>ERZ825159.3105-NODE-3105-length-12372-cov-3.329788_pt1 | contig 12372 bp, 10 predicted proteins | sample MGYA00519932_ERZ825159 | MGnify/ENA primary metagenome ERZ825159 (study PRJEB31778, sample SAMEA3449191) | human gut metagenome | biome: human gut; feature: human-associated habitat; material: faeces | place: United Kingdom | collected 2010/2012 ...
TAACTCTGTATCTAAGAACCCAACTGGAGTATCAAGCCACTGTTGAACTTTTTCTTCTAGAGGTAAGAATTTATCGTACATTTCCTTGTTAGGGCTAAGCTCAACATCTATTAATTTTGAAGTTACGTTTTGGATTTGATCGTTGTCAAATTCTAAGTTTAACTCTATGAATTTACTTCCGTTGTGTGGAGTTTGAACTATATGAGTACCATGTAAGTCTATATCAGATATCTCCATGTGTTGGTGACCAGTTAATAATAAATCAAACCCAAGTTCATTACATATTTTATATGCTATATTTTCTTTAGTTTCGCTTAGCTTTTTGTGAGATTCTAAGTCGTACTCAAACCCACCATGATAAACACCTATTAAAACATCAACATTTCCTTTTAATTCATCATAATAAGGTTTTATAGATGATATAGTATCGTTTATAGTGAAGTTAGCTAAGTTTTCAGCTCTCTCCCAAATGTTTATAAAATCAGTAGTAAATCCTATGATACCAACTTTTAATCCGTTCTCTAAAGTTTTTATATCGTAAGGGAATATACCAAGTTCGTTTGTTTTATCATCTACATTTGCACATAAACACTTAGCGTCTAAGTTGCAAAGGTATTTTTTAAGATAATCAAATCCGTAGTTAAAGTCGTGGTTACCAAGAGTTATATAGTCGTATCCAGCTTTATTGAATATAGTAGCTATTGGATGAACATCAAACTCAGCAGTACTAAGGTAGTTTGTGAAAGGAGAACCTTGAATCGTATCCCCAGCATCTATTATTAACGTATTACCGTCCTTTTCAAATTGATTTATTATGTTTAATAGACCTATATTTTTTTGTGACCTATCAATATAATCTGTTGGGTACACATAACCGTGTAAGTCAGATGTAAAGTAGATTTTTAAGTTTTTCATTGTGACACCTCTTTAATTGTTAATCCGTATATTTATATTACCTCAAAATCTTCATTTTATAAAGATAGTTATTTAATTTCATATACGTTACATATTGAAATTTTAATATTAAACCATAGAAAAGCAAAACAAATAATAATTAAAATATTGAAGTATTAGGAGAATGAATATGAACAGAAAAAGAATAACAAAAAAAGCAACATTAGCATTAGTAGCGATGATGACAGTAACATCAGTAGTAGGATGTTCACAGTCAAATAACTCAAATAAAAACCAACAAGGCTCAAATCAAAAGACTGAACAAAAAACAGAACAAAAAACAGACAAAAATACAAACTCAAGTTTATCATCTAGCACAATATTTAAAGATATGAAAACTACAGATATAGATGGAAATAAGGTAGATAAATCTATATTCTCAAAATATAAACTGACTATGGTCAATGTGTGGAACACAGGCTGCAGCCCATGTATATCAGAAATACCAACATTAGATAGATTAAACAAAGAATATAGAGAAAAAGGTGTTTCGATAAAAGGTATGTTGCTAGAATCGGGAATTGGATTAACTGATGAAGAAAAAGCTACAGCAAAAGAAATATTATCAAAAGCAAATGCAACTTATCAACAATTAACAGTTACAAAAGATATGGTAGAAAAAGATGATACATTGCTTTTACAAGCATTCCCAACAACATTCTTTATAGATAAAGATGGAAATATCGTTGATAGTATAGAAGGTTCTAACGATTATGATGGCTGGAAAGCAAAAATAGATGAAGTATTAAAGAAGGTAGAAGCAAATGAATAATATTATAAAAAAAAATAAAGTAGGTTTAGCAATATTTATTGCAGGGATGCTTTTTGTATCTCTTGGAATTCACAGACAAGAACATAAAGTTGTGTCAAAGAAATCAAATATTATATGTCTTGAATGTATAGGAATTGGATAGGTGATAGTATGGATTTAATAAGAAAGATAAAGTCAAACCTGAGGCTAACCGTTCAAATAGTGTTTACTGCATTGACTAATGGATACTTTTTGGGCTTTGCAAAAGGGAAGATATATCAAGGTGATAGTAAACAACTATGTGTACCTGGGCTGAATTGTTATTCATGCCCAGGGGCGATAGGGTCTTGTCCAATAGGTTCTTTACAGGCCGTATTGGGAAGTAGAAATTTTAAATTTTCATTTTATATAATAGGATTTTTAATGATGGTTGGGGCGTTTGTAGGAAGATTTGTGTGTGGATGGCTATGTCCATTTGGATTAGTACAAGACTTGCTTTACAAAATTCCATTTATTAAAAAAATTAAAAAGGTGCCTTTGGATAAGCCATTAAGATATCTTAAATATGTTATATTAGTAGTATTTGTAATTATAATGCCGCTTACACTGACAAACTTTGCAGGAGAGGGTAATCCTTGGTTTTGCAAATTAATTTGTCCATCAGGAACATTGCTTGGAGGGGTACCTCTAGTCTCAATGAACAGTTCACTTAGAAAAATAATTGGACCATTGTTTACTTGGAAGATGTTTATATTAGTGAGTGTTGTTATATTATCAATAAAAATTTATAGACCGTTTTGTAAATACTTATGTCCATTAGGTGCTATATATGGGCTATTCAACAAGTATTCTCTTTATAAATATGAAATTGATGAAGACAAATGTACAAAATGTGGATTATGTGAGAGAAAATGTGACATGAATGTCGCAGTATACAAAACTCCAAACAGTGCAGAATGTATAAGATGTGGAAAATGTATAAAAGTTTGCCCAAGAGGAGCTATAAAAACTACATTTACAAAAACAAAAGAAGCAGCTTGTAATTCAAAATGTTCTGGATGTAAGTCAAATTGTGCAAGCAAAAATTAATAAAAGCCTTTAAGTTTAAATTAAAACATAAAAAAGATATTTAATATAATATTTAAATTATAGTATACTATAAAATATAATTAAAAGATGATGAGGTTGAAAAAAGTGAGCACAAAAATATTAATAGTAGAAGATGAGATAGATATAAGAGAAGGGATAAGTGAATATTTATCCGAAGTTGGATATGATGTTATGGTTGCTGAAGATGGGCAAGAAGGTATCGACTTATTCAAATCAAATGAATTTGATTTAGTTTTATTGGATATAATGCTACCAAAAATAAATGGGTTTGGTGTATTGAGCCAAATAAGAGAAATAAGCGATGTTCCTGTTATGATGCTTACTGCAATGACTGATGATTACAGTCAAATCATGAGTTTTAATGAAAAAGCCGATGATTATATAACAAAACCATTTTCGGTTGTAGTACTTCACAAAAGAATTGAAGCTTTGCAAAGACGTATCCAAGGAAGACAACAAAATAACAAATGGATTTATAAAGATGTTGAGGTGGATTTTTTAGGATTTTGTGCAAAGAAAGATAATAATCCAGTAGATTTAAAACCAAAGGAAATAAAGTTATTGGAATTATTAATTAAGCACAAAAACCAGGTGCTAACAAGAAATCAAATGTTAGATAGTCTTTGGGAAATAGATGAGGCCCCAGCTGATCGTGTTATTGATGTATATATTAAAAATCTTAGAAAAAAACTAGATTTAGATTGTATTACAACTGTAAAAGGTATTGGGTATAAGTTTGAGGATAAGTAATGAAAAAGATGAAACTATTCCAAAAAACATACCTATTTACAGTTGGGCTGATGGCAATTATCATCATAATTTCTCACACTTTGTTGTATATGCTTTTGCCGAGTTTTTATACTAATAAAAAGCAGCAAGATTTAGACAACATAAGCTATCAATTAACAGAGCAATTACAAAATAATAATTCAAATAAGAGCGATGAAATAGCTAAGAAATTTGCTGATATGCATAACATAAATATACTGTTGAGTGTAAATGGAAAAAATAAAGTATATGAAGGAATTAAAAGTTGTGATATATATATAAACCCAGATGCTTTAGATGAACAGTCGCTAGTTATCGACAATAAAACGGATTTTATAGAAGATAATAAGAAATCAAATTCAACAGAAGTTAAAAATGATTTTCTAAAAATTAGTGATTCATCATTACTTTACACTAAAAAGTTAAAGACAAAAGATAACGTAGATGCATCAATAAAAGTTGCTATGGATTTACAATATCTCCAAGAAGCGAGAAGTGTAGTATTTATGATATTACCATATTCTATCGGTATAAGTCTTATTATTTCATTATTTGCATCATATATATATACAAAAAAAATAACAAAACCAATAAAACAAATTTGTGACGTTACAAAAGAGATGCAAGTATTAAAAGAAGATGCATATTGTGATATTAACACTGGAGATGAGATAGAGCTTTTAGCGACAAATATAAATAGTTTATATAAAAATTTATTAGATACGATTGACTCTTTGAAAGAGGAAATTGAAAATGTGAGTAAATCGGAAAAAAGCAAGGTAGACTTCTTAAGAAGTGCCTCTCACGAATTAAAAACACCTCTTATGAGCATACATATAATGCTTGAAAATATGATTTTGAATATCGGGAAGTATAAAAATCATGATGTTTATCTCCCAAAATGTCAAGAAGCTGTTGTTAATTTAAGTAGTATGGTTCAAGAGATACTAGACACATCTAGACTTAACTCTTTGAACGGCGAAAAAGAATTGAAAGAAGTAGATTTAAAAATATTGATAGAAAGTATTATTGAGCCATATAAAATTATCGCAAAATCAAAAAAAATCAATATGAACATAGATTATTCAAACTCATTAAATATAAATACTGATAAATCAATGTTAAAAAAGGCATTATCGAATATTATATCTAATGCAGTGAATTATACCGATAATGGAAAAAATATAAATATATATTTTGAAAAAAATTCATTAATAATAGAAAATGAGTGTAAACCAATAGAACAAAATCATCTAGATCATATATTCGAGGCGTTTTATAGGGCGGAATTTGACAGAAATAAAAACACTGGTGGAAATGGGTTGGGACTTTATATTGTTCAACAAATTCTAAAAACTTTAAATATCTCACACTCATTTGAAAGTGTGCAAAATGGTATGAAATTTACGATTAATTTTGAAGAAAATAACTTAATATGTTAACAAAAAAGTAGGGGCTAAGCTCCTACTTTTTTGTGTTTGTATATAGATAAAATATAAAAATATTGATAAAGTTATTGATAAAAATAAAAATCTAAAATAGTAAAGGAAATAATGAAAAATGTATTTAAATATATGGAAAAATACGAACTTTTTAATATATATGTTTTAATATATAAGTGGAAGTAGCATATTTTTTTCTTAAAAAATGATTTTTTTATTAATTAAACAACAAATTTTAATTTTTACAATTGTAAATTTAAAAGTTTTATAGTATACTAATTTCATATTAAGTTTACACACATGAAAGGGACACATGATGGAAAAAAGAGAAAAAGTAGTTTCGAGTATTGCAAATATTTATAAATTAGATGGACGAGTGCCATTATCTAAGGCAATTCCTTTTGGATTACAACATATTCTTGCTATGTTCGTAGCCAATTTAACACCAATTATGATGATAGGAAGTGCATCATCTGTAGGACAAGAGCAGATGACTATATTATTACAAAATGCAATGTTTATGGCTGGTATAGCAACTTTAATTCAGTTATATCCTATTGGAAAAGTAGGGGCAAAGTTGCCTATTGTTATGGGAGTTAGTTTTACATTCGTTACAATCTTATCTTATGTTGGAGCTCAATATGGCTATGGTGCTGTTGTAGGTGCAGTTATCGTAGGTGGTATTTTTGAAGGACTATTAGGATTATTGGCCAAATATTGGAGAAAAATAATAACACCAGTTGTTTCAGGTGTTGTCGTTACAACGATTGGCTATTCATTATTAACTGTAGGTGTACGTTCATTCGGAGGGGGCTACACTGAAAACTTTGGTTCTCTACAAAATATTATGGTTGGTACAATTACGTTAGTAGCCTGTCTTTTATTTAATATTTTAGCAAAATCATTTTGGAAGCAATTATCAGTATTATTCGGATTATTTGTAGGATATGTAGTATCACTTTGTTTAGGGATGGTAGATTTATCAGGAATTTTATCTAATGGAATTATAGCATTCCCTACAATTTTACCAGTTGCACCAGAATTCAATATAAATGCAATTATATCAGTATGTATTATATTTATGGTTTCGGCTGCTGAAACAATCGGAGATACATCAGCAGTAGTTGCAAAAGGTTTAGACAGAGAAATAACAGAAAGAGAAATCTCAGGTTCACTTGCTTGTGATGGTTTTTCAAGTTCTATAACTGGTATATTTGGATGTCCACCAGTAACATCATTCAGCCAAAATGTTGGATTAGTTGCTATGACAAAAGTAGTAAATAGATTTACAATAATGACTGGAGCTATGTTTATGATACTTGCAGGATTTGTTCCACCAATCGGTGCATTTTTCAGCTCAATTCCAGAATCTGTGTTAGGTGGGTGTACACTTATGATGTTCGGGACAATAGTAGTTAGTGGTATAGAGATGCTTGCAAGAGCAGGTTTTACACAAAGAAATATCATAATTATAGCACTATCTTTAGCTATAGGTATAGGATTTACTTCTGTGACAGAAGCAGAAATTTGGGCAATATTCCCTAAAATGATACAAGACATATTTAGCGGAAATTGTGTTGCAGTTGTATTCGTTGTTTCAATTATTTTAAACTTAGTACTTCCTAAAAATATGGAAATTGAGAAGTTGGCTGAAGCAGCTTAGGAAATAATTGAAGTAAAATAATAATAAATTAAAAGCAAAAGTGCTACAAAGTAGGTTATCTATTTTGTAGCATTTTTTTATAATGCATAGGAAATTGATAGCAGCTTTTAATGTTTCGATATCATCAGAAGTTCCCATTTCAGCACAAAGAGTTGCTATTTCATTTTCAAGTTTTATAAATTCTTCTGCAATATACTCAAAAACAGTTATATCATTTGCTTTGTCTCTTTGAGTGAATTGGCTTACGTATCCGATTTTTAAGCTTGGCTCCATTTCAACGTTTCCGTCAAATACGTATTTTTCAGGATCCATTATTATATCTATAAGCGTACTTTTTCCACTACCACTTGCACCGATAAATGCACAATGTTGACCTTCTTCTATTGTAAATGAAACATCAGTATAAAGGTCTTTTTGTGGAAAAGAGTACGACACTTTGTCAAATTTTATCATGTAATTACCTCTCTTTTTGATTCGCTTTTGATAGCATAACATTTTTTAGGGCTAATTTCAATTATTTAAAATTGGGATTTTAGATAATTCTTTATGCATAAATAATAAGCAATTTACAAAACATAAATAAGAATATTATTTTACATAAAAAGGAGGATTTTAACATGTGTACAGCTTTGAGTTTATTAACATTTAAAAAAGAACATTTATTTGGAAGAAATATGGATTTGGAATATACATTTGGACAAAGACCAGTAGTAGTTCCTAGAAATTATGAATACGTAGACAAAGTTTCTGGTGAAAATAAAAAGATAAAATATGCTATTACTGGTATGGCATCAGTTATGGACAATCACCCACTATTTGCTGAGGCTATAAACGAAGAGGGGCTAGGTTGTGCTGGGCTTAACTTCCCTGATGCATATTGGGAAGAGGATACTAAAGAAGGTATGGAAAATATGCCACCATATGACTTAATTCTTTGGATTACTGGTAATTTTGCAACTTTAGAAGAATTAAGACCATATCTAGATAAAATCAATTTAGTTGCAAGACCTTTTGCTGAAAATGTTGGACTTCCAACACTTCACTGGATGGTTACTGATAAGACAGGAAAAGCAATCGTAATCGAAAAAACTAAAGAAGGATTTAAAGTATATGAAAATAAAGTTGGTGTAATGACTAATGCACCATCATTTGATTGGCATATAACTAACTTACGTCAATATATGAATGCAACTCCAGTTCAACCGACATCTGCAAATTGGAGTGATTTAGAATTAACTCCGCTGGGATCTGCAACTGGTGGGATAGGACTTCCTGGCGATTTTTCATCACCATCTAGATTTGTAAGAGTAGCATTTTTAAGAGCACAAATTCTTATGGAAGATATAGAAAACGACGGAATAATTGAATTCTTCCATATCTTAAATAATGTAGCAATGGTAAAAGGTTCAGTAATAACTAAAGACGGAAAAGATGAAATAACTCAATATAGTTCTTGTATGAACCTAGAAAAAGGACTTTATTATTATAAATCTTACAATAATAATCAAATAAATATGCTTGATATGCATAAAGAAGACTTAGATGGAAGTGAAATGAAGATATTCCCTTATAATGATGTACAAGTTGTAAATTTATTAAATTAAAAAGTATAGAAGAAATTATAAGAAGTAGAATTTTAAAATAAGAATATAAAATTATAGAGTATTTAATTAAAATTTAAATAGAATAAAAAAGAGATGTTGTATTAAAAGACATCTCTTTTTTAGCAACCTATATTTTTTAAATATCTTTAGAATAAAGATTTCTTTATATATATAGTTAAATTATTGATACTAATTTGTTACACATATCTTGTTGACTAATATAATAAATTAATTCTATAATAAATTAATAATATGTAAAAATATGGGGTGTGAAATGAAGGGAATAAAAAAAATAACAGCTTTATTTTTGATAATGATACTCACAATATCTACTAGTGGATTTGTTAATAAAGTTGAATCAGCTCAAGTTAGTAAATCTCAAACCAATGACTCTCCAATAAGTATGGGAGTATCTGCACATGCTTATGTTGTTATGGATGCAAATTCAGGGGAAATAATTATGTCTCAAGATGCGGATAAAAAAATCTATCCTGCAAGTACAACTAAATTATTAACAGCAGTAGTTGCAATAGAAAACTGCAACTTAGATAGAGAAATAGAAGTAAAACAAGCAGCTTTAAACAAAGTTGATGTAGAATCATCAATTGTAGGATTAAGAGCTGGCTCTACATATACAATGGAACAACTTTTATATATGCTTTTGATTGTTTCAGCAGGTGATGCAGCAGAAGTTATAGCCGAAGAAGTAGCGGGTTCAAGTGAAGCATTTGCTACTATGATGAATGAAAAAGCAAAACAAATCGGAATGACAGATTCATATTTTGATAATCCAGTGGGGATGGATTGGCACAGTAATGCAAAAATACATTCAACTGCACATGATATAGCGAAATTGACACAATATGCTATGGCAAATTATGAAATAAGAAAAATAGTTAGACATAGTTTTTATACAGTAGATAATTTTTATAATGGAAAATCAATAACATTGGGTTCAAGTAATGGTTTCCTTAGAAAACGTAAATATGCTGACAATTTATTTACAGTAATAGGTTCAAAAACAGGTACTACTGATAAAGCTGGATTTGCACTTACAACAACAGCCAAGGATAATGAAGGCAGAGAAGTAATCTGTGCATTTTTCGGAAATAGTACAAGAGATAAGATGTATAAAGATATCAATAGATTATTAATTAATGCTTATACAACTCATAAAGATGAATTACAAAAGGGTATTTTAAATATTAGATATCCATCAGTAAAAGATATTATGGATCAAGAGATAGAAAAAGAGTGCAATTTAACAAAATAATTTAGATAGTAAAAGGGTTGTTTGAATATATAAAACAACCCTTTATTTTTAGAAAAATCACCCGGGTGAAAAGCTGTCAAAATCAAGTTATCATCCAAAATTTAAACTATACTATAATTAACTAGATAAAATATTTTATTTAGATTTATCAAGAAGGGGGATTTTAGGTGAAGAAATTAACTGTTATTATATTATCATTAGTATTATCATTTGGAGTAGTGGGCTGTTCATCAAATAGCAAGGATGATAGTACTCAAGAACAACAAGAGCAGCAAAAAGATACAGCTGCAACAGCTTCAGAAATATCAACTTTATTAAAAGATATGTATATAGTACTTAAGGATTCAAACGGGGGAACTAAAGATTGTAAAGATAAGCTAGTTAATTACGGAAAAGATATAAACGATGCTATGTTGGCGAATAAGGAATACGGTCGAGATATGCAAAATTTAAAAGATGCTACAGAAAATTATGATTTAGAAAAAATAGCTAAATATGTATGTGATATTTTAAATGACATAGAGGGAAGCGACAAATACAGCATAGAAATAAAGTCAACAGATAATACAGATAAATCAAATAGCGATCAAAATACAAACAACAAGTCAAATAACACAGATAAATCAAATAGTGATAAAAACACAAGTAATAAGTCAAGTAATACAAATCAAAATACAAGCAATAATACAAATAAAAATACTACAAACAAAAATAATAACACTAATAAAAATAACGACGACGAATATCAAAGTGGTGACTACGGTGATTATACAAAATGTCCACAATGCAAGAAAATGACATTCCATCCTGATGGATATTGCGAAAACTGTGGTTATGGAAAATCAGCTAATGAAGATGGAGCTAACCATAGTTCTGAATGCGCAAATTGTGGAAGTGCCACTATAAATGATGATGGAACTTGTCCATATTGTGGATATCAAAATTAGAGCGTGTTTAAAATAAAGATTTATTTTTTATAATGTTAAAATAGGAGCAAATGCTCCTATTTTTTTGTGGGAAATTTTAAAAGAGAATGCTAATCGTACGAATGAATAATATATAATTAACATATAGGACTTAAAAATAAACAAAACTGAGATTATATATAAATAATAATATAAATCTAGAAGGGAGTTTAGAAAAGGGGATATGGAATATATAAAGCAATATAATACGAATGAAGTTTATGTGAATGAAAAGCTTACAGAGAAAATAGATAAAATAAATTCACATCCACTTACTGTGGTTGAGGCACCGATGGGATATGGAAAGACAACAGCGATAAAAATATATCTGAACAAATTCCATACGAATTACTATTGGCAGAATATCTACACTGATTCGGATATAGCATTTTGGCAAGGTTTTTGTAGAATAATAAGCAAGATAGATTCAAATGTTGGCAGTCGCTTGGAAAACATAGGCTTACCAAAAGATAGTATAAAACTTGAAGAATGTATTGAGCTTATAAATTCTATTTATATAAAAGAGGAAATAGCAATAATATTAGATGATTATCATTTAATAGATAATAAAAATTTAGATGAGTTAATATATAATTTGGTAAAAAGTATGGATAACAAAATCCATCTTATTATAATTACGAGAAATAAGCCAGATATTGAGATTGAAGAACTTCAATTAAAAAAATTGGTGAATTATATTACAAAAAATTGCTTGGAATTTGAAAAGGATGATATAAAAAAATATTACAAACTCTGTGGCATAAATTTAAATACTTTAAATATAGATGATGTTTATAAAAAGAGTGAAGGTTGGATAAGTGCGATATATTTGATTATGCTAAATTATATCGAATACAATACGATTGAGATAAGTGAAGATATATATGAACTTGTAGAAAAGCTAGTGTATGATCCATTTGAAGATAAGTTTAAAGATTTTTTACTTAGATTATGTGTATTTGATCAGTTTACGTTGGAGCAAGTAAAATTTGTTACTGGGGATGAAAATGTTGATTTATTGATAAAGGAATTGACACAGGTTAATGCATTTGTGAAGTATGACAAGAAAAACAAAGTATATTTATTTCATGCAATTTTTAGAACGTGTCTGTTGGAGAAATTAAAAGAAAAAGACGATGATTATAAAAAGGAAGTATATAAAAAAGGCGGACTTTTGTTTTATAAAAAAAGAAAATATGTTTTAAGTATGGGTTATTTTTATAAAGCTAGGGATTATGAAAGCTTTTTAAATACTTTGGTACAAGACAAGGGAAACAGCATTACGGGAGAAATAAAGGATACATTTATAAGATGTATGGAAAATTGTCCAAATGAATTTAAACAGAAAAATCATTTGGCGTTATTGGTATACGCAAGAAGGTTGTTTACTTACAATGAGATGGACTTGTTTGGAAAAGTTTGTGGACAATTTTATGAAAATATAGCGAAAGATAAAAATATAGATGATAAAGAAAAAAATCAACTACTTGGAGAGATGAAACTTATACTTAGTTTCACAAAATATAACAATATAGAAGAAATGTCGAATCTTCACAAGGAGGCTTATGAATTGATGTATAAGCCATCTACGATTATGACAAATAAATCCACATGGACTTTCGGTTCACCATCAATTTTATATATGTATTATAGAGAGAAGGACAAATTACAAGAACAGCTACGAATAATGAAAAATGCAATGCCTTATTATTATAAAATCACCGATAATCACGGCAAAGGAGCAGATTATATCATGGAGGCTGAGGTATGTTTTAATCAAGGCGATATATTAAATGCAGAAATAGCGCTAGATAAGGCAATGCTTATGTGTGATAAGTATTC
>ERZ825159.3111-NODE-3111-length-12350-cov-3.551037_pt1 | contig 12350 bp, 10 predicted proteins | sample MGYA00519932_ERZ825159 | MGnify/ENA primary metagenome ERZ825159 (study PRJEB31778, sample SAMEA3449191) | human gut metagenome | biome: human gut; feature: human-associated habitat; material: faeces | place: United Kingdom | collected 2010/2012 ...
CTGAATTATTTTCTATTTCATACACACACAAATTATTCTGCTGTTCATCCGGCAGTTTCTTCTGCAACTCATCCAGCAATTTTCCCAGTAGTGCACCATACAGTTTTTCTTGCAACTCTTCTGACATGGATGCCTTGCCTGCCACACTTCTCCACTGCAGCTTGAATATCTCGTCATGATAGTAAAAAGAGGCAAGTTTTTCGCTTGCCTCATCGATAATTATTATCATTAAACCGTCTCCGGCTCCGGATAGTCCACTCCGAAGGTCTCAACTGTAACTGTCTTCATGACCTGAGCCTCAAGTGGTTTGTCCATGTAGTCTGTGCGCACCTCTGCGATCTTGTTTACCACATCCATGCCCTCGATTACCTTGCCGAATGCCGCATACTCACCATCGAGATGTGGTGCATCCTGATGCATGATGAAGAACTGGCTGCCTGCTGAATCAGGTATCATGGTACGTGCCATTGAAAGTACACCGGCTGTGTGCTTTAAGTCATTTTTGAAGCCGTTGTGTGTGAACTCGCCCTTGATTTCATAGCCCGGGCCGCCTGTGCCGTTTCCGTCCGGATCTCCGCCCTGGAGCATAAAGCCCTTGATTACACGGTGGAAGCATACTCCGTCATAGAAGTTGTGATTGATTAAGCTGATAAAGTTGTTTACTGTGTTTGGTGCGATTTCCGGATAAAGCTCCGCCTTGATTACATCGCCGTTTTCCATTGTAATTGTTACGATTGGATTCTGTGCCATTATTTTTCTCTCTTTCTTTTATAATATTATGAGGCTTGGAGAATATCCATTCCTTGCAATTATTAAATATCGAATTAATTTCCACCCGATTGATTTTACCTGATTTTACTTACTCAGTGCCTCTACCACCTTCGGAAACTCCATGAAGTGCGATGCCTTCACCAGTATGGTGTCGCCCTCCTTCACATATGAAAGAAGCTCCTGTGTCATGGTCTCCCTATCCTCAAAATAGTGGATGTCTACATCGGATGATTTTTCCGCGGCTCCGGCTGCATATTCCTTTGCAAGCTCTCCTGCGGCAAAAAGTGTATGGATATGATTCTCTCCAACTGCTTCGCCTACCTCATGGTGTAGCTTTTTCTCATCGCTTCCAAGCTCGCCCATGTCGCCAAGCACTGCTATTGTCCTGCCCTTTGCATGTGAAAGCACCTCGATAGAGGATTTCATGGATACAGGATTTGCATTGTAGCAGTCATCTATCACTGTCATGCCATGCGTTTTGATAAAATTGGTACGCCCTGCGATTGTCTCTGCTTTCTCGATTCCTGACTTTATCTCAGCTATTGTGAGGCCAAGCTGTAATCCGACAGCCGCTGCCGCCATGGCATTGTATACATTGTGCTCACCCGGGATGTGGATGTGTGCATCAAACTCACCCTCCGGAGTGACAAAATGAGCCTTCATGCCGTCAAAGCCCAGGTTTTCAATATTTGTGGTATATACTGACTTATGAACGCCTGATGCTGATTCCTTGCCATAGTATATGGCAGGCTTTCCATTTACCGTCTGCACTGTGGCCAGCTTGTCGTCATCTGCATTCAGCACTGCGACCGCATCCGGCATCATATGCTCAAAGCACTCTGTCTTGGCTTTAAGCACACCATCCCTGTCGCCCAAAAACTCCAGATGGCAGTAGCCGATATTGGTGATGACCATAACATCCGGGCACGACATGGTAGAAAGTCTGTGCATCTCGCCAAAATCAGATATGCCCATCTCAAGCACTGCTGCCTGATGGCTTTCCCTGATTCCGAAAATGGTGAGTGGCAGGCCTATCTCGTTGTTGAAATTGCCTGCGGTCTTGTGGACGCTGTATTTCTGTTCAAGGACAGATGATATCATCTCCTTGGTGCTGGTCTTGCCGACACTTCCGGTGATGCCCACCACCTTGATATCAAGGCCTTTTCTGTAAAATGCCGCGAGCTTTTTCATGGCATCGGTGGTTGATTCAACAAGCACATATGGGCCTGCCGGATCCGTCAGCTCATGCTCAGAGAGCACAATTGCCGCCCCCTGCTCAAACACAGCCGGAATGAATTTGTGTCCGTCCACCCTTTCTCCCTTTATCGGGATAAAAAGATAGCCCTCCCTCACCTGTCTGCTGTCTATGACGGCGCCGGTGATTGTCGTATCAAGCAGTGTCTCATCGCCTATGTATCTGCCCTCACAGGCTTTAGCGATATTTGCAAATGTAAGATTCTTCATGTACTTATCTGACATGCTACACCTCATATTTTTTCAAAGATATGTCAATCAGATGCTCACAGAGCTGATTAAAACTCATACCGATAACCGCGGCCTCCTGTGGCAGAAGACTGGTCGGAGTCATGCCCGGCAGTGTGTTTGCCTCGAGGCAGAACATCTCATTTTTGTCATTGAGCAAAAAGTCTGAGCGCGAATATGTGTCAAGCCCGATAACACGCGCAACCTCCTCGGCATAGTGCTGCATATCCTTTGTAACCTGCTCAGGAAGCTCGGCCGGACATGTCTCTACTGTACTGCCCGCCTTGTATTTATTCTTATAATCGTAGAAGCCCTCCTTCGGTGCAATCTCTATAATAGGAAGAGCCTTTCCCTCGATAACGCCGACAGAGAACTCCCTGCCCTGTACAAATTCCTCGATAACCAGCTCATTTTCCCACTTGAAGGCATCGTCAAGTGCCGCCTTGAACTCTGCCGCATCCTTAACGATGGTGACACCGATGCTTGAACCACCGCAGCATGGCTTTACCACGCATGGAAGTGTCAGGTCAAGCTTTGTGATATCGTCCTGTCTGGTCGCTCTTGTCATGGAAATACCCTTTGGAGTAGGGATACCGTTTGCAAGGAAGAACTGCTTTGATGTCTCCTTGTTCATGGCGATGGCTGAGCTTAAATAATCGCTGCCTGTATATTTGACACCGAAGAGGTCAAATGCTGCCTGTATCTTTCCGTTCTCTCCGTTTTCTCCGTGGAGTGCCATGAAAACAATGTCTGCCATCTGACACATCTTGATGACATTTGGTCCGAAGAAGCAAGGTGACTGGTCCTTTCTGGAAGCCTTTACCTTTGCGAGGTCAGGTGCCTCTGTCGGAATATCGCTGACCTGCACGCTTATCTCGTCCGCGCGGTCAAATATACCTGTCAGGTCCTCCTCCCTGTCACTATATCCCATAAATACATCCAATAATATAACTTTGTGGCCGTTCTCTTTGAGTGCCTTAGCTACCATGCTTCCTGTCTTGAAGGAAACATCTCTCTCTGTGCTGAGCCCTCCGGCAAGTACTACGATGTTCATTTTTGTCCTCTTTTCTTTGATTGAATTATCATGCTTTGGTTTAATTAAACACAATGCAATGCTTCTTTTTTAAAGCTATGAGTAATCAACATAATTTTTCCAAAATTATAACACCATTTGTGCAAAAAAGAAAGACCGGTTGCCCGGTCAAAAAAGAAATTCTCATTTTATTTTAAACTGTGTTGGCTTCCAGCAGCTGTATCATTCTCATAAATACCATCCGCCCGTGCAAATCATCCTGTGAAAGTGATTCTCCGTACTTCAATACTAATAATCGGCACTGATAAAAATTCAGCTCAGGATTGCCAAAAAGCAAAATCCGCAAGGCTGCATTTTCCAGGTAATTGTGTATATTTCCCACCTCAATAAATATATCTACGATATCATCGAGGTTAATAAGTCCTTTCTGTTCATAATAAATTCTTCCCAAATATTTCATCCCTCCATCGACTTTATTTTTCGTAGAACTTCTTTTTTTGTCTTTCTTTTGAAATTTTGTCGTCTTTGCGAAATTTCCCTCTTTGTTTTTGTTGGTGGATTCATTTTTCCATATAATATATCAATATTCTAGGCGCGTTACGCGCTTGTATTTTGAAGATTTCTATTAGAATTTTTAATTTTGATAGGTGATTAGCAGTTTTCGACAAAATACGACATGGTTTTAGGTTTAATTTAGTTGGTTTTTGTTTAATATCGCTCTTTTTATATCAGAATTTTTGTAATGATAAATTTGTACTATTTTTGTGGTTTTTTCCTTGCTGGCTGCATCTGGTAGTCTTGATGCAATAAGGGCAATACAAGATAAATCCATAAAGACTTTTGCCCTTGCCATTTTTGCAACCCGGATGTTATCAAGGTTGTAATTATCTTTTAAATCCCCGAACGTACGCTCTACGCTGGTTCGTTGATTATATAGTTTTTCAAATGCTTTTGTTTCTCTGAATGGTGCTGTAATAAACCTTGAATTATCTTTGATTTTTCGACATAATCGTAACCAAGACTGCGTCTTAGAACCGGTAACCGGGTCAGATTTGAGACGCATAACCAATGCCTTTATATCTGATAATTGCTCTATTTGCATAGCATAATGTACAATAGCCCTAGGTTGATAGCATAGTGGGCAGGTCTTGAGGAGCTATAATCCATAAAACTTTTAAAACAGCTCCCAAAATTCAGCCCATAAGGCGGAAAAAATACGAGAAAAGTAGCTGAAACCGCAAAAATCTCCAAAACAGCTCTCAAACTCAGCCCATAAGCCGGAAAAAATCGCGTGAAAAAGTAGCTGAAACCGCAAAAATTCCCAAAACAGCTCCCAAAACCAGTCCATAAGCCGAAAAAATTCCAGAAAAAAGTAGCTGAAACCGCAAAAATCTCCAAAACAGCTTAAAAATTAGAGGCTTCTGGCATAATAGTGGAAGCCTCTAATTATTTCACATAAAAAGAGCCTCCACATTTCTGTGCAAGCTTCTTTTGAAAACTAAAAACTAAAAAATATATTGTTTTTTATATGTCCTGAAACATCAGTAAAATCAATGACTATGAATTATGTAATTCTCTCAATTATTTCATTTTTTGAAATAATTTTGACATGATTAGAAATGAATGTTAAAATATAGTTAACAAAAAGGTGCTACCTATAACAACGGTTCGCCTGATCATTTACTTAGTTAAAATAACCGTTCAGTTTCCAGGCTGGGGCGGTTATTTTTTTGTGGTCTTACTGCCATTGGAACCAATCGTATATCCAAGACCAAATGAGGTTAAACAGACATAAAAACCGGCAGCCAACGGCTACCGGTTTTCGATGAAAGAAAGGTTAAATTATGATGAAAAACAAGAGTCTAACATTCCGGTTCGATAAGTCCGTATGTATGTCCTTTTCTCTTGTAGACTACATTTACTTCGTCATTCTCTGCATTTCTGAATACGAAGAAATCGTGGCCTGAGAGCTCCATCTGGATGCATGCATCCTCAGGATACATAGGCTTCATACCAAATCTCTTTGTACGGACAATCTTGATTTCCTCGTCCTCTGCATCGTCTGCCTCCACGAAATCATCCTGGAATATCGCCGGTGCATACTTCTTTGCGGAAATCTTGGTTCTGTATTTGCGAAGCTGTCTCTCGATTACTTCCTCTACGAGGTCAATTGATACGTACATATCATTGCTGACCTGCTCTGAACGGATAACATGTCCCTTTGCCGGGATAGTAACCTCGATTTTCTGTCTATCCTTTTCTACGCTGAGTGTAACGTATACGTCTGTGTCCGGTTTAAAAAACTTCTCCAGCTTTGACAGCTTCTCCTCTACTGCCTGCTTAAGCCCCTCTGTTAATTCGATGTTTTTTCCTGAAATTGTTATTCTCATGATGTCCAACCCCTTTATCGTTTATTTGATACGTTGTCTGTATCATGTAAATATTATACCATAAATTTCGTTTTCATCAATCATTTTTATGCAATTTATATAAATAATCAAGGGTTTATTTACGGTTTTTCGCGAAATCGCTTGATTTCGCTATGATTAGGGATTTCATCAGAATAAAAAACATCAAGTCGAGTGATTTTTTATACACTATCGCAACATTTCTCAACTACAACAGCACATCTAAGCTATCACAACGTTTCTAAGCTACCACAGCGCATCTAACCTATCCCAGTGCCTCAAGCTGAGAGGAAAGCTCCTCCCACGCCTCCATATCAATAAGGATTTCTTCCTCGAGAGCGTCTATCTCGTTTTGGATTTCCGTGAGCTTTGAGTAGCTTGACTGATACTCCGGCTTCATGAGCTCAGCCTTGAGCTCATCGAGCTTTGCTTCCTTGACCGCCAGGTCCTCCTCGGCCTTTTTGACCTTTTTTTGTATCTTTGAGCGCTCCTTGCCCGGGTTGTAGTATGCCTTGCCGGTTGATGAGACAGCCATTCCGCCTGCCTGGGCTGCGCTATTTGCATTGGTGCTTTCGCCCACATTACCTGCTGCACCGGTTTGTGACGTGCTCCGTTTTACATCACTGCCTGTCTGACTGCTGCCGTTCTGGCTTATCGCGCCGCCAAATATTGCATTGCCTCTGTATACATTTTTGTTCTCCTCAGCCTCCCTGTCGAGCTTTTCCTGATACTGCTCATAGCCAAACTGATAGAGATTGGTAGTGCCATCCTCGAACACAAGCAGCTGTGTGGCTACCTTTTTCACAAAATATCTGTCGTGTGATACAAAAATCAGTGTGCCCTTGTAGTCCTTAAGCATGCTCTCTAGTGTTTCCTTGCCTACGATATCCATATGGTTAGTTGGCTCATCGAGCACGAGCACATTCGGTCTGGTCTTTAAAATCTTACAAAGCGCCAGTCTGACCTTTTCTCCTCCGGATAGCATATTTACGTTCTTGAACACGTCCTCCCCTGAAAAAAGGAAGGCTCCGAGTGCATTTCTGGCCTCGGTTTCCGTGAGATTCGGATACTCATCCCAAAAATCATCGAGCACAGTCTTGTTGCTTGTATACATGGCCATCTGCTGGTCGAAATATCCTATCTGCACGTTGGTTCCAAAGCGGTACTCGCCTGAAAGTGCAGGGATCTTACCCACGATAGTCTTTAAAAATGTCGATTTTCCAAGTCCGTTTCCGCCGAGTATGCCAAGCTTTTCGCCTCTTTTCAAATCGAGCGACACTACGGAGAGCGGATGGTCATAGCCGATTGCAAGCTCTGATGTATAAAGCACATCGTTTCCGGTCTCCTTTTCGGGCTGGAAATTGGCATGGAAGGTCTTGTTGTCGTACTTGTCCGGCGCCTCGATAATCACCATGCGGTCGATAGCCTTCTGCTTTGACTGCGCCATGGATGTCTTGGTCGGCTTGCCCTTGAAGCGCGTAACCATACGCTGCAAACGCTCTATCTCCTTCTGCTGGGCGATGTGATCCTTCATCTGCTTGTCGTAGTTTTCCTTTTTGCGGGCGATAAAATTGGTATAATTGCCCGGATAGCGCCTTGCTGTGCCGTACTCTATCTCGTATACCACATCTACCACATTGTCGAGAAACATACGGTCATGGGATACGACAACCACTGCCTTCGGGTACGACTTCAGATAGCCCTCAAGCCACTCAATCGTCGTGACATCGAGGTGGTTGGTCGGCTCGTCCAAAAGCAGTATGTCAGGCTTTGACAAAAGCAGCTTTATGAATGCTATCTTGGTCTGCTGCCCTCCGGAAAAGTCACGGATTGGCTTTTTACGCTCATCATCTGAGAAGCCGAACTTGCGGATCATGACCTCATATTCCTTCTCATAATAGTAGCCGCCATCATCCTTGAAGGCCTCCTCCATCGCGGTATATCTGGCTACCTTTTCATCGGAATAATCATGCTCGAGCTCTGCCGCCGCGCGCGCAAGCTCTGCCTTTCGCTCGTCCATTTTCACGAAGCATTTACGCACCTCCTGCTCGAGTGTCACATCAGGATCATCAAACGCAATCTGCTTCAGATACCCTATCTCCGGATTTCCTGCCTTTGCAATAAAGGCGCTCTCATCGCTGTCGAGCTTTTCCATCTCAACCTCGCCTGAAATGAGCTTTAAAAGTGTTGTCTTGCCACAGCCGTTTCTGCCGACTATCGCTATCTTTTCTGTGTTTCTGATTTCAAAATCTATACTATGCAAAATGACGTCGTCGCCAAATGCGACAGCGCCATTACTTATCTGGTAGAGCATATACTATCCTTTCATGCTTATGCCTGCTGCTTAATTGCTAGCCATAATGTAGTTGACAAACTGTGTTGCAGTACGTCCTGAAATACCACCGTGGCTGAGTTCCCACTTGTTTGCCTCCCTGCACAGCTCCTCGTCTGAAAGTGTGCAGCCGCTCTTTCTCGCAAGCTCTGTTACGATGTTGAAGAACTCCTTCTGCGATGGCTTTGAGTAGCTGATTGTCACACCAAAACGGTTTACAAGTGACAGCTTCTCCTCAACTGTATCTGAGTGGTGCTTGTCATTGCTGTTGTCCTGGTCATTGCGGTCATTCCATGTCTCCTTGATCAGGTGACGGCGGTTAGAGGTTGCATAAATCAGTATGTTGTCAGGCTTTGTCTCCACGCCGCCCTCGATAACTGCCTTTAGGAACTTGTACTCAATCTCATGCTCCTCGAATGAGAGGTCATCCATATATATGATAAATCTGTAGTTTCTGTTTTTGATTGCTGCGATAATTTTTGACAGATATTTAAACTGATGCTTGTATATCTCAATCATGCGCAGTCCGTCATCATAATACTGATTGACAATAGCCTTGATGCTTGTTGATTTTCCGGTTCCGCTGTCTCCGAAAAGCAGCACATTGTTGGCCTTTTTGCCCTGTACAAACGCTTCTGTATTGTCTGTGAGCTTTTTCTTCTGGATTTCATAACCGATCAGGTCATCGAGCATGACCGCATCCATATTGTTGATTGGCATGAAGGAGAAGCCCCCGTCCAGATGCTCCTCAATCCTGAATGCCTTGTTGAGCCCAAACATGCCGACTCCGTATGCCTTGTAAAAGCCTGTTACCACATCAAAGAACTCCTGCTCGTCCTTAGCTGCCTCAAGCTTCTTGCTCAGCGCCCTTACCTTCTCGCTGACATTGTGATTGTACATAAGGTCCTTTTTCACAATGGCCTTATAATTGCTGATCTGTGTGAAGCAGTCTATTCCGAGTGCTGACTCGATTGGCTTGAAATCATAATCGAAAAGCTTCTTAAAAATCCTGAAATCGTTTGCCACAAGCCCGTTTACGCTGCCATCGCTGGCTCCGACCTTCTCACAGGTGATGGAAAACGGATTCTCACTCATCATAAGGAAGAAAGTGAGATAGTTGTGCCACAGATTGTCATCAAAACCATAGTCTGTCGCTACCTTTAGGATTCTCTTGACCTGTGTATTGATGTCGCGCACAAGCTCTGTCTTGTTGTACTCGCCCACCTCAAACTGCTCAAAGAGCTGTCCCAATTTATAAAGTATCTCATCCTGAGGTAAATCTCCGTACATAAGTAATTTTGATATTTCCTGATACATGGCTGTTCCTCCTGGCTTTGCCTTGTTTTCGCTGCTAACAAATTATTATAAACACTGCGCCACGATTTTGCAAGAGCTTGTGTGCCCGGTATGGCGCAGGAGACGTAAAAAGGCGGAGCTAAAACTCCACCTTTATTGTTGTGCCACGTCCCACCTCGCTGTCGAGTGTAAGCCCTGCATCATGCAGCTCCACTATATGCTTTACTATCGCAAGCCCAAGGCCTGTGCCGCCGGTCTCCTTCGAGCGGCTCTTGTCCACTCTGTAGAAGCGCTCAAAGACGCGCTCCTGCTGGTCCTTTGGGATGCCTATGCCGTTGTCCTCGACCGTGAGAACTGTCTTTCCACCTAGCTTGTGTACCGTCACATTTACAGTGCCGCCCTCATTGTTGTAGCGGATAGCATTCTGGCAGAGATTCTCAACGAGCTCCGTGAGAAGCTGCCTGTTGCCTCGTACCATACAGTCAGTGCCGTCAAAATTGAGTGCTACTTTTCTCTGCTCGGCATTCACCTGTAGATTTTCCATGCAGTCCTTGACCAGACCGTACAGATCAAGCTGCTCAAAGCCCTGCTGCGCCTCGCTGGAATCAAGCTCCGAGAGCTTTATGATATCATTGATCAAGGAAAGCAGGCGCTGTGCATTTCTTCTGATTTCAGTGGCAAAATGAATCTGCTGCTCCTTTTCGACCATGCCGTTTTCTATGAGCTCTGCGTAGCCTGAGATGGCTGTGAGCGGAGTCTTTAGCTCGTGTGACACATTGGCTGTGAAGTCCTGTCTGCTCTTTGCCGCGGCAAGCACGCCCTCATGCTGTATCCTTATCGCATTCATGAACGGCACGAGCTCCTTGTACTCTGTCTTTTTCTGGATGACAGAGGCCTGCTCCAGGTTGCCTGCGAGTGTCTCGATTGGCTTCATGAGCTTTCTGGTCAGACTCTTGGCGAGAACCACACATATTCCAACTATGATAACCGTCACTATAAGCATGGCAGGTATACTGCTTGCAAACATGTTCCAGATACTTCTTGCTGCAATAGAAACACGCAGTACCGTTCCATCATTGAGCTTTATGGCATGATAGAAGGTATTGCTGTTCATAGTAGCTGATGTTCTCACGCTGTCTCCCGTACCTTTATCAAATGCTGATTCAACTTCAGGTCTATCGCCATGATTCTCAAGTTTTTTCACATCATTTTGATTGTCATACAGCACTGTGCCGTCCTTGTCAATCCAGGTGACACGAATACCCTCCACGTCAATCTGCGGGATTTCATTTATATCCTGTTTTAGTATTCCGGTGCTTTCTATTGTCTCTGCCATGACCTGCAGATCTTCCTTTACCTGCTTCTGAAAGATGTAATAGTTGATTACTGTCATGGAAACCATAGTGGCAATTGCTACAAAAAGTGCTGTTGCTACCAGATAGTAATTAATCTTCTTTTTCATGCTGTACGCTCCGCTTATGTATATTAGAAATCATTATAACAGCTATTATTCTATAACATAGCCCACATTTCTGACTGTCTTTATCCTGCTGCCATAGTCACCCAGCTTGTGGCGGAGTGTCTTTATGTGCATGTCCACTGTACGTGTCTCGCCCTCAAAGTCAGTATCCCAGACGCTTCTCATGATGACATCCCTGGTCATGACTATGCCCTGACTGCCCATCAGAAGCCTTAAAAGCTCGTACTCCTTGTATGTAAGGTCAACCGGCTCATTGTTCACTGTAACCACATGGCGCTCATGGTCAATCACCAGATCATCCAGCTTTAACAGCTTCGGCTCCTCCTTCGCTGTTCTCCTGAGCAGTGCCTTTACTCTTGTGATAAGCTCCATGATTGAGAAAGGCTTTTTGATGTAATCATCAGCGCCTCCGTCAAGCCCTTTTATCATATCCATCTCTGTGGTCTTGGCTGTGACCATTATAATAGGAATATCCTGTGTGGCCGGACGTTTTCTGAGCTTTCTCACGATATCGTAGCCGCTCTCATCCGGAAGCATCACATCAAGCAGTATGAGGTCCGGTACGAGTTCATCCAGCTTCTTGTAAAATTCCTTTGCGTTTTCAAATGCACTGACGATGTAATTACTGTTTTTTAAAGCAATAGTCTCTATCTCACGTATGCTCTCATCGTCCTCTACAATATAAATAAGTGCCATAGCTTTCTCCATTTCAAAAAATCTTATGTAAAATTTTTACCTGCTTTTTACTTTCGATTATACATTACTAATGTAAAACAGACGATGGTTTTATGTAAAATTTATGTAAAATCCATCGTCTGTATCAATTTTGTCTGTATATAACTATGATTTAATTTTTCAATATAAAGATTAAATCATGATTTGCGGACCTTGTCATCAAGCGCAAACTCAACCCACTCAGCAATATTTGTCGCATGGTCTCCGATACGCTCGAAGTATTTTGCAACCATGAGAAGATCCTCTGCCTGCTCACCATCCTCCGGATGCTCCCTGATGAAATCAATAAGCTCAGTCTTTACCTTATCAAAAAGCTCATCAACCACATCATCCTGCTTCATCACTATGTGAGCCTTGTCATTGTTCTTCTCAACATATGCCTCGATTGCTCTGATAAGCATAAGCATTGTCTCTGAAGCCATGCTCTTGACATGCTCTATATTGACCCTGTATGGCTTGTCACTGCTCATCAAAATGGTCATCTCGCTGATATCGGCTGCGTGGTCTCCTATACGCTCCATATCAGTAACCATCTTCATCGCTGCAGAAATTGTTCTAAGGTCTCTTGCTACAGGCTGCTGCTGTAATAAAAGTCTAAGACATAAGTCTTCGATTTTTCTTTCTGTACGGTCAATTTTCTCATCGCCTGCCATCGTTTTTTTTGCAAGTTCTTCATCTTGCTTCATCAATGCTTTTACCGCATTTCCAATAGATGCTTCGATCATATTTCCCATATTGATCATTTCTTCATTAAGTTGTTCTAACTGTTCATCAAAGCGGATACGCATATCAACCAAACCTCCCTGTAATATA
>ERZ825159.3118-NODE-3118-length-12319-cov-4.527479_pt1 | contig 12319 bp, 11 predicted proteins | sample MGYA00519932_ERZ825159 | MGnify/ENA primary metagenome ERZ825159 (study PRJEB31778, sample SAMEA3449191) | human gut metagenome | biome: human gut; feature: human-associated habitat; material: faeces | place: United Kingdom | collected 2010/2012 ...
CAGGTCGATGCCGCCCGCCCGGTGGGCCTTGAACCAGAGTTTCCGGGCACGGTGCCGCATCTCTTTTTCGGTGTACTGGTAGGTGTCCTCCCGGTTATACCGGATGCACCCGCCCAGCCCCATGATGCGGAGCCCTTTCCAGATATAAACTTCATCGTCCACGCAGATGCAACCGCCGGGCTCATCGCCCTTATAGCTGCCATCGTGGTTGCCGTGAACATACAAAATGGGGGCTGCGGTAAAGTTGGTCAGATACTCCAAATATTTCTTGGGCAGATCCCCGCAGGAGAGGATGATGTCCACGCCTGCCAGCTTCTCCCGGGTGCAGTAATCCCACAACGCTTTGGATGGGACATCGGAAATTGCAAGTATTTTCACGTTTCACACTGCTCCATTCCGTTCTTCTGTTTTTTACCGCGGCTCGTCCTTGTAACGGTCCAGCCCGTTGACTCCCAGCAGGAACCGGCTCTTGACATCCAGCGCTTCGTACCGGGGCATCTCGCCCTCCACGCACTCGTCCAGCCAGTCCATCTTCATCAGCTCCTGAGGAGTGTAAATGCCGGTGGCAGCGCCCTGCTTGCGGTGGCCCTGGGCGTACTCCTCGCTGGGGAACACCTGCACATCGTCCTTTGCGATCTGCTTTTCCACCAGCCGCAGCAGCTGCATGGTGCCGCTGTTCTGCCCGGCGCTGTAGCTGATCTGCTCTGCGCCGCTCCTCATGCCCCACCAGTAGTTGATGGCGCGGCCGTTGGCGCTGTTCCAGGTGCCGTCGAACACCGAGCGGACGATCTCGATGAAGAACGTGTCCCATCGCCATTCCGGCAGGCCGATGGGCTGCAAAATGCCGTCCGGCAGACGGCGGCAGAGGCCGTAGTCCCGGTGGGTGCCCTCCGGCTCCCGGTCATCCCGGGCATAGAAGACTTCAATGTCTTTCCGGTCCGAGAAATCCAGCGGATGGGCCGGGTCCGGCAGGCAGGCCCAGCGGAGGACCACTCTGCCCTCTGGCCGGACGCTCCTGAGCCCCTGCACAAAGGCATTGATGGCCGCCGGCACGCCGTAGACCGGGTTTGCCGCCACATAGCCCACATGGTCGGAGCGGGAGGTGATGCCCGCCAGCATTCCCAGCAGATACGTTACCTCATAGGTGCGGGGGTAATAGGTGCGCACCAGCGGGTGGGGCGCGTTGAGGGAACAGTTCAAAAACCGGGTGCCGGGGTGCTGTGCCGCCACTTTCAGGCAGGCGGGGTGCATCCGGGCGCTGGTGGTAAACACGATGTCGGCATTGTCATGGGCCACATCTTCCAGCACCTGCTCCGCATCCACCTCCGGGTTGACGTTTTCCCGGCAGCTGACACGCACCCGGCCCGGGAACGCCTTGAGCAGCGCGTCCCGGCCCTTATCCTGGCCCCGCACCCAGGCACTGGTCTGGGCGTTGTGCTCGTGCAGGAGCACCACCCGCAGCTCACTGGGCCGCGGGCTGAAAATATTCAGCTTGCTGAGCAGCGGTTCCGCGCCCTGCTTGGTGGCGGGCTCCAGCTGCAGCTCCACCGCCTGCGGCCGGGTCAGGATCTTGATCTCATCCCAGAGCTTGGAGAGGTTCTCCCGCACCTGGGCAGGGGTGGATTCAATGGCGTCGGAGTAGCGGTAAACCGCCAGGTACACCAGCAGCGCATCGCCGGGCGTCAGCCCAAGGGCCGAGCCGCCCAGTGCATAGAACTGCTGGCTGAACATGGTGTAAAGGGAAGCGAAATTCAGCCGGTCGTCGTCTGTCCAGCTCTCGCCCGTAGCCTTGCAGGCCAGCGTCTGCAATTTGGCATAGCCGCCCAGCCGGGAGAAATGGACATAGTTGATCTTGGAGAGCTTGTAAAAATCCAGGAACTCATAGTAGATCTTATTTTCCAGCGTCTCGTTCCGCTCCGGCACCAGCCGGGTCACGGTGCCGGGGATCTTGACCGCCTCATAGTACTTGAGCACCGAGACCCGCTTGTTGCCCTCTTCCACATAGAATTTGTTCAGGTATTCGTAAGCCGTAACGGGATACCGGATGCCTTCTTCCAGATGGGCGTCGCAGAGGTTGGACCACTTGCGGGCAAACTCGCTGTCGGCTTCCAGGATCGGCATGAAATTGGGGGCAAAGGCCGTGTGGCGGCCCGCCGTTTTGGTGCCCACAATGCTCTCGGCCGGGATGTCCACCAGCCCCAGCGGCTCCTGTGCCACAATGTTGACACCTCTTAAAATATCGTCCAGTACCGCCAGGTAGGGCGACTGACCGCGTGCCTGCGCGGCACGGGTAGCGCGCTGACCCGCGCGCAGGGCGTTTCTGTAATCTTCCAGCATCGGCAGGACTCCTTTTCAAAAACGAGTTCCAATCATTCCTTCTGAGAAACGGGGCACTGCAGTCTGCCCGCACTGCCCCGGGTACAGTATACCATGAAATTCCGCTTTGTGGAACTTTTCTCCGGCAAAGGTGTTGAATTCTTGCAAAATTTCAGGTACGATAGGAGAAACGATCGAAGTAAAGAGGTACCAGTATATGAATACACAGCAGCTGCCCAGACTGGAAGCAGGCGAATATCCCGGCGGGGTCTGGTATTACGAGCCCCATACTTACCAGCCCTACCGTTTTGTGCTGGGCCGGGTGGGCCGCCACCCGCTGGTCTGCATCGGCATCAACCCCAGCACCGCCCAGCCCGGCGCGCTGGACCCCACCCTGAAGAGCGTGGAGCGTCTGGCCAGTGCCAACGGCTTCGACAGCTGGATCATGTTCAACGTCTACCCCCAGCGGGCCACGAACCCCAACGATATGGACAAGACCCCCGACCGCGCCCTCTGCGACGAGAACCTCCGCTGGCTGCGGGCCGTGCTGGCCCAGACCGAGCCCACCATGTGGGCTGCATGGGGCACCCTTATCGAAAAGCGGGCCTATCTGCCCGGCCTGATGCGGGAGATGGTGGCCCTGACACGGGAGCGCGACATCCCGTGGGTGACCTTCGGCCCCCGCAGCAAGAAGGGCCACCCCCATCACCCCCTCTACCTGCGCAAGGACTCCACTCCTGAGCCTTTTGATGTGGAAAACTACCTCAACACCTGCTTTGACTGATCTTCTCAGGGAGGAAGCACCATGACACCGGAACGATACAAGAAGCTGACCGACTGGCTCGAGGGGCATCCCGCCCTCCGGGAGGGCATCATCCTGCTCAACCGCTGGCTCCCTCTCGTGCCCTTCGTCTGCTATCCGGCGCTCCTTCTGCTGCTCAACCTCCGGTGGTTTGCTATGCTCCGCGCCGGGCGGGGCGGCGGCGCTCTTGATTTTATGCAGGTCATCGCCCGGGCCATCCTTGTGCCGGGGCTGGCGTTCTGGATGGGCACTTTCCTGCGGGCCAGACTCAACTTTCCCCGCCCTTATGAGCAGCCGGGCTTTGTCCCCCTCGTCCCGAAGAGCACCCGCGGCAATTCCTGCCCCTCCCGCCACGCTCTGAGCGCCGCCGTCCTTGGGATGGTATGGCTCTACTTCTACCCCGCCGTCGGCGTCGGGATGCTGGCCATCGCCGCCCTCATCTGTCTGCTGCGGGTGCTGTCCGGGGTGCATTTCATCCGGGATGTGCTGGTCGGCGCAGCTTTCGGGCTGGCCTTCGGCTTCGCAGGGATGTGGCTGCTGTGAGGCAGTTTTTGAAGAAAGTGCAAAAAAGTTTTGATTTTCCCTTGACAGAACCCCGGGGCTATGGTATTATACTTCTCGCAGCGTGCTTCGACTCACAGCTGCGAACCATATCAGAACCCAATGGGATAACAACGTGCGCCCGTAGCTCAGGTGGATAGAGCAACTGCCTTCTAAGCAGTGGGCCGGGGGTTCGAGTCCCTTCGGGCGCATCTATGTGGTGCCCATAGCGTAGTCGGTTAACGCGCCAGATTGTGGATCTGGAGACCGTGGGTTCGAGTCCCACTGGGCACCCCACTAAAAAGTCCGCTGCAATGCAGCGGACTTTTTCTTTTAGGTGCCCAGTGGGACGAGAACAGGGCGGCCTCGCCGCAGGCGAGGCAAGCGATCAGCCCAGTGGGCTGTCGCTTAGCCCGCGGGTTCCAATCTGTAGGAATGTCTACTGTGGTAGCTCCGTGGGGTGCCCAGTGGGACTCGAACCAACCTGTAGGAATGTCTACCGTGGTAACTCCGTGGGGCGTCCCGTGCAGTGGATGCCGGGTGCCGCAACTCGTAGGCCGCTTCCCTCCTCCACTTTATAAACAGCTCCAGAACATCCCAAACCAGACCAAGGCCGCAGCCCAGAACACCCTTCCGTGTTCCGTGCTGCGGCCTTTTTTCGTTTCCTCAGCTTCCCAGCTGCTTCAGGATATTCTGGATCTCTTCGTTGGAGTAACCCTCCTTCAGCAGCTCGCTCCGGATGGCCGTGTCGTTCCTGCCCTGACGATAGAGGCGTGCGGCGCTGTAGGGCACGACCGTGCCCCCCAAAGCCAGCACCGGCTCCCCGCCCGAGACGCCCGCACTCTTTGCCCCGGCGTTTGCCGCGGCCTGCTGGGCACTCTGGGCCGCCTTGGACTGCTTGAGCGCCCACTCGCCCTTGGCGATGTTCAGCTTCTCGCTGGTGACGTTGTTGTTGAACTCCTGCTGACGCAGGGCGTCCTGATACTGCCGCTCGGCCAGCTCGTTCTTGTACTTCTGCTGGGCCAGACTGTCCTGCCGCTGGTTCTCCTGCATCTGCTGGCTCCACGCAGCATCAGCACGCTCGGCCTCATAGGCGCGATCCTTGGCGTACATATTGTAGCCGGTATTCGCCAGACTGCCCACCAGCGAGCCGATGCCGGTGGTGCCGGTGATGGCCAGCTGCACCGCGTCGCCGATGACGCCCAGAACACTCAGCACATTGCTGAATGCCTGCTGACGTTTGGCACGCGCCTGCTGTTCCTGCGCGGAGTAATAGCCGTAGAGGGTGTCCAGCCGACCCAGATAGTCCTGATAGCGGCCATAATCCTGCTCATAGGCGGCGTTGTAGGCGCTGCCCTTCCGGTCGAGCTGACTATAGTAGTCCGACAGCTCCGCATTATACCGCGCCTGTGCGTTCTGTTCCTGCGCATTGAGCTGGTCGATGCGGGTCACGACATCGTCGCCCTCGCTGTTGTAGGTGTCCAGCGCCAGCCGGTAAAGGGAGGGCAAAGCGTCGTTCAGGGCACCCATCTGCTGCTGATACGCCTGCTGCGCCGCGCTGACCGCATAGCTCGAGCCGTAGCCGCCGGTCAGGGCCGCTGCCTGTGCGGCGGCATCTGCGCTGGCATTGCGGGCGTTCTGGGTGTACTGTCGGGCATACTGGCGGTAGAGCGGGTCCTGTGCATAGCTGTACTGGAAGCTGTCCCGCCCCAGCAGCTGACCGATGAGGTCTTCGATCCGGCCCTGATAGGCGCTCTCGTACTGGCCCGGGCGGTTCTGCTGCCAGTTCTTCAAGTCGGCCGCCGCGTCGGTCACACTCTGGCTGGGGCTGTACTCCGCCTTTGCCAGCGCATTCTCCACCTCCCTGCGGCTGCTCAGGCCTGCCGTGCTGTAGGAAGACCGGGCCGCAGGCTGGGCGCTCAGCTCCTCCAAAAGCTGCTGTTCTTTCTTCTTCTCGGTACTCATAGCTTCTCCTTTCTCACTGGATGCTGTTCAGCCGGGTGCGCAGCGATTCCGACATATTTTCCACGTCCAGATTGCAGAGCACATATTGCAGCTGCTCCTGCATCTGGTATAAGTAGTTGCGGATGGCACGGGCATCCTCCGCGTCCATGTTCTCGCTCAGATGGGGCAGGCCGATCTTCGAAAGCCCTGTGACACTTGCCATATCAGTTCACCTCCTGTGCCAGAATGCCGCCTCTCGCGGCGGCGCTCGTCCGGGTCAGGCTGCGCAGGGTGATCTGCCCCCGGCCCTTCAGCCGCAGCCGCAGGCTCCCGCACCGCCGGGGCACGAAGGGGATGTCGAAGCAGCGCCGCCCGTCGGCCGTCCTCTGGGCCAGTGTCTCCCACGCCCCGCCGTCATAGCTCACCGCCAGCTCGAAGCGGCTCTTCGCCTCGGCCTCGAGCCGGAGGGTCAGCCGGGAAAGATACTGTTCTTCCGGGCGGTCCAGCCCGATGTCCCCGCTGACCAGCTCGAACCGTACCCCCTCTTCGAGGCCGTCGGCCCGCTGCCAGTTCTCTTCCCGGTCAGCATCCGCCGCCCAGACCGCCTTGCCATCCCAGAGGTAGAGCTGTCCGCCGCTGCCGGCCATCTCGTAGGAGCAGACGTCCTCCTCCTGCCACAAGCCCCGCTCGGTGTCGTAGACCAGCAGCCGGACGGTCTGGGCTTCGCCGCTGCCCCGCACGAGATGCAGGTAATACCGCCCGTCCAGCGCACCGCCCAGAGCTGACTTCACGTTCCGCAGCCGGGCCGGGTCGAGGGCCGTCGAGACCTTGGTGGGGATGCTTCCATCCCATGCCATCACGCCGTCGGGCGAGAGATAGTAGAGCGTCTCGTTGATGACGCAGAGGCTCCGGGCCGCGCCCTTTGCCACGCCCCGGCAGCGCAGACTGCTCAGCTGGAAATCCGAGGGCTTGGAGCCATAGAGCTTGTGGAGGGTATTCTCCTTGAAAAAAAGTGCATATCCCATGCAGGTGGCAGCGCCGGTGAACGCCCCGTCGCTGCCCACGGTCACAGCATAGCTGTCGGCGGCGATGCCCCGGTAAGAGAACCAGTTGGACGGGTCGCCCAGCTTGCAGGCGTAGATGACGTTCTCCTTGCTGGAACAGCCCCATATCCGGTTGTCGCACTCGGTCAGATAGTCCATGTCCGGCACCCGGCGCTCCAGCCTCACCGTCTCCGCCGAGACGAACTCCCGTCTGACGCTGCCGTCCAGACTCACCCACCGCACCGCTGCGCCGGTGCGGGTCAGACGGCCATAGAACCACTCGCCGCCGGGGTCGGCCCTGACCCGCAGGGCGTCCTCGCTGGCGTCGCAGACGATGCGGTCGCCGTCCAGCCCGCTCCACTGCCCGGCCTGCTCTGCGCCCGAGCCGCTGAGGGCTACGGTGTCCTCGGCCCGGAAATTTGCGCCGACGCCCTTGGCCGAAATGCGGCAGCAGTCCAGCACCACCGCCGACCAGTTGCCCGACGCCTCGCTGTACACCTCCAGCGTGCTCTCGCTGCTCCATGGCTTCTCCGGGTCCTCCACCCGGAGGAAGAGCTGCCCATCCTTCGGATTTTCCGGCTCCGAGGGGCCGCTTCCGCTCACATCGTAGACCCTGCCCTCGGCGTCGCAGGGTGCAAACTCCACGCTGGCGTTTGCACCCGACCACACCGCCCCCAGTGCGCTTACCTCCCGGCTGACGGTGTCGAAGGCCAGCTTGTCCGGGAAGATCAGAATTTTTGTCCCGATGCCCACCAGCGTCTTTTTTCCGTCCTCCACCGCGTTCTCTAGGGTCACTTCCAGCTCGTCGGGGTCGTCCGGGGTGTAGATGAGTCTGGTGCCGCAGACCATCAGCAGGCCGTTCAGGTGATACATCCCGTTCAGCTCTGCCGTCTCCCGCAGCTTCCGGCGGGGCAGGCGGGTGCTCAGGGCAGGGAAGTTCCGGGCCGAAAAGTTGATGCCCGCGCTGTACTCCGCCTCGGTGCAGCTGTACGTCTCGTTCAGCCCGCCGAACACCCGCAGCATATTCCGGGTGTTCTTCAGGCCGTTCCGGTTCGCAAGGATCATCTGTCATCCCTCCTTCACCAGCGCCACCTACTGCCCCGGGCGGGCAGATGGTTCCGCCGCAGCCACCCGGCCAGCTCGGCCAGAATGCTGTTGTATTGGGCCTGCTCCCCGGCGTAGCGGTCGTTCTCTCCCAGCGCGGCGTCGGTCATGGCGCACAGGTAGTGGGGGTACAGACTGTCAAAGGGCGGCGGCACCAGTAGCTCATCGTCGTCCCGCAGGCCGTCGTCCCACGCGAGGTCTGCCCCCACGCCCTCCCGGCTGTCGGCACCGCTGGGGCGGAAGAACCGCTCCCGCAGCATCCCGTCCACCTCGCACAGCCACCGCTGCCGGGTCCGGGCCGCGACACGGCTGCCCGGGCGCAGCTCCTCAACCCGCTCCATCGCTTCTCCTACCGTCATAAAAAGCCTCCTTTCGCTTTTTTCAAAAAAGCCCGGCAGCGGCGGCCTTTCTCTGCCGTTTCTGCCGGGCCGCGTTTCTCTTACTGGGCCGCAGTCTCTGCTGCAGCGATGCGGGCGGCGGTGTACTCATCCTGCTGCTGGCTGTGCTCCAGCACCTCGGCCACCTCAGGCGGCACCTCCACCTCCACGCCCCGGCGGATCTTGTAGTTCACGCCGTTGACGCTGACGAACAGGTCGCCCTTGTAGCGGCTGTTGTCCTTGAACAGCCGGATGCGCACGTTCTTTTCTGTCATCCTGCACACCTCCTCAGTTTGCGGCGGCGTTGGCCGAGTAGCTGGACACGCTCTCGATGCGCACCATGTACTGCTCCACCAGACGCTCTGCCGCACGCATGCCCTTCCAGCCCACGGAAGCGCGCTGGTTCAGCGGGTCGTCGCCGTAGCCCAGCTGCTTGACGATGTGCTCCAGACCGCCGCCTTCCAGCTCGGTGACGCCGTAGGCGTGAGCGCCCAGCACCAGAGTACCAAACACGGCCAGACCCGTCGGGCAGGTGCCGTCCTTCCAGATCTTCGCCTCGCTGGTCTCGATAAAGCGGATGTTGCCCAGCTTGCCGATCTCGCCGCGGTACATGGTCTCGGGGTCGGCGTACTTGTGGGCCTCGATGAACTCCTTGCAGGTCTTGAGGTCGTAGGCCGCATAGGGGTGGATGATGGCGATGTAGCTGTCGCCGATGGGGTCAGCATTCATCGCGCCCAGCTGCGCCGCCGCCTGAAAGAACAGCTTCGGGGTCAGGGTGCAGCTCTTATCCAACGCTTTGCGGCTGGTGACAGCCGTCTCGGTGCCATCCTCCCCCAGCTTCGGCGCATAGATGACATTGGTGCCGCCGGCCAGCACATCGCGGGTGATGCTGTCCATGGTGCGGCCGGCCTGACTGGCCAGCACGCGGGTGGCCTGCACCACATTGTTGTCGATGGCGGTCATCTGCAAAACATCGGTCAGCGGGGTCCAGCCGCCATACTGGTGCAGGTCGCTGGTGATGGTGGTGACATTCAGGGCCTGACCGTTGGGGGTCACGCCCTCGGTCAACGGGGTGTCGGCCTTGGGCAGGCTGTCGTACTTGCGGAACTCGATGGTCTTGCCACCGTTCTGGGGCACGGGGTAGTAGTCCGCGAACTGATCGTGCACCAGACGCGGCTCGGCCTGATCGATGAGTCGCTTTTCGTAGAAGGTCTTCATTTCCTTGGTCATGGTACCGGTGGTGTTCTGCAGGCTTGCAGAAGCGTCGGCAAAGAGCTGGAGATCCATCTTCATATTGTCGTTTTTCATGTCATTTGTCCTTTCTTTTCCTTGCTTTTTGACCCCTCCTGCATCGGAGAGGTTTTCTTCAGAAACTGATCTTCACTCCGTGCATCGCACGGCGTTCCAGTGCCTCGCGCTGGGCGCGGGTCATGCTGGCCACATCGGCGCGGGTGACGGCTGCGCCGCTGGGGCTGGTGCCGTTCTCCGCCGGGCGGGCCGATCGCTGGCGGATGCGCTCCACGACGCCCTGCTCCACAGTCCGGGCGGTCTGCTGCAGCGCATCACTGTAATGGGCCAAACGGTAGGCATCCCCCATCCGCATCCCGGGCAGTTCCATCAGACGACGCATTTCGGGGTTCGCAAGCTCCTGCCGGAGCGAGAAGCCCGGGACGTCCCGGCGGATCATCGCCTCCTCTGCGGCCCAGCGGGCGTGGAGGGCACGGACGGCGTTCTCTCCCGCCTGCAGGCCCGGGACAGGCGGGAGCGGCGCAGGACGTTCCTGCGGTGCAGGCGGCTCTTCCGGCTTTTCCGGTGCAGTCTGCGCCGGCACCTCCGGAGTCTCCCCGCTGCCCTCGTCGGCCCTCATGGTGCCGGAGGCGATGGCCTGCTGGGCCTGTGCGTGGCTGAGGGCGGGGGCGGAAGTGCCTTCACCGCCCTCTGCAAACATCTGCAAGTCCACCATCGACTGTTCGCCCCGGCCGCTCAGGTCGGCAAAGCGGACGTGGTCCGGGTAGCGCTCTGCCAGCAGGGCAAAGCCTGCCTTGGCGAACTCGAAGGCCCCCTCCACCCACGGCTTCTGGGGCGCAGCCGCCGTCACCGCCAGACGCGGGCCGTCCGGCTCGTCCCATGCGCCGCTCTTTGTCCCCTCCTCACCCGCCAGCAGAGCGCAGAGGGTCTGCATCAGAGTGCTTGCTCCCGCACACACGATGTCCTGCCCGGCGGGGGCATAGCCCGCGTGGCCCGAGGCCTCCAACCGGCAGGTGGGGCCTGCCGGGCCGTCCAGCTCGGTATAGTTCACTTTTATCATCTCATTTCTCCTTTCTGCGTCTTCATCGCCCTCGCCATCGCCGCCGTGCTCAGTTCCTCCGCCGGGCCGCTCAGCTTGGGCGGGGCAGGCTGTTCCTGCGCTTCCAGCAGGCCCGTCAGCCGGGCCATCTGGGCCTGCATCTGTGCCAGCTGCCGGGCGAGGGTGCCGTTCTGCCGCACCCGCTGGCGCACCTTCTCAATGCCCTCGAAGTCCATCATTTCCAGTGCCGCCAGCGCCGCATCGGCGTTGGCCGGGGCAAAAAAGCCCAGCTGATAGCACTCCTTGGCCGTCTCATTCTGGGAAAGACGGCTGAAGGTAGACTTCTTCTCCGCGCTCACCACGATGTCGAACACCGGCTCACGGCTGCCCAGCTCCACACCGCCCACGACCTTCGCCGGCCGGGCGCGGAGCACCTCGCCCGAAAACCGGACAAACTCGCTCTCGCCGCCCTTTCCCGTAATGCGGAAGATGCGCTCCTCGTCGTAGAACTGCCGCATCAGCTCGATGATGAGGTAGCACTCCTTGGCAAATGCCCGGTAAGCGCTCTTGAGCATATCCCGGCTGAGCTTGCTGCCCGCCTCCTGCAAAGCAGCGATGGCCGAAGCCGCCGTGACGCCTCCGGCAGTGCCGCCCTGCGTCATGTCGCGGTTGCCGCTGATCTCCTTCAGCTCCTCGATGCGGCTGTTGCGGTAGCTCAGGCTGTTGCCCTGTAACCCCGCCGTCTGCATCGGCCGGAAGCTGTCGTCGTTCAGCCGCCCCGCCACATGGATGATGTCTCGGGACAGGTCGGTCAGCTCCTCCTCGTTGACCCCTGCTGTGTCGCTCAGGACATACCGCTGCCGGGCCGAGAGCAGGACGTTCTCATCCATGGCGTGGTTCATCCGGTCGATGGCGGTCTGGCATTCCTTCATCACGTCGATGTACCCGAAGCCAGCCGGGCTGTCCTCCTCCATGAACAGCGGGTCGAACACAAAAGGATACCTGCCGTGGTCGTAGAATCCCCGTTCGGCCAGTGCCGGGTCGTTCTCGCTGGCGTAGAGCACCACGCCGTTGCAGAACTTGCAGTAGTGCAGCACGCTCCGGCCCTCCGGCGAGAGCTTTTTGTAGTACCAGTCCACCACGACGCTCTTGCTGCTGGTGTCGAGGCCTCCGTCGTGGATGTAGCGGGGCACATCGAGGACGCTGGCGGTGTGCCCTGCCAGCTGAGGCCAGCGCTCTTCCAGCTGGTTCGAGTCCGCCAGACTCAGCGAGAAGAAATGGGGCGACGCCTGAATGTCGTCCACGCCCGGCTCCCAGTAGAGCATCAGCAGGTTCATGGGCCGGATGCTGATCTCGCCCACGCCGCCCCGCTGCTCCGGATCCCAGAACACCCCCTTGACGCCGGTGCCCTGCTTGAGCTTGCGCCACCATGTGTCGCTGTACACCTGCTCGTAGTCGGCCTGTTCCAGCACCACGGGCAAAACGCTGGAAAGCGCCTGTGCCGCAGCCTCATCGTCCTCGGCCCGGGGCAGGACGTTGGGGCTGGGGTAGTTGTCCATCGCGTCAGCGTGCTTGTTGGCGATGGAGTTGAACAGCCACCCGCTGGACGGCTGGGGCTTGCCCTCCATCATGGGGTTCTGGTAGTTCTTCCAGTGCCCCATCCGGAACCACAGCTCGTTATCCACCAAGCGCTTGTCCAGCGCCGCCTTGCCTGCCTTGTACCGCTGCAAGATCTGTGCCGCCTCGCCCACCTCCTCCGGCCCGATGGGCAGCTTTTCTCTCATCTCGTCCAATGTAACTCCTTTCTGCCCTCTGTCGCAGGGCACTTCCGTTTCTGCCCGGCCTGCCAACGCCTCTCCCTTTGGGAGAGGTGGCATTGCGAAGCAATGACGGAGAGGGCAAGCCC
>ERZ825159.3131-NODE-3131-length-12273-cov-3.983876_pt1 | contig 12273 bp, 8 predicted proteins | sample MGYA00519932_ERZ825159 | MGnify/ENA primary metagenome ERZ825159 (study PRJEB31778, sample SAMEA3449191) | human gut metagenome | biome: human gut; feature: human-associated habitat; material: faeces | place: United Kingdom | collected 2010/2012 ...
GCTCAAATATTTTTCTTAAATACGTTATAAATAAATATACTATTCCTACATCTAAGTTAATTCCCAGCCACTTATTAGCGCAAAATAAAACTATTAATGAGATTCCTATATTTTCAATTAAATTCATCATACCTGGTAATATTCCGTAAAGAATTCCTATATTTTTTAAAGATTCTCTATGATTTTTAGTATTTTTTTCACATTCTTCTTGTTTTTCTTTCTGCCTATTGAATATCTTTATTAACTTTATACCATATATAGATTCTGCTAAAAATGTATTTAGTACTGTTCTAAATTCTTTTGACCTACTAAATATCTTCCTCAGCATTTTTGAAATAGTTATTGTTACAATTAATAATAATGGAATTATTAAAATATATCATATAGGGCGAAATAAAAAAAGAATATTTGATGCGAACGTATACTTTTGGAATGGAATAATATGGGAGAACATAAAAATACAAACTGATTTTAAGAAGTCAAAGAACCTTTTTTCAGATGGAAGTGGGAAAAAAGAATATGATGAGAACTTTTTGAGGTTCAAAAATGGAAATAACGAAAGCACAAGTAGAAATTATTTCCATTGCTTTTGTGATATTGTAAAAAATGTCAAGGATAAGCATACTGCGGTCGATGACGCGGATCGGTCTTTCCGGATCGCCGCTGTCGAGGATATCCTCCATGTTGCGTATCTGCGACGGCGAAAGCTCCGAACAGTTCAACAAACTGTGGCCGGCAGACCTTCATCTGATCGGAAAAGATATCATCCGTTTCCATACAATTTACTGGCCAATCTTCCTTATGGCACTTGATCTTCCACTTCCGAAACAGGTGTTTGGACATCCGTGGCTGCTTCAGGGAGACGGTAAGATGAGTAAGTCTAAAGGAAATGTTCTTTATGCAGATGAACTCGTTGATTTCTTTGGCGTAGATGCAGTTCGCTACTTCGTACTTCATGAGATGCCATTCGAGAATGACGGTGTTATTTCCTGGGAGCTGATGGTAGAGCGTCTGAACTCTGATCTTGCAAATACACTTGGAAACCTTGTAAACAGAACTGTTTCTATGACAAACAAATACTTCGGCGGAACAGTAGAAGATAAGGGTGTTGTAGAAGATGTAGATGCAGAACTGAAAGCAGTTGTAGAGAATGCTTCTAAAGCAGTTGATGCTAAGATGGCAGACCTCCGCGTTGCCGATGCGATTACAGAAATCTTCAATCTCTTCAAACGCTGCAATAAATACATTGATGAGACAACTCCTTGGGTACTCGGAAAAGACGAATCCAAGAAGGATCGCCTTTCTACAGTACTTTGGAATCTGATCCAGAGCATTTCTGAAGGTGCAAGACTTCTTGAATCCTTTATGCCTTCTACAAGTAAGAAGATCCTTGAGCAGCTTGGTAACGGACATGTAACAGAGAAACCGGAGATCCTGTTCCAGCGAATGGATCTCGAAGAGGTTATGAAGAAAGTTAAAGAACTTCATCCGAAGGTAGAAGAAAAGAAAGAGGAAGAAGCTGTTATCGACATTGAGCCGAAAGATGAGATCACATTTGAGCAGTTCGGAGCAATGCAGTTCCAGGTTGGAGAGATCATTGCATGTGAGGCTGTAAAGAAATCCAAAAAGCTTCTCTGCTCTCAGGTAAAAGTTGGAAGCCAGGTAAAACAGATCGTATCCGGAATCAAAGCACATTACACACCGGAAGAAATGGTTGGTAAGAAAGTTATGGTTCTTGTAAACCTGAAACCTGCGAAGCTGGCAGGCGTACTTTCAGAGGGGATGCTGCTTTGTGCAGAAGATGCAGAAGGTAACCTTGCACTGATGACACCGGAAAAAGAAATGCCGGCTGGAGCAGAAATCTGTTAATTGAAATGTTTGAAAATTCAGACAATTACAACCAAAGCAGATAATAAATAAAAAATATAAAAAAATCAAATGAATATATTGACAAATTAGACGCCGAATGTTATTATATAACCATCAAAGAGAGAAAGAAATCTCCCAAAGATATTTAACTAAGAAGGCAAAAGTAACAGATGCCTGATTAGATTAAAAATACAAGTTCAACAGGAGGTCAGTCCCATGGACAGTATAGTTTCAGATTTTTATCAATATGTCAGTGGTATGATGAGTGAAGGTTCCTGTGAAGAAAGAGACCTTTGCCAAGCGTAAAAGTCCAGTAGAAAGAAAAGAAGATCAAAGATCGGAGAGTACGGAAACTGGAAGCAAAGAGAAAAAGATGAATCACTCATAGATGTATTGAATAAAAATACCGCATATAACATAGAATGAAAAATGTGTAAAGAAACATTGAAAGGACATGTTATAATCTCAGATTTGTTATAAAAGCAGGAATGACTTGACAGAAGATTTAATACATAAAGTATTGAATGGATATGAAAATCATTCAAGTGATAAAATAACAGACGACAAAGGTCTCACAGGAACGTAGAATCGCGAATAATCTCCGATACAAAATATAAAATTATAATAATAATACAATTAAATAACACTAAAAATGCACTTTCAAAAGGAATTGAAGGTGCATTTTTTTGACATTACAGACCTCATATGGTAGAATAATGAAAGAGTATCGGCTAGTGCCTAATGGACACATTCAGACCAAAACTAATATTTCAATGACAATGAGGTGAGTACAGTGGATAAGTATGAATATAAGTTAAAGACAGAAGAGATGCTGGAACTTATGGAAGATGGAGAATACAGAAAAGCAGCGGCAGCAGCAGATCTGATTGACTGGAAGCGTGTCCGTAACGCAGGGATGCTGATGAATGTCAGTGATATTTATGAAAAAACAAAAGAGTATCAGAAGAGCTATGATGTGATGAATCTTGCATATCGCCGTTCTGAAGGAAGCCGCAAGGTGATCTATAAGTTATGTTCTCTTGCAATTAAGACAAAGAATATAGATGAAGCAATCGACTATTATGACGAATTTATCCAGATTGCACCGAAAGATCCGAACAGGCATATCCTTAGATATCAGATCTTAAGAGCGCAGAGAGCGCCGATCGAACAGCAGATTGAGGCTCTGGAGGAATTTAAAAAGGCAGAATATATTGAAGAGTGGGCTTATGAACTGGCGAAGCTTTATCGCGAAGCAGGTATGATGACAGAATGTCTGGAAGAGTGTGATGATCTGATCCTCTGGTTCAGCGAGGGTAAGTATGTTTATAAGGCAATGGAACTGAAGATGCAGTATAAGCCATTGTCACCATCGCAGCAGCAGAAATATGATCACAGATATGAGAAGCTTTCTTCAGAGACAGAAGAAATACCGGATCTGGCTTCCTATTTAGGAGAAGACGAGGAAAAAGATTCTGCGTCAGAAGGAGCTGAAGCACTTGGAGATACAAGATCAATCGGGCTGACAGAACAGCCGGTGATGGAGAACGACAGTACTTTCGATGTGATTGACACGGATGCGGTTACTTTGGAAGCGACAGAAGAGCCGGATACCGAAGTAGAAAATCCGGAAGAAGCAGGAGTAGAAACAGCAGAAGTTATAGAAGCTTCCGAGGATGAGTCAGAAGTTCAGCCGGCAACGGTAGAGACAAGTGGAGATAAGAGAACACTTAGCAAAGATACTGCTTCCATACCGATTGTCAGTAAGAATCCGGTAAAACCAGTCAAGAAGAAACTTGGAGATACGATGCGGTTAGATGAAGCTCTGCAGCAATTACTCAATCCGAAACCGGAAGTTCAGGCAGAACCGGGAGAAGAAGTCGAACCGGATATGACAGATCTGGAAGAGGATATTGCAGCAATTGAGGATGTAGAAGATCTTGAGATCGTGAATCAACTGACAGAAGAGAAGAAAGCTGAGGAAGCCAGTAAAGAACGAGTAGTTCCATCAGGGATGAAAGAACTGATACCGGAACCGGAGACAGAAGAAGAGCTTATAGAACAGGCAGTGGAGGAGACTTCAGAAGATGTCCCAGAAGATGCAGTTGCTATAGAAGCAGGGGAAGCAGAACCGGAAGAAGTTCTTGAAGTAGAAGAGGCAGAACCGGAAGAGGAAGAAATCCTTGAAGCAGGAGAAGCAGAACCGGAAGAGGAAGAAATCCTTGAAGTAGAAGAAGCAGAACCGGAAGAGGAAGAAATTCTTGAAATAGATGCAGCTGAGTCAGAAGATCTGACAGATGAATCAGAAGATTTGTCTGAGGTGGAGGAACTGATCTCAGAAACTGAAGTTGTCAATGATGAAGATGATTCAGAAGGAGCAGCAGTAAGAGAGACTATGGACAATAAAAATAATGAAGAACCAATTTTATCACCAGAGATACAGAAACTGATTGATGAGATTGAAGGTGTTATTCCGGAAGAGGAAGAAGTAGATGCAACAGTAAGTTCAGAAGAAGTTCTTGAGGTAGAAGAAGAACCACATGAAAATATGGGAGAGCTTGCGGATGATCTCAGACTCGGTGAGGACGAGTACGAAGATTATGATGCGTATGACTGGGATGATGCAGAAGAGTTTGACGAAGACGATATTTTAGATGATTATGAAGAGTCTGATGACGATTTGTTGGATGATTATGAAGAGTCTGATGACGATCTGCCGGATGATTATGAAGACGCTGATGATGATCTGTTCGGTGAGGAAGAAGGATATGATGATCTGGATGCCTATGGTTATGAAGAAGACGATGAGGATGATGAAGTAATTAATCCAAGAGATCTTTTCACAGCAGAAGATAAGATTTCAGATGATGATCTTCTTGGTCTGAATTCTTATGAAGAAGTGCCAAATTTTGAAGATGAATTCAGCGTGAATCCAGCGCATAGTGAGGAACCGGATGACAGAGAGATTCCGGATGAAGATGACGGAATTGATATCATGTCTGCGACGACACCATTGAGCCGTAAAGAGACTGCAAAATTGATCGCAACAGGTAAGACATCACCATTGCCATTAGATGAGATTGCAGATGCAATGTCTGATACAGGATTTATCGTGCATGGTCGTTATGATCTTGAAACACAGAGCGGAATTGGTACAAGAGCAGGACTTACAGATGAACAGAAGAAACTCTTCTCTTATTTCGTACCTGTACGTGGTATGAGTGAGCAGCTGGTAGATGTACTTGAGCAGGATAAGAACTGTACAAACCGCAAAGGAACTTCCAGAACAGGAAACCTTCTGATCATTGGAAATAAAGGAAATGGAAAGACAGTCCTTGCTGTTGATGTTGTAAAGGCAATTCAGAAGCAGCGTGACATCCGTCAGGGCAAGGTTGCAATTGTGACAGGTGAGTCACTGAATAAGAAGAGAATCGGAGACATTTTCCGTAAATTGTACGGCGGTGCATTGATCATTGAAAAAGCCGGACAGATGAACGAAAAAACACTCGCCAAGCTGAACAAAGCAATGGAGCAGGATACAGGAGAACTTTTGGTAGTTCTTGAAGAGCAGAGAAAACCACTGGACAGACTTCTTTCTTCCAACAGAGAATTTAGAAGAAAATTTACTTCCAGACTTGAAGTGCCGATCTTTATTAATGATGAGCTTGTAACATTTGGACAGACTTATGCTCAGGAGAATGGTTACAGAATCGATGAGATGGGAATCCTTGCACTGTACAGTAAGATTGATTCTTTACAGAGAGAAGATCATGCAGTAACAGTAGCAGAAGTGAAAGAAGTGATGGATGATGCGATCGCTCATTCACAGAAAGCTTCCGCAAAGAAGCTTGTGAAGAGAGTATTTGGAAAGAATACAGATTCTTCCGACAGAATTCTGCTTTCAGAGAAAGATTTCAACATTTAATGACATATATTTGTTAAGAATTAATAGACAGTCAGTAAAACGACTGTCTATTTTTGTGCAATAATACATTTTCTCTTTCTTTTTTATACAGTATCAAGTATAATAAAACTATAGTGTTCAAGGGGAGAATGAAACTTTGTTACCAATTGAAAGATTCGGTAATGTGCCTTGATCTATAAGAAATTGTATGGTTTTTAAATCATTACAATCAGGAATATATTTGAGCAGTGAGGTGGCTTTATGGTTAAGAAAAACAGCACGAAGACGAAAGTGCAGCCTTATGAGATCGGAGAACTTGACCATTATCTTTTTGGGCAGGGAAATCATTATGAGATTTATAAAAAGATGGGTGCCCATGAGGTGACAAAGAACGGAAAAAGAGGAGTATATTTTGCGGTATGGGCTCCTCATGCAGTAAACGTTTCTGTAATCGGAGAGTTTAATGACTGGGATGAGACGAAAGATAAGATGAAGAGAGGAGAGCCTCTCGGAATATACACATGCTTCGTTCCGGAGGCGAAGAAAGGGGATTTGTATAAGTTCTGTATAGAGACACAGGCGGGTGAGAAGATCTATAAAGCAGATCCATTTGCTAATTATGCAGAGCTCCGACCGGGAACAGCATCCAGAATCACAGACATTTCTAATCTGAACTGGTCAGACAGTAAGTGGATGACAGCTCGTGAGAAGTGGGATAACAAAGAAGAACCAGTGTCTATTTACGAAGTGCATATGGGTTCCTGGATGAGACATCCCGGAAGAGAAGATGAGGGATTCTATACATATCGTGAGTTTGCAGAAGCAATTACAAAGTATGTAAAAGAGATGGGATATACTCATGTTGAGTTGATGGGAATCGCAGAGCATCCGTTTGATGGTTCCTGGGGATATCAGGTGACTGGATATTATGCACCAACTGCACGCTATGGAACACCGGAAGATTTTGCATACATGGTGAATTATCTTCATAAGAATAATATCGGTGTTATTCTTGACTGGGTACCGGCGCATTTCCCGAAAGATGCACATGGTCTGGCAGATTTTGACGGAACACCGACATTCGAATATCCAGATCCGAGAAAAGGTGAGCATCCTGATTGGGGAACGAAGGTTTTCAATTATGAAAAACCGGAAGTTTCCAACTTCCTTCTGGCGAATGCATTGTTCTGGGTTGAACATTATCATGTAGACGGACTTCGTGTAGATGCAGTGGCATCTATGCTGTATCTGGACTACGGAAGAGAAGATGGACAGTGGATTCCGAATAAATTTGGTGGAAATGAGAATCTTGAGGTGATTGCATTCTTTAAACATCTGAATTCTGTAGTTTGCGGAAGAAATAAAGGCGTTATGATGATCGCAGAAGAGTCCACAGCATGGCCGAAGGTGACAGGATCTCCTGAGGATGATGGACTTGGATTTACTTTGAAGTGGAATATGGGTTGGATGCATGACTTTACAGAATACATGAAACTGGATCCTTATTTCAGAAAGAATGCACATCACATGATGACATTTTCTATGGAATATGCATATTCAGAGAACTATATTCTTGTACTTTCTCATGATGAGGTTGTTCATCTGAAATGCTCCATGTTGAATAAGATGCCGGGAGAAGGATGGGATAAGTTCCGTAACCTGAAAGTGGCATATGCATTTATGATGGGACATCCTGGAAAGAAACTTCTCTTTATGGGACAGGAGTTCGCACAGCTTCGTGAGTGGAGTGAAGAGAGAGAACTGGATTGGTTCCTTCTTGCAGAAGAACCGCATCAGCAGATTCAGAACTGGTATAAAGATTTGCTTCATCTTTATAAGAAGAATAAGGCATTGTATGAGTTGGATAATGATCCGAAGGGATTTGACTGGATCAATAAGGATGATATCTTCCGGAGTATTTTCAGTTTCACAAGACATTCAAAAGATGGTAAGAAAAATCTGCTCTTTGTATGCAATTTTACACCGGTAGACAGACCGGATTACCGTGTTGGTGTTCCGAGAAGAAAGCAGTTTAAGCTTGTTCTTAACAGTGATGAGACAAAATACGGCGGATCAGGAGAAGAACGCCCATTGGTTTACAAGCCAGAGAAACAGGAATGTGATGGTCAGAAATATTCCTTTGCATATCCTCTTCCGGGATATGGTGTGGCAGTATTTGAGTATTAAGTTGTATAGTATAATGTTTTCCACGAATAGATGGAACAGGAATTAGACATACATTAATTTGCCCCTGCATAGATTGTAAAAAAACAAACTATGCAGGGGCTTTTCTATGAGAGAATATATTGAGGAGCGTGCAGTAGAAATTGCAAATTATATTATAGAAAATAATGCGACAGTGAGACAGACAGCGAAACAGTTTCGGATTAGTAAGAGTACGGTGCATAAGGATGTTACAGAACGTCTGCTTCAGATCAATCCATCATTGGCTCATGAAACGCGTAAGGTTTTAGACACCAACAAATCAGAACGTCACATCCGGGGAGGGCTCGCTACCAGAGAAAAATATTTACACTTGCATGCTTCCAATTATTGAAGTTAATGTTACAATAAAAGAGGGTATTCAATCAGAAACACGGACATTGAGAGGAGAATGTTCAAATGCGGGTGGCAATCGTTGAAAGGGATGAAAAAGTATTAGAAGAACTGAAAAAAGGTTTAAAACGCGTAGATCCGAATTACGAGTTGGCGGGGATTGCAGGGAATGGACAGTCTGCATATGAGATGATAACAGTTATGCAGCCAAATCTTGTTATCATGGACATTGGGCTTCCGCGGATGAATGGGTTAAATCTTTTGAGAAAATTACGCACGGAAGGACGTGAGTTCCGTGTGATTATTATAACAAAAGATGAAGATTTTCAACAGGCAAAGCAGGCAATCGATCTGGGTGTGGACGGATATTTAGTACAGCCGTTCCGGCCGATGGAGCTTAAGAAGGCATTAAGCCGTATTCATGAAAAAATCAGGAATGAATATTGGATGCAGGCTTCTTTTACTGTTGAAAATGTTCTGTTAAGCTGTAGATATGGAGAAATTATATCGAATCAGAAGTTAAATGAAATGACTATCCGGAAATATGGTTTTACAGTGGATGATCCGGGATATTTATTTACGGTTTCAATGGCAGACGAATACGAGGAGCAGAAGGAAAATATACGTGGATTTCTCGAAGAAATCTGTAGACGTGAGTGTGGATTTTCGGCATCTGTTATATGTTCGGATCGATGGAAACAGGTGTATCTGATCATTTACCGGGTACGTGAAGCAAGGAACTGGAAAGAATATTTTCAAAAAAATGTGGTTACTGGGTTATGTAGGAATTTTCCGGGGACAATTATTTGTGTATGGATAGAGACAAAACAGCTGACAAAGCTGGTAGATGCAATGATTCAGGCAGGAAGTCTCATGGAATGGAATCTTCTTCAGCCGCGAGGAGTTTTAATCTGTCAGCAGACAGTTGAGAAATTTGAAGCTGTTCCGGTGCGTTATCCGGTAGAATTAGAACAACGAATGCGAGAAATGATTTTCGATGAAAACAAGAAAGGAATTGCCAGACAATTTCAACTTGTTTGTGAGGAAATGAAAAGAGAAAAATATTTTCCAAAAGAAATAAAATACAGTATCATTCGTTTTTGCATGGCAGCTGGATTGAATTATAGAAATTATGGCGGGGAGATTGACGAAACAAAAATCCTGAGTCTTATGCAGCAGATTATCTATGCCATCAGCTGGAAACAGATAGAGAAAGCGATTCAAGGCTTGGAACGGATGATATCATATGAGCATAAATTTGAGCAGTACAGTACGCTTATCCAAAAAGCAATGGAAATTATAAGAAAAGAATATGACAGTGGTATTACATTGGAAGAAGCAGCGAGCCAACTTTATGTATCGGAAGAATACCTGAGTTCTCAGTTTAAGAAGGAGACAGGATATAATTTTACAGAAACTGTGAGGAAATACAGGATAGAAAAAATAAAGGAGCTTCTCAGGACAACAAAATATAAGATGAATCAGATTGCGGGGCTTGTCGGTTACTCTGATCCCAAATATATGAGTAAGGTGTTTAAAGAGGAGGAAGGAATTTTACCGACGGAATACAGACGTAACTCCAATGGAATTTCATAATCAGGAGTAATTTTATATTGCTTATAGAAAAAAGTAGAGAATAAGAGGCATATTTAATTTAAAAAATACACTTTTATAAAAAATTTCGCCCTTTTAAATATAAAAAATGTGCTATGATATATGCGAAAAGTGAAAAGGATTTCATAGCCGTTAAGGAGAAAGAGGTGAAAAGAATGAGCACAATGAACATTACTTTCAAACACCCGGATGAGATCATTGATTTCTTGAAAACAGTATGTAAATTTGACTTTAACATGGACATGAGAAGAGGACGGGCAGTAGTAGATGCGAAGTCATTACTTGGAATCATGAATCTGGGATTGAATAACGTGATTGAACTGCAGATGTATGCAGACGATTGCACAGAACTTGAAAGACAGCTAGAAAGATTTGCAGCATAAAATGGAACATAAAAATGGGATGTCGGACATTTGTTCGGCATCTTTTTTGATATATTATACCCATAATAGTGGATACATAGAATGCGCACTGCGGTGTACGATGTAGGTGTCGCAAGCGACCACCGCAGGCGTAAGAGGGTGCCGAGGCACATTCTTTGTTCTGGATAGATCAGAAGGGGAATAATTACCGTGTATAGTAATAGAAATTGTGGATAAGATTTTATTTTACATAAACAAATACTTGTAAATCAATGCTTCCTCTACTATAATGAAAAACAGAAAAAGATATATAAATAAAGTAAATAGTTTTGATTGGATTTTACAGGAGGAAAGATTTGAAGAAAGAATTAGTGATTGTCCTTGACTTTGGTGGACAGTATAACCAGCTGGTCGCAAGACGTGTCAGGGAGTGTAATGTATATTGTGAAATTTATTCATATAAGACAGATATTGAAAAAATCAAAGAGATGAATCCAAAAGGAATCATTCTCACAGGCGGACCGAACAGCTGTTATGAGCCGGATTCACCGACTTATTCAGAAGAACTGTTCAAGCTTGGTATTCCGGTTCTCGGACTGTGTTATGGTGCACAGCTGATGTCACATGTACTTGGTGGAAAAGTTGAGCGTGCAGATGTAAGAGAATACGGTAAGACAGAAGTTATTATTGATAAAAAAGACTCCAAAGTATTTGAGGGTGTTTCAGAGACAACAACATGTTGGATGAGCCATTTTGATTATATTTCAAAGATTGCTCCGGGATTTGAAATTACAGCACACACTGCTGACTGTCCGGTTGCAGCAGCTGAGAACGCAGCTGAGAAACTGTATGCAATCCAGTTCCATCCAGAAGTACTTCATACAGTAGAAGGAACAAAGATGATCAACAACTTTGTAAAAAATGTATGTGAATGTGCGGGCGACTGGAAGATGGATGCTTTTGTTGAGAATACAATTGCAGAGATCCGCGAGAAGGTTGGAAACGGAAGAGTATTGCTCGCACTGTCAGGTGGGGTTGACTCTTCAGTGGCAGCAGGACTTCTTTCCAAAGCCATTGGAAAACAGCTTACTTGTGTATTCGTAGATCACGGACTTCTTCGTAAAAATGAAGGAGATGAAGTTGAGGCAATCTTCGGACCAGAAGGACAGTTTGATCTGAACTTTATCCGCGTAAATGCGCAGGAAAGATATTATAACAAACTTGCAGGCGTTACAGAGCCAGAAGCAAAACGTAAGATTATCGGTGAAGAATTCATCCGTATCTTCGAAGAAGAAGCAAAGAAGATCGGTACTGTTGAATTCCTTGCACAGGGAACAATTTATCCGGATGTGGTAGAAAGTGGTCTTGGCGGAGAATCCGCTGTGATCAAATCTCACCACAATGTAGGAGGACTTCCGGATTTTGTAGATTTCAAAGAAATCATTGAGCCGCTTCGTGATCTTTTCAAAGATGAAGTTCGTAAAGCAGGACTTGAGCTTGGACTTCCTGAAAGACTCGTATTCCGTCAGCCATTCCCAGGACCGGGACTTGGAGTACGTATCATCGGCGAAGTAACAGCTGAGAAAGTTCGTATCGTTCAGGATGCAGATGCTATTTATCGTGAAGAGATTGAAAATGCCGGACTTGATAAGACAATTGGTCAGTATTTTGCAGCACTTACGAATATGAGAAGCGTTGGTGTTATGGGTGATGAGAGAACTTATGATTATGCTGTAGCTCTTAGAGCCGTTAATACGGTTGATTTCATGACTGCAGAGGCGGCGGAGATTCCGTATGAAGTTCTGAATAAAGTGATGAGCAGAGTTATAAATGAAGTTCGTGGGGTGAATAGAATATTCTATGATCTGACGAGTAAGCCACCGGGAACGATTGAGTTTGAATAGTTGAAGCTGAGCTGTAAAGCCTTTGTTTACAAGGGTTTTACAGCTTTTCCTTTATAGGATTGCA
>ERZ825159.3142-NODE-3142-length-12233-cov-2.602398_pt1 | contig 12233 bp, 10 predicted proteins | sample MGYA00519932_ERZ825159 | MGnify/ENA primary metagenome ERZ825159 (study PRJEB31778, sample SAMEA3449191) | human gut metagenome | biome: human gut; feature: human-associated habitat; material: faeces | place: United Kingdom | collected 2010/2012 ...
AAGCAGTTTTGCAGAGCCGAACGGGGATGGAAATGGAAGTATCGGTTTGAAAAATATAAATTCCCGAATTCAATTATATTATGGAGAGCAGTATGGAGTAAACATTGTGAGCGAAACTGGAAAGGGAACGACAGTAACGATTTGTGTTCCTGAAATCGAGTAATCTGAGTGATAGAAAAAGAGGAATGGGAGATGTACACATATATTATAATTGATGATGAGCCGTTGATCCGTAGGGGAACTATAAAGAAACTGGAAAATTATCCTAATATAGAATGTATTGCGCAAGTGTCTAATGGAAAAGATGCTCTGGAAATTATGGAAAAGCAAAAGCCGGATTTTGTGATTACAGATATGAAAATGCCTATTATGGATGGAATGCAGCTTTTGCCTATATTATCTATACAATATACAGATACATTTATAATTGTGATTAGCGGATATAAAGATTTTGAGTATGCAAAAGAAGCATTGCGTTCCAATACATTAGATTATATTGTGAAGCCGTTCAGCAAAGAAAGTATATGGGAGGCGGTAACCCGGGTTGTAAATCGACTTGAGGACAGGGAAAATTTGAACCAGCAGATTACGTTGAATGAGGCAGAAAAAGAAAAGTTGAAGTATGAGTATGACCGCCAGATCCTGAAGAATATTCTATTTGGAATGGGGCAGGAAATTTCAAGCCTGAGTTCACAGAAAATGGCTCGAATGTCCGCTGAAAATTATGTACTTGTAACAGTAGTGGCAGAAGAGATAAACGAAAGTGAATTACTAGAGTTTATGTTTATGCGAAATATGGAAATGAATACGGTGATTTTGCAAAAAGATAATGTAGAAAATATGTGTTTTATACTGGTATTCTTTTCTGAAAAAGCATCTTATGATATTAAAATTAAATTATTGGAAATGAAAGATAGTGTAGAAAGGTTTTTTGAAAGCTGTAGGATACATCCTTTTTATGGAATCAGCGGAAAACATAGTTCACTAAAGGAATTACATGAAGCATTTCTTGAGAGTACAGATGCATTAAATCAAATGACGATGATTCCTGAAAAAAATTACATGATCTATGAAGAGGGAATACATTCAGACTGTATAATAGTATGGCCTAAGGCGGAACAATTTATGTTTTTGATAGAGGCTGGAAAAATAGGTGAAGCTGAAGTGATTTTTCCAGAGTTGTTTCATTATTTTGCAAGAAATGAAAAATGTTGTTTAAAAAATGCTAAAGATTATTGCCTGGAAATGGCTGAAATCTTAAAAAAATCACTTCCGGATGAAATGCAATTGCATAAAAGTAAAGCTGCAAGTCTAAATCTCATTAATAATATGAATTTCATATTCAGTTTTAAAGAATTAGAAGAGTATTTCGGGAATCTTTTTAAAAACATGGCAATGGCATTTGAAAGTGCTGGTGTTTATTCCGAAAAAGATGTTTTAGATAATGTAAAGAAATATATTGATCTGCATTATGAAAAGAACATCACACAGGAATTTGTAGCTTCATTATTTAGATTGAACAGGAGTTATCTCAGTTCAGCGTTCAAGTCTCAGAATGGAATAAGCTTTGTAGATTATGTAAATCAAGTGAGAATAAGTCATGCTAAAGCTCTGTTAAGAAATACAGATAAAAAGATGTATCAGATTGCGCAGAGTGTAGGCTATGAAAATGTTAAATATTTCTTTCGGGTGTTCAAAAAAATGGAAGGGATTACTCCGGAACACTATAGAAATAATTAGTATGTTTAGGTATTAACAAAATTGACGAGGATATAGTTTTCTGCTATCATAAAATAATGTTTGATACAGAATAGAGAACGAGGTAAATATAAATGTGGATAGCAAATGGTTGGAAAGAATATGAAGTAATTGATACTTCCTGCGGCGAGAAGCTGGAGAGATGGGGGAAATATCTCCTTGTCCGTCCGGATCCGCAGGTAATTTGGGATACACCGAAAACTGAGCCGGGATGGCGCAAGATGAATGCACATTATCACCGCAGTTCCAAAGGCGGCGGAGAATGGGAATTCTTTGATCTGCCCCAGCAGTGGGATCTTCATTATAAGGATCTTACTTTCCATCTGAAACCATTCAGTTTTAAGCACACCGGTCTTTTCCCAGAGCAAGCTGTAAACTGGGACTGGTTTGGGGATAAGATCCGCAAGGCTGGCAGACCAGTTAAGGTGCTGAACCTGTTCGCTTATACAGGCGGTGCCACACTTGCGGCAGCAGCCGCAGGTGCATCAGTTACACATGTGGATGCGTCTAAGGGAATGGTTACCTGGGCGAAAGAGAATGCGGCAGCAAGTGGTCTTGCTGATGCACCAATCCGCTGGCTGGTAGATGACTGTGTGAAGTTTGTAGAGCGTGAAATCCGCCGAGGTAATCACTATGACGCAATTATCATGGATCCGCCTTCCTATGGAAGAGGACCAAAAGGCGAGATCTGGAAAATTGAGGATGCCATTCACCCACTTGTGAAACTTTGCACAAAGATTCTCAGTGATGATCCCCTGTTTTTCCTGATCAATTCCTACACCACCGGACTTGCTCCGGCTGTACTTACTTATATGCTGGCAACAGAGATGAAGAAGTATAAGGGACATGTAGATTCCCAGGAAATTGGTCTTCCGGTGAAGTCAAATGGGCTGGTATTGCCATGCGGTGCTTCTGGAAGATGGGAAGCGGTTTAAGTTACTGTTCACTGGTAACATTCCGCGAAGTGTTTTTTGTGAACAAAGTTCACAGAAAACCCGAGAGTTGCGGCGCGAAATCATGCAAAGCATGATTTCTGTGCATCGCGAAGCGTGTTACTGTGAACGAAGTGAACAGTAACCGGTTTAAGAGGGATTTTATATAAAATAGAGCCAAACACTTGACAACCGACAATTTAGCATACTAAAATGGAAAAGATATACGAGGAGGATACACCAAACAGGCAATTGCCGAAGGAGGAATTTATGAAAAAATATACCGAAATGAATCATGAAGAGCTTCTGGCACTGAAAAAAGAGCTGGACAAAGAATTTGAAGAGATCAAGGCACAGGGACTTGCCCTTGATATGTCAAGAGGAAAGCCAAGCAATGCACAGCTGGAACTTTCTATGGAAATGATGGACGTTCTGAAGGGCAATTCAGATCTGAAATGCGAGACTGGAGTAGATTGCCGTAACTACGGTGTGATCGACGGTATTCCGGAAGCCAAGCGTCTTCTTGGAGAAATGTCTGAGGTAGATCCGGAACACATTATCATATATGGAAACTCAAGCCTGAACGTTATGTTCGACAGTATCGCACGTTCCATGACTCAGGGTGTAATGGGAAATACTCCATGGTGCAAGCTTGACAAGGTGAAATTCCTCTGTCCGGTACCAGGTTATGACCGTCACTTCAAGATCACCGAATTTTTCGGAATCGAGATGATCAATGTTCCGATGACTCCACAGGGACCGGATATGGACATGGTAGAGAAACTGGTAAGTGAAGATGCAGCAATCAAGGGAATCTGGTGTGTTCCGAAATACTCCAACCCACAGGGTTACACTTACTCCAAAGAAACCGTAGAGCGTTTTGCAAGACTGAAACCGGCAGCACCGGACTTCCGTATTTACTGGGATAATGCATACAGCATCCATCATCTCTATGATGATAATCAGGATTTCCTGGTTGAAATTCTTGGTGAGTGTGCAAAAGCTGGTAACCCTGATCTTGTTTATAAATTTACATCCACTTCAAAGGTAAGCTTCCCAGGCTCCGGAATCGCTGCCGTTGCAGCTTCCAAGGCAAACCTGGATGATTTCCGCAAATATATGCAGGTTCAGACCATCGGTCATGATAAACTGAACCAGCTCCGTCACGTAAGATTTTTCAAGGATCTTGACGGACTTCACGCCCACATGAGAAAACACGCAGATATCCTCCGCCCGAAATTCGAGCTGGTTCTGGATACGCTTGACAAAGAACTTTCCGGACTTGGAATCGGTGAGTGGACAAAGCCACACGGCGGATATTTCATCTCTTTTGATTCCCTGGATGGCTGCGCAAAGGCAATTGTAGCCAGAGCAAAAGAGGCTGGTGTTGTCCTTACTGGCGCAGGTGCTACTTATCCATACGGCAAGGATCCGAAAGACTCCAACATCCGTATCGCACCATCCTTCCCTACACTTGAGGATCTTGGCAAAGCAGCACAGGTATTCGTACTTTGTGTGAAGCTTGTCAGTGTAGAAAAACTTCTCGGCTAAAAGCGTGTTGCTGTGAACGGTAACCTTTCCGTAAAAGGTGAGCCGCTATTTTCAAACAGGCTCTGAAATCGGAAATTTGCGCATAGAATGTAACCATGCCAGATCAGGAAGAGTACCTGATCTGGCATATAAAAAGAGGCAGAGTAATCTACTGTTATCTGTGAACAGTAATCATCTGCTTTTTATTGTCTTTACCCGTCTGCATTTGGAAGATAGAAATAAATGCCGACTATGGAGTTTATTTCCTACATAAGGTTAAACAGAAGATGTGGTCGTGTAAAGGCAATAAGAATTCATCATAAGCAGGGAGGAATTTATGGCAAAAAATAAGGAAAAAGCAGGCGCAGGAAGAACGATTGTTATTTTACTTGTGGTTTTGCTGCTGCTTCTTACAGCAGGAGCCTATGGATATGGCGTGTACTACTTTTCCAGTCATTTTCTTCCAGGCTCTATGGTGAATGGATTTAATTGTTCCTACATGACTTCGGAAGACACCGAGGACCTTCTGAACCAGCGTGTAAGCGCTTATGTTCTTGCTGTGGAGACCATGAAAAACGGTCAGGAAGCCATTTCCGCCCAGGATGTGGGGCTTTCCTATGTGTCTACCGGCATTGTGAAGCAGTTGATCAAAGATCAGGATCGATTTACCTGGTTTCTTGCTTTTAACCAGGATAAGAATTATGATATTTCAGAATCCCTCAGCTATAACGTGGAGCTGATGGGGCAGGCTGTTGATAATCTGAAATGCATGCAGCCAGAGAATGTAGTCCAGCCTGTGGATGCCCAGATCCAGGATACCGGAGATACTTTTGAAATCATTCCGGAAGTAATGGGAAATGCTCTGGATCGCACTAAGACGGAGGAAGTGATTTCCGCAGCCATGCTCCGGGGAAAAACTTCTGTAAATCTGGAGGACGAGAGCTGCTACCGGAAGCCTTCGGTGTACAGCACAGATGAGCTGCTGAAAGCCAATTGTGAAAAAATGAATCAGCTTGTCAAGGTGATCATAACTTATGACTTTGCTGATCGTACTGAGACTGTGGACCGTACCCTGATCAAGAACTGGTTCGGTTATGATGAGGATGGCAATGTGATCCTGGATGAAAACCTGGTGCGGCAGTATGTGGCAGACCTTGGGCTGAAATATGATACTATGGGACAGACCAGGACTTTTCTGACTTACGATAATCGCCAGGTGGAAATTAAAGGCGGTGATTATGGCTGGGTAATTGATCAGGATGAAGAGGTAAAGGCTTTGATCGAAGCTGTCGAAAGCGGCGTTACACAGGTGCGTGAGCCTGTTTATCTGTACTCAGGCTACAGCCGCGGTACAAATGATATTGGATCCACCTATGTGGAGATAGATTTGACAAACCAGCGTCTTGTTTTTTACCAGAAGGGAACTCCGATCGTGGACACACCTATTGTAAGCGGAAATCCGGATATTGAAGGCTGTGGCACTCCTACAGGCTGTTATGCACTGGATGCCAAGGAATCTCCGGCAGTGCTTACAGGAGAGGATTACGAAGCAAATGTGACCTATTGGATGCCTTTTGCAGGAAATGTGGGAATTCACGACGCTTCCTGGCGGTCTGAGTTTGGAGGAAATCTTTATCTGTGGGAAGGCTCCCATGGATGTGTAAATGTTCCATATGACAAGGCGGCCGAGATTTATGCAAATATTGAGGTTGGCATGCCGGTGGTTGTGTATGAGTAACTATTCAGTAGAGAATATTCCGCGAGGTGTTTTGGAAAACGATGTACTAGGTTCACTGCCTCTGGGAAATTCAGCGCGAAATCATGCGAATGCATGATTTCTGTGCATGGCAAAGCGTGTAACTGTGAAGGAACTGAACAGTTACGTTTACGAACAAAAAAGGAGATATAAGATTATGAAGATAGTAGTTTTGGCTGGAGGAACCAGTACGGAGAGAGAGATTTCCATTGTATCCGGTACCGGAATCTGCGGTGCACTGCGCCAGAAAGGTCATGAGGCAATACTTGTAGATATTTTCTGTGGAGTTGAGAATGTAGACTGGGAGAATCCTTTCCCGGCTGAATATGATGTGGAAAAGGCAGCAGAGTATATGAGCAGCTTCAATCCGCAGATCAAGGAGATGGAGAAAAAACGCAGAAGCTTTTTCGGACCAAATGTTCTGGAACTTTGTGAAAAATGTGACATTGTGTTCCTTGGACTTCACGGCGCAAATGGTGAGGATGGAAAGGTGCAGGCTACCTTTGACCTGCTGGGAATCCGTTACACAGGAACCGGTTATCTCAGCAGTGCCATGGCTATGGATAAGCGTATCACCAAGGAAGTTTTCCTGATGAACCATGTTCCTACCCCAGGCGGATTTACCATGACAAGAGACAATCTGGAGAAAGACATTGCTAAGCATGGACTGGAATTCCCGGTAGTTGTAAAAACAAGCTGCGGCGGTTCCAGCGTAGGTGTTTATATTGTAAATGATCAGAAAGAATACGAAGAGGCTCTTACAGATGCATGCCAGTATGGCGCAGACATTGTTGTGGAGGAATATATCAAAGGCCGTGAATTCTCTGTTGCAGTTGTAGATGAAAAAGCATATCCGATTATTGAAATTGCACCAATCCAGGGCTTCTATGATTATAAGAATAAATACCAGGCTGGTTCTACTGTAGAGACCTGCCCGGCTGAGATTTCTCCGGAGCTTACAGCAAAAATGCAGGAGAATGCAGTGAAGGCAGCGAAAGCACTGGGGCTTACTGGCTACAGCCGTCTGGATTTCATGATGAAAGAGAACGGAGATATGTACTGTCTGGAAGCAAATACCCTTCCGGGAATGACTCCTACCAGTCTGATTCCTCAGGAGGCGAAGGTACTGGGAATGGATTATCCGACGCTTTGCGAGGAACTGATCCGGATTTCATTAAAGAAGTACGAATAATAGTAAAAGACAAGTCAAAAGAATGTTCGTGATACGTTCTATTGCATATATGAAATGAAATTACTTTAATTTGCATATTTCGTTTAGATTATTTATGAAAGTAACACTTTGATTTGTATGTTATAAATTGTGAAATAGTTATTTTAAATTAAAATGTCTTGCAAAGTATTATTTACCGAATATTTATATTAAATATAAAAAGGATTAAATAAAATGAAAAATCTTACCCTGGAAAACCTGACCAAGGTCTGCGGCGGTGTTTATTTCGGACCGTCTGACAAGCTGGAGCAGGAGGTTTCCTCTATTACAACAGACAGCCGGAAAGCAGAAGCTGGAACCTTATTTGTTCCCATCGTAGGCGAACGTGTAGATGCCCATAAATTTATTCCCCAGGTGATGGAGGCAGGTGCGCTTGCTACCTTATCTGAGAGAATCCTGGAGAATGCTGATTTCCCATATATCAAGGTGGAATCTTCCCTTCAGGCTGTAAAGGACATTGCAGAATTTTACCTGCAGCAGCTTCAGATTCCGGTTGTTGGAATTACCGGAAGTGTGGGAAAAACAAGTACAAAAGAGGTAATTGCCTCTGTGCTGAAAGAGAAATACCGTACCCTGAAAACACAGGGAAACTTTAACAATGAGTTAGGTCTTCCACTCACCGTATTCCGCCTTCGTGACGAGGATGAGATCGCAGTTCTGGAAATGGGAATCAGCGATTTCGGCGAAATGACTCGTCTGGCAAAAATTGCAAGACCGAATACCTGTGTGATCACCAATATCGGTACCTGCCACCTGGAGAATCTTGGGGACAGAGACGGTGTACTGAAAGCAAAAACTGAGATCTTTAAATATCTGCAAAAAGATGGTCATATCGTGTTAAACGGTGATGACGATAAGCTTTGCATGGTAAAAGAGTACGAAGGAATCAAGCCTGTATTCTTCGGCATGGAAGCTGACAAGGATGTATATGCAGACGAGATTACAAGCAGAGGCTTAAAGGGAATGACCTGCCGTATTCATATAGGCGGAGAATCCTTTATGGCAGATATTCCGATGCCGGGAATCCATATGGTATACAATGCGCTGGCTGCTACAGCGGTAGGCCGCATTTATGGGCTGACACTGGAGCAGATCCGTCACGGAATTGAGACCCTGGAAGCCATCAGCGGCAGATTCCACATGATCGAGACAGACCGTTTCCTTATCGTAGACGATTGTTATAATGCCAACCCAATGTCCATGAAAGCATCACTGGATGTGCTGAAAGATGGTGCTGGCAGAAGAGTGGCAATCTTAGGCGACATGGGAGAGCTTGGAGAGAATGAAGTTCAGCTTCACGCAGAGGTAGGCGAGCATGCAGCCCAGTGTGGAATTGACGTTTGCATCTGCACCGGCCCTCTTTCCGCAAACATTGCGAAGATGGCGAGAAAGAACCCGGAGCTTATCGTTATAGAAGAACCGGACCGTGACAGCCTTTTGTCCCATCTGTCTGATTATGTGCAGACCGGTGATACCATTTTGGTAAAGGCGTCTCACTTTATGCAATTTGAGAAAGTGGTAGCTGCATTGCAGGAAATGTAGGGAAGATAATGTATTGCCCTTTAAGCAGACTCTGTAAAAATAAGCAGACTCTGTTTAAGGGGCATTTACATTTATTTCCGCGATATATTTGACTTATAGCGCGAAAAATCAATGCTATTCCGCAATATATCATACTTATTCCGCAATAAATCAAAAACTAATTGATATATTGCGGAAAGTCTTTATATAAGTGATCATAAAATAGGAAAATATGCAGAGAAACCACAGGATAAGCGGGATTCACCGAGAATTTGACGAACGATTTATGTTTCATACAGAACAGGACAGCGGTATAATGTTCGTAAACGTTAAGAATATGGGAGGACATTATGCTGGAGAAAATTATGGATCTGCAGATATTGCTCTACAGTATGGCGGCCCTGGGGGCTCTTGGAGCAATTGGAATGCTGACGACAAACCTCACCTACAGAAGAATGCTGAAAAGTACCGGAAGCAAAACCACAGGCGCGAAAAACACCCAAGGAACAGGCAGCAGCCAGCGGATCAGCCTGAAGGAAAAATGGCTGAGGCTTTGGAAAACACGGGACAGGCTTCTTCACAGAATGAATCGGCTGGTGTGGTATCCGGCACTTTTGTCCACTGTGATTCTTGGCTGTGCCATCTATTTTTCCAAGACGTTAAGGATAGAAGAGGGACTTCCTCTGACTTATCTGTATGTGGGCGCCACTGTACCAGTTACATTATTGCTTTTGCGTCAGGCTCTGGATTTTTCTTACAAAGAAGAGCTGGTGATGGACACGCTGACAGATTATGTGGAGCAGATGAGAAGCTGGACAGAAGAGATTCCAGACGCGAAAAAAGCGGACCCTGTTTTACAGGAAGAAATCGTGGATAAGATTACCAGTAGCATCAAGCAGACAGCTGCTTCCGGAAGTCATTTCAGTAAGATGCTGACTCCTGAGGAAGAGAAGATTATGCGTGAGATCATCCGGGAATTTATGACTTGATAATTACAGACTGCTAAATAAGGGCGCAGGCACTATCAGCTTTGCGCTCTTATATTTTGGGGATTGCATTTTCCTGGAGAAAACGGTATTTTATAAAACAGATGAGGAAACGTACGACTATATAAGTGAGCACAGAAGAAAGAGAGGAGTACATTATGAAAATTGTAATTCTGGAAGCAGACAGCCTGGGACAGGATATGGTATTTACTCCATTTGAGGCACTGGGCGAAGTAGTAATATATCGAAGTACAACAGCAGATGAAATGGAAGAAAAGACAAAAGACGCAGATGTGATCGTGGCCAACAAGGTTCCAATCTGCGAGTCTACCATTGGAAAAGCACAGAACCTGAAGCTGGTCTGCCTGACCGCAACAGGCTTTAACAACCTGGATGGAGACTATCTGAAAAAGAGGGGAATTGCAGCTTACAATGTTGCCGGATACTCTACAAACGGAGTGGCACAGCATACCTTCGCTCTTCTTTTCTATATTCTGGAAAAACTGAATTATTACGACAATTACGTAAAATCCGGAGAATATGCAAGAGGAACCTGTTTCTCCCATTTCGGACAGAATTTCTTCGAGCTGGATGGAAAAACCTGGGGAATCATTGGACTTGGCGCAATCGGAAACAAGGTGGCGCAGATTGCCAAGGCATTTGGCTGCCATATTATCTGCTATTCCGCTTCCGGGAAGAAATACAATACAGAATATGAACAGGTAAGCCTGGATGAGCTTCTTTCCCGCTCTGATATTCTTTCCGTCCATGCACCGCTGAACGGGTACACGGAGAATCTGATGACACTGGAAAAATTCCGCAAGATGAAGAAATCCGCTATTTTCCTGAATCTTGCGCGAGGCGCCATTGTAAATGAGCCAGATTTGTATACAGCTCTTACCGAAGGCTCCATTGCAGGTGCAGGCCTTGATGTTCTTTGCAAAGAGCCAATGGATCCGGAGAATCCGCTTCTTAAGATCCAGGACAGCAATAAACTGATCATTACTCCGCATATTGCATGGGCTGCAAAAGAGACCAGATTCCGCGTAGTGGATGAAGTGGTGAAAAACATTCAGCGGTTCCAACGTGACGACAGGACAAACAGGGTATATTAAAGTTTCGGGCCAGGGATAGATTAGAGTGTGTTGTGGACATGCTCTAATCTGTTATTGAAGATAAGAAACAGTTTCGTTATAATTAAAGAAAAAGTGTTTGAGAATGTCTGATACAGAAGGAGGCTACATGGCAAAGAAATACTATGCAGTAAGAACAGGCAGAAAAACAGGTGTATTTATGACCTGGGCAGAGTGTCAGAAACAGGTCACGGGATTTTCGGGAGCAGAATTTAAGAGCTTTCCCACTATGGAAGAGGCACAGGCATTTGCCGGTGTGAGTGCAGAGGGCATCCCGGATACACTTTCTAGGGCAGAAAAACCTGCGTCAGACCAGGTGATTGCCTACGTAGATGGCAGTTACCGCTCTGACACCGGCGAATTTTCCTACGGAATGGTCATCCTGAAGAATGGAGAAGAGCACACATTCTGCGAAAAAATGACGGACAAAGAGCTGGCCCTGATGCATAATGTAGCAGGAGAAATCAAAGGCTCCGAAGCGGCAATGAAGTATGCTGTGGATCATAATATTCCGGAAATCACCATTTACCATGATTATGAAGGCATTGCCAAATGGTGCACCGGTGCCTGGAAAGCTACCAAACCCGGAACAATTGCGTATCAGAGCTTTTACCGGGGGGTCATGAAGAAAGTAAAAGTCCATTTTGTAAAAGTAAAAGGACACTCCAACGACAAATACAACGATATGGCTGATCAGCTTGCAAAAAAAGCTCTCGGAATCCTGTAGCGGATCCGGGAGCTTTTGTAATCTGTGCGCCGCATATATTTGTCTGAATTTAGTTACTGCAGTCGGTACAGCGAATATTAACCATTTATGAAATCTTATATTTCAAAACCGGGTAAAGTCCATAAGAGCCGTAAGTAGCACCGTAATATTTGCTGTAACTCTTTGCCTCTGCGAAAAGCGGGTCATAAACATATCCGTTGATCTCACACCATGCGTGTGCATTGTTGTTGCTCTGCACAGCGTCGGCACATACATAAACGTTTTTGTATCCGATTGCCTTGGCGAGGTAAGCAAATGCGCCAGCGTCAGAAACGCAGTCCCCGTTGTGATGGAGAAAATGGTCATTTGCAAAAGTAGCCGGCCAGTCCTTGCCGCCCTGGTCAAAATCACGCCAGATATTATAATAGCCCTTGATTACCCAGTTGAAGCAAGTCTGAAGCTTCTGGGATTTGGACATGCTGGAATTGGTGATCTCTGCTGCAATCTGCCTGGAGCGGAGGTTGGCAATCTGAACCTGAGTCATTTTCTTTCCGTTGGCAGTATAGTAGGTAGACCCCTTTTTTCTGCCGATTACATGACTTTTATTGTCGATGTAGTAAGTAAATCCCTTGTAACCTTTATTAACAGTAGTATTTTTTAATAGGGTTCCCTTGGCACTG
>ERZ825159.3145-NODE-3145-length-12229-cov-2.832594_pt1 | contig 12229 bp, 10 predicted proteins | sample MGYA00519932_ERZ825159 | MGnify/ENA primary metagenome ERZ825159 (study PRJEB31778, sample SAMEA3449191) | human gut metagenome | biome: human gut; feature: human-associated habitat; material: faeces | place: United Kingdom | collected 2010/2012 ...
GGAACTGTAGATGATTTAACTTCTGGCGAGAATCGCCAGAAGTTCCTCACCCGTGAAATAGTGGCGGATTTCTTTGGCGTGACCGAGTACGAGATCCGCAAAGCAATCAAGTTGGCAGGCCTGATTGAACCGCTTGCGGATATTTTGGAAGACACTCCACGCAAGCTGCCGATTGCTTGCGCTGAGTTGATTGCTGACTATGACGCGACCACCCAGCAGGCATTTGTGGAGATGTGCTCTATCGAGGGCTACACGCTCAATAAGGCCACAGTGCAGAAAATCACCCGCACCTGTCCGCCCCCTTCTGCGGGAAAACAGGAGATTTACGCTGTATGGCGGCAGGCTCGCGCCGAGGAAGCCCAGCGCCGTACTGCACCTCCAAAGAAGATCAGCTTTGACCGCAGGAAGTTCGCTCCGTACCTTCAAAAGCTGGGTAGCGACAAGGAACTTGAAGAGTTGTTTTTGGCGTTCTTGCGGCAGCGGGTCGGCTGATGTATAATGAAAAAGAATAAAAGAAAGGATACCGAACGCTATGAGCGAACAGGAAAAAATCCAACTTTTTGAAGATCAAAAGATCCGCACGGCATGGGATACAGAAAAAGAAGAATGATATTTTTCAGTTACCGATGTCACTTCTGTTTTGACAGGTCAGCAGACCGCTCGTGGAGCGAGCAACTACTGGGCCAAACTCAAGCAGCAGCTGAAAGAAGGGGGCGCAGATAAACTGCTGACAAATTGTCAGCAGTTGAAAATGACCGCATCTGATGGAAAGCACCGCGCAACCGATGTTGCTATAGAAAAGAAATCATTGAAGGGGGTTATGCGATGAGTACATTATCTGCAAAAGAGTATAAGTGCTTTGAAGATATCAAGCGAGTCCGTCCAGATGGCTCAGAATACTGGGCAGCAAGGGAGCTTGCTCCCGTGCTGGACTATGCAAAATGGGAGAACTTTTATAAGGTTATCAAGCGTGCCATGATTGCCTGCGAGAACAGTGGACGCAGTACCTTGGAATGTTTTCCTGAGGTCAGGAAAACATCTCCCATGCCGAATGGAGGAGTAAAAGACATCCTTGATTACGAGCTTTCGCGTTATGCCTGCTATCTGATCGTCCAGAATGGTGATCCACGCAAAGAGGTGATCGCTCTCGGTCAAACATACTTTGCAATTCAAACCTACCGGCAGGAGGTCGCAGACCGCTTTAATCAGCTGGATGAGGATAGTCGCAGGCTTGTGGTTCGCGGTGATATCAAGCAGTGGAATCAGCTTTTGGCAGAGACCGCGCGAAACGCAGGCGTTATCACGGCGGAAGAATTTGCAATCTTTCAGAATGCCGGATATATGGGCTTGTATGGCGGAATGACGGTAGATGATATTCACCGCAGGAAGGGACTTGCCATCGGCCAAAAGATACTTGATTACATGGGGAGTACGGAGTTGATTGCTAACCTATTTCGCATTTCGCAGACTGAGGAAAAGCTGCGCAAGGATCAAGTTTCGACTTCCGATGCCGCGACCGCTGTTCATTATGCTGTCGGGAATGAAGTAAGGGAGGCAATCCGAAAGATCGACGGCACTATGCCGGAGGATCTTCCAACACCTGAAAAGAGCATTGCGCAGTTAGAGCGCGAGCAGATGGAACGCCTGAAACAAAAGGCGATTGATGGACAGCTCATGCTGGATGAATAGGCCGCTTCCACGTAAGATCTTAAAATAATTGAATAATTTGCTGAAAGGCTCGACACCGTGAGGTGCCGGGCCTTTCCTTTTGAACGAGGTGAAAAATGAACAACCTATGGAACCGCAGCGTTGGCCCGTTTGATGAGGCGGCTGTACAGAGGCACAGACACATGGGGCTGCTTGATTGCAACGGGGATGTGAACGCGGATGCAGTAAATTTCCTTGCCCATCTTTGCGCAGGCCTATTCTTTGACGCCCTTTGTGATTCTTATGTTGAAATGCAAACCGTTTCCAGGATATGCAAGACTTAAAGGGATCAGCAATAAAGAGGCCTATTTGGAGTTGGTGCGGGGGACAAAGGTATATCCTTTGCCCCAGGCGCCCGCTCCCCAAAGGAAAGAGCGGCAGCCTGTTTCGCTGGAGCAGCGCCACGCCGCATATACGGATATGCTGGAGCACTTGACTCTTCTTGACCGGCACGGTGAAAACCTGCTGGGAAGAGGCTTATCCGAAGATCGCATCCGAGAAAACGGATACAGAAGTATGCCCGAGACTGAGCGGGGCCGCCAGCTTTTGACCGACCTGCTCCGCTCCCACGGGCATGACCTGCACGGTGTTCCCGGCTTTCGCACCTACTACGGCGAATGGACGCTCTCCGGCCCAAGTGGGTTCCTTATTCCGGTTCGGAATAAGGACGGGCTCATACAGGGGCTTAAAATCCGGCTCGACGAAGCGGACCATCCCAACCGGAAGTACCGCTGGCTCTCCAGCCGGAACCTGCCAAACGGCACCCGCAGCTATTCCTGGGTTCATGTGACGGGAGATAGGACAAGAAAGCGTGCGTTTTTAACAGAGGGCCCGCTCAAGGGCGACGTGGCCAGCTTTCTCGCAAAAGATGCATTATTTATCTGCATCGGCGGAGTCAACGCACTTCACGGGCTGACCGATACCATCCGAGAGCTTGGCGTCCATGAGGTCGTGGAGGCAATGGACATGGATCAGATGACAAATTCCAATGTCCGCAATGCCATCCTTGCTATGAGAAAAGAAGTGCAGAAGATACCGGGTATCCGCTATGCAAAATACACATGGAATCCCGCCTACAAGGGCGTGGATGACTACCTTTTAAGCCGAACTGCAACGATGTAAAGGAGAAACGATGTTAACAGAACAAGAAAAAGTACGAATCCAAGCGATAATTCGAAAAAGGCAGTATGGCATTACGCTCAGCCAGATGAAGCAGTTTTTCAAGAAGCATCAGCACGCGCGGGAAATTGGTGACAAAAAAACGATGGAAAAAATCGAGTACTATCTGACCGACATCAATTTTCATTACGAGTGCGGGCTGCTCATATCCGGGCAGTATGATAAGCTGTCGGAAGTAATTAAAAACTGGTGAGAGAACTTACTGTGAAGAAAGGATGATCTATAATATGGATAAAGTCATAAACATGAATGAACTTATCGGTGCGGCTGCTGGTGATCAGCAGCACATGCTAGGAAAGTTTCTGTATTTTTCTTTGGCAAATCTTCTGGTGGATAAAGACGAGTTATCTCACCTGTGTGAGAGCCTGGGGATCCCGTACAGCGGCAGCAACCGGCTTTCCGTGTCAGATGCCTTTCGCTCTGCCACAGGTGATATCCGAGAGCGCATCCCTGTTACGGAGAATAGTGAGACGAACATCTACCTTGCCTACTGCCGGGATAATAAGCACACCCCTGGTGTTCTCTCCCGCGAACTGATAAAGGAAACGCTGAATCGACAGACGAATCAATACGAAAAGTTGGCAAATATCAGCTACGACAAGGCAGACGGCATTTTCCGCAGCGACAATATGGTCTACGATTCTGCGGTGGATGTGCCTGCGTGCTGCCGGCATGCAGAAGAACTTTTTGAACTCTATCAGCGCTGTGCCAACCGCAAGCAGATTGAAACAATCTGCCTCAATTACTTACGGGGCCTTGAGGCCACCAAACTGAGTGTCAATGGTCACATGTATTTTGTTCCCCGTACCCATATGGACCAAGTGGACATTTTTGAGGATTTTATCACGCTCCTCAGTGGTCTCAACAAAAGAACGACACCTTTGATTGTCAACAGCTTTTATATCATTGACGATGCGAAGCAGCGTGAAAAGATGACAGAAGAATTTTATAATGCAGTCAAAAAAGAGATTGCAGTGTATCAGGAAAAGTGTGATTATCTTATCAAAAGCAACAGCCAAAGCCCTGCGATCATGGATCGCTGGATTTTGAAGGTGCAGGCTCTGGAGGAGAAGAAACGGCACTATGAAGGTGTACTGCAAAGAGAACTGGATGGGCTGGATGACGAATTTTCCGTCCTGAAGCTCCTCTCGCAGGAACTCCAGGTCAGGGCAAACGGCATCCGCAACTTGCGATTTCGGCAAAAGGCAGCATAAATAAATGTCAGCGGAGGTATCGATACGTGATGTCGATGCCTCCGCCATTTTTTGCACAAAGCGGAAACTAATACAATATTTACGAGAAATAAGGCTGAATGGTTGTGCTTGGATATATAGTTCAATTGGGAGAACACCCCGTATTTGCTATCGATACGGCGCTTAGTCAGATGGAAATTTTGCACATATCTAAAAGAGGGTATTTAGTCGAAACGATGAAATGAAATATTCTTGCTGAAAATTGCAAGTAAAAGCACTTCTTCTGCATTTATTAGGTAAAAGCAAAAAATTTTATCAAGGATATACGGAAGGGGGTGGTTTTATGAAAAGAATTGTAGCAGCAATGCTCCTTACCCATTGGTAAGACGATGGTACAACCTGTCGCTGTCGGCAACGGTACCTTCGATAGGCCTCTTAGTAGCAAAAACCGTCTACAAGCTAAAAATAAGCAATAATCTGCAGATGAAAAAGGAGAGATGATCCCATGAAAAAAGTTATAAAAAGAGGTTTAGATCTTATTTTATGCGCAGCACTCATTTCATCTATTTCATTTTGCTTTGCATGGAGTGATGTTTCACAATATGCAGATACGGACGTTATGGAAATGAGCTTATCCGACTTGGCATCTTTACGAACGGTGGACTCTCGCATTAAAGATCAACTGTCAGAGACGCAGCAAGATTATGATTTCCTTTTGCAGTATTCTTCAAGTTCTGCTATGTTAAATGAGTGGACAGTATATGATTTACAAACCGCAGCATCTGTTATTAAAACAAATAACCTTACGTTTGAGCAAGCAAACACTTTAATATCGAGTTGGAAAACTGCAACTCCCTCGGCTGAAAATGAAATAGATTTGGAATATGCATCGATTCTTTGCAAAGATCCGCTATCATGCATTGAAGCGAAGGAATCTCCGGTAACTATGTCATATTCTGGAGATGTGAAAACATATGTAAATTCCTCGGATTGGACAGGGCTACACTACATGGTTCGGACTGTAACAGGAGGATATTACAAGGCAAGTGGAACGTTTACTTTACCATCAGTTAATCTTAAAAGCAGCTTGTCAGATCCTGATGTACCCTATGGCTTCTTTGGAATATATGTAAGTGATAAAATAGGCTTAGATTTAGGAACCTATTATTCTCAAAAAGATGGTGAATGGGGTTTCGATATTAGTGGGTATATTAAGAATTCGGCCGGAGAATATGCGCATTACTGGAGACCCTCTTCAATCAAGTATTCTCCAAGTCAACTATCGTCTGTAAATTTAGTTGCAACGATCACAAAAGGCAGTGCGTATGATACCGTTACTCTTAAAATCATTAACGGTGTATCATGGGCGGTTATTGACACAATAACTCTCAATACAAACGAAACAGGGCATAATGCAACATTCACCAAACCCGTAAATGGCGCAAGCGAATCGTATGTAACTTCAAATTATACAAATCTGTATTTTAACCGTGAAGTATGCTTAGCGTATGATAAACAGTCCAATCGTGCACCAACCGGTACGACAATTCTAAATGCACGTTGGTCCCAGGTTTATCTTTATACTCCGTCAAACGGCTATGGATTATGGGGAACAGCGGCAACGACATTTGCACATAAAACTGCGCAGACGAGCACACTTGCAAACAAGGTTTCCGTAAGCATTACGACAAAATGGAGCGAAGATACCACAAATATACTATATCAGTAGTCTTTTAATGAAAAAGAAGGCATTCTCATGGAAAGAAACGGAATAGACAAACTCAAAAAAGCCTGCATAATACTCCCGTTGGTCGTTGCGGTCATATTCAATTCCAGCGTTGCGGCTATTGATCGTGAGAACAATTCTAAACTGAGCTGCGGAATAGATTCCTATTATGTGAAAGATATGATAGCTCAAGACGATCATATATGGCTTCTTTTGCATGATAGCTCGATAGGCAAAGATGCAGTAGCCTGTATAAATGAAAAGACGCTTGAATTGCAGGCATGCTATCGAAGCGGCGAAGATTTAGAAGATGAGATGATCATTCAGAATATGTCTGTCCAACCAAATGGTTCAGTTTGGCTTGACCTATTCTATCCGAAGAATCCAAAGGGTTTGCAATACAGCCTTTTTATTCTTCAAGACAATGTTAATGTGGCTGCGGCCAGTAATGTTGTTCTCTGCGAAAATATTGCCTTATGGGAAAATGGAAGTTCGTTGTGCTACTGGGATAGCGATGAGATCGTCAAATCTGTGGACATTCCTGCTGGCACAGAGCCTTATGCGATTTCGGCATTGAATGGCAGGCCATGTTTTGTAGATGCCTATACTGGCAAGGTATTCCTTTTGAATGAACACGGAAAATGGATCAATCAGTACAGTATCCCAGTTAGCGATAATAAGGTTTTGCCCCAAGAATTTGTGAACTTTTACGCTTCCATGACAAGCTGCGGTAACGAGGTGTACTTGTCGTATCTTGTCGGCCCGGAAAAGAGCAATAGTCTGAACAGAGGCGGCCTTGTGAGGCTCAGCGACGGAAAAAGGCTGGGAGACACTGCCGGTTTGATCGTTCATGCCAAGAAGCAAAATGATGATTCTGTGCAGCTTTATATGACCAACGGTTTCTCCGACAATTCCAAGCTGAAAGAGTACCAACAGCTGTCTATTAAATCAGACACAATCACCGAAGCAAGGGCTTTCCAACAAGACGGCGACAATACGGCTATATATTTGCCGGCAGAGTGGCAGTATAGGGACAACCTCGGCCGTCTATGGGGATGGTCAGAGACAATTCGGAATAGTATTACCTGCATTGATACGGATAGCCTTACAGATACCGACAGCAAGTTCAGTGCGTCTACCGACTATTATGGCTTCCTGGACGCGGATGAGTCAGCATGGTATGGAAGTCAGCAACAGGGCGTTATAAAGTCAGTTGTCCAGTTGGGCATTATGAACGGATATACTGACGGTACATTTCACCCTATAGGCAATATCACACTGAGCGAAGCAATTAAAATGGCTGCTGTTGTCCATGCCACATGTAATAACCAGACAATCTCTTTTTCAGCATCAGATGATGGTAAATGGTATGATGGCTATCTGAACTATTGTGTAAAAAATCGAATTGTCTCGAGCGACGAATATTCCAGCCTCGATGCTTACGCAACACGAGCGCAAATAGCACATATTTTCGCGAAAGCAACATCTGATTTTGCCGTTGTCAACGACATTGACTATGATTATATTCCTGACGTAAGCGAACGAAGCGAATACGCTGATGAGATACTTGCTCTTTACAGAGCAGGCATCTTGACCGGAGATGAAAGAACCAGAGCATTCAGACCATCTGACACCATTACACGTGCTGAAGCAGCTGCAATAATCTCGAGAGTAGCTTTGCCTACGACGCGAATCAAAATCGTTTAAAATGGGAAATGAAAAATTCTGTACCCTATGCAGAGGCACTGCAATGGAGCATGATCTGGAAAAGTTAGCGGTTACGGCATTGCCTATCTCTGCAAGTCCTATAATGAGGCACGATTCCTGCATGGAATCTTAGAAGCATTGTGAGCAAATGAAATCCAGATTGTTATTTCTAAATTTCATGAGATTTATTCTAAGCATGCACCATATATCTAGATTGATAACATGAAGGAATTCATTGACAAGATTTCATAGATGAATCGAGCAACATAATCTGCACAAACTGCGCCCCTCTGAATCCTTGCAACGTAAGGATTCAGAGGGGCGTAAATTTGTGCAGCGTCGTATCAAATCGTTCCTGACTGCAAAAAATGAAGGGCATTAGAGGTACGGCACTTTTGTTGTGCAGATATTGACGCTTATATTTCAAGACATTTGGCGTCTAAAAGGAAGTCATAGACATTCACAGTCAGAATGCCGTATTCATCATAGTAGGGAGAAACAATATCTTTGGTGATGATGATTTTTTTGAAAGAGTCATCAATTTTCCGAAACGGTCGGATCTCCTGTGTCCGCTTTGCTTCATCCGGTAGCGAAAAGGCAGATTGAATATAATAGCGCAGGGAACCCATGTTGCACACGAAATCAACTTCTAACTGCTTGCGAATCACTTTGCCTTCTGCGTCTTTTTCAGCAATCGGCACGACACCTACATCGACACTGTACCCTCTCATGCGAAGTTCGTTGTAAATCACATTTTCCATAGAATGAGTTTGCTCAAACTGGCGAAAATTGATACGGGCGTTACGCAGTCCCAAATCGGAGAAATAGTATTTTTTCGGCGTTTCGATGTAGGCTTTTCCCTTGATGTCATACCGCTGCGCCGACTCAATCAGGAACGAGTCTTCAAAGTAGCCCAAATACTTTCGGATGGTGTTAGAGGTAATTCGGGATTTTTTGGCAGTCCGAAAGGTATTTTTCAGTTTTTCCGGGTTGGTCAGAGATCCAATGGCGGAAGATAGAATATTGAGCAAATCCTCCAGTTCTCCAATATTCTTCACCCTGTTATGTTTACAGATGTCTCGCAGATAGATCTCACTGAAAAGGTTTTGTAAGGCTGCAGCCTTGTCACCTGCCCCATCTCGCAGAACGACCAGCGGGATACCGCCATAGAGCATATATTCTGAAAGCCCCATGTATTTGTCCCCCTTGTAAACAGACATGAACTCTGCAAAACTCAGGGGATACATATGGACCTCATCTCCGCGCCCAGCGAACTCGGTGGCAATATCTTTGGATAAAAGTCGGGCGTTGCTTCCAGTCACGAACACGTCCATATTCTCTTTGCGCAAATAGCCGTTCAAAACCGCTTCAAAGCAATCGAGCATCTGCACCTCATCCAGTAGCAGATAGTAAACGCTGTTGTCTACAACTTTGGAGCGAATATATGCCATAAACTTTTCGGGGTCAACACCCCGTTTTTCTTTTTCAATTTGAATGAGACTTTCTCCAATCAGATACAGGTCGTCGGCTGAGTCAAAGGCAAAACGAATAATGTGCTCAGCATCAACACCAGACTCCAGCAGGTGATGATAGAAAAGATTGTTGAGCAGGTACGATTTCCCGCATCTGCGAATACCGGTGATGACCTTGATCAGGCCATTTCCCTTTCGCTGAATCAGTTTTTCCAAATAGAAGTCTCTTCGAATGACCATGAGGTCGCCTCCTTAGAAAAGATTTTTGCAACCAGAAGCATTTTTCTTCTCTATTATATCCGGAACAAAGCTCAAAAATCAAGTAGTCGCATCAATGTTTAGAAAAGATTTTTGCAACTAAACGCACTTTTCGCTCTACATAGGCGCTGTTTTGACTGAGCCTGATTGTGAAATAACGGAGCACCCTGCAGATACAGTTCTTCTCCGTGCCTATTATCTATATAGACTATCAAATCACTATGGAAAACTTCCAACTATGCAGGAAAAGTATAAGGCAGTAGAATTGAGTTGCATTTCAGGGCGAAGTAAGTCAGGGCGGAGTAAGTTAGGGAGGAACGGCGACGGAAAGGGGGGCATTGCGCCCTCCGTCAGAGACTCAAACGAACTGGAATCAAAATAAGGACAAGAAGAGAACCGTAATTGCTCATAGAGCGATTGCGGCCTTTTTTTGCCCCAAGATTGAAAGGAGGATGCGAATGAATGTCAGAGAGCAAGCTGATCGAGCTGGGCTATTATGATCCGTCGGCGAAGATCCGACTGTCGGCCTACGCAGATACAGTCGTGCTTGACCCAGACAAAAAAGGAAGCGTGATCTGTGCAATCCGCTTCGGTGGATATCCCGAGATGGTGCGGGCTATGGCAGACGCTATTTACGGCGGGGCTACCATAGAGGCCACCCAAAATGATATGGTGCGAAAGCTGCAAAGCAAGCTGAAAGGGTATCAGCGTCAGATTACTCATGACGGCGTATACGCTGTGGCAACGCTCATGGCAGCAGACGACGCACAGGAAGAAATATCGCCGCAGGATGAAGACGGGCCGGAGGATGACAGACAAAAAGGAGCTGAAGAAGTCGCTCCGCAAAAACCGGCACAGCCACGCAAATGCTACATTTTCTGCCCTGAAGGCGATCGTGTGCGCCTGTTTGAGGAACTGGATCACAAAACAGCAGCACCGCTCATCCCTGCGTTTCAGGACTATGTGCTCACTTCGCTCCAAAACCGCGGAGATCTCCGACAGCTGGAGGTCATCTCGCAAAAAGAGCGGATCGATGCATGGGTGCTGACGCTGAAGCCAGAGGATAAAAATGTTGTGGAGGTGCTGGAGGAAGGCTTGAAAACCGGTGACATCCAGATCCCCGGCACGGTTCCGGGCTTTTCGGACGGGTTCGAGAAGGTCAACAATGTCACGGAGTATCTCAATACCTTTGGCGTTACCGTTGCAGCCCGCATCCGCAATCAGTTCATGCCCCTTTTTGATCCTGCCAAGGAACCGCTTTCCGATGAAGTGCTCGCTATCAACGACTGCATCATGAGCCGTGTGGGATATTCTCTCTACGATGCGCAGCTTGCGGTGGCAGAAGCCGTCAAGCGGCAGCTTGCGCGTAAGCGTGTGGCGCTCATTATCGCAGAATGCGGTAGTGGCAAAACGAAGATCGGTTCGACTGCTCTTGGCGCTTTGCACGGGCTGTGGGCCGATCAGAAGAGGAAAGACGGCAGGAAATCCTTTGGCATCGTCATGTGTCCCTCCCATGTCACACAAAAGTGGGTGCGGGAGATTGGAGAAACGCTCCCGGATACCTACGGCATGGTGGTGCGCACGATTCAGGATCTCAACCGTCTGTATGCGATGTATGAGGAGGGCGACAAAAGTGTATTTGCTGTTTTTTCCAAGGAGCAGGCGCGGGATGGCTATATGCGTTACCCCGCCGTGCGTTGGAATCGACGCAGACGCGCGTTTCTCTGCCCAGACTGCGACGGTGTGATTGAAATGGAGATCAGCGAGGACGGCAGCCGCTATACGGTGCCGGCCGACCAGTTCTTTTTTCAGAAGGAGCACAAGAAAAATCACACCTGCCCCCATTGCGGTACGCCGCTATGGTCTGCGGTCAATCCGGACAAGCGGATCGACTGGGTGAAGATCGGAGAATACGGATGGGTCTACCGCTACGGCGCGCAGGCACATCTGCATCGTACCAAAAACGAGCGTGTTCTCGATCAGCTCACTGAGATCGCCCAAAATCCGGATGCATTCTACCCGATCCGCGGAGCGCACCGGCGGTTTCCCCTGAGTACCTACATCAAGAAAAAGCTGCACGGGCGCATCGACGGCTTCCTCTGCGATGAGCTGCACGAGTACAACAACAATAGCGGGCAGGGCGATGCCATGGCAGAGCTGTACGGCGCGTCCAGGTGTTTTGTCGGAATGACGGCAACGCTTATCAACGGCTATTCCTCCGGCATTTTTCACCTGCTCTACCGCATTGTTCCCGGGCTGATGCTCAAGGATGGCAAACGCTACAAAAGCCCCGGTGATTTCGATGCGGAGTACGGCGTGGTGGAAAATACCTATGAGATACAGGATGCGGAGTACAATTCCAATAGGCGCACCAATAAGCGCAGAACAAAGTCAAAGCAGCTGCCCGGCGTATCGCCGCTGGTATTTTCCCGTTTCCTGCTGGAATACACGGCATTTCTCTCCCTCTCCGACATGGGTAAAAACCTGCCGGACTACGAAGAGATCCCCGTACCGCTGGAGATGCCGGAGGATGTACGCACGGCCTATAAAGAGGCGGAACACAAATTGCAGAAAGTCCTGCGCACAGACCGGAAGGCGGCGCAGAAGATCCTGTCCACCTATCTCAATTTGCTGACGGTTTACCCGGACCAGCCCTACGATCAAGCGGAGGTAGTGCATCCCATAAACGGAATGCCCATTGTAACGCCGAAGAACTGCGGCGATTTTTCCCGATTGTTTCCCAAGGAAGAACGGGTATTGGAACTGGAAGGCGGCAAACGGAGAGCGCGTGCTCATCTATACCAGTTGGACGCGCACGGATTCACAGAAAAAGCTCCAGGAGCTTCTTTGCTCGGAAGGCTATCGGACAGAGATCCTGACGCCGCAGATCGCTACGGATAAGCGGGAAGACTGGGTCAACAAGCGTGTAAAGGGCGGTTTGCAGGTGCTCATCACCAACCCGCGCTGCGTGGAAACCGGCCTTGACC
>ERZ825159.3146-NODE-3146-length-12228-cov-2.716257_pt1 | contig 12228 bp, 11 predicted proteins | sample MGYA00519932_ERZ825159 | MGnify/ENA primary metagenome ERZ825159 (study PRJEB31778, sample SAMEA3449191) | human gut metagenome | biome: human gut; feature: human-associated habitat; material: faeces | place: United Kingdom | collected 2010/2012 ...
CCCCAAACCCCTGAACGATTTCAGAGAAATCGGCTGCGCTCCTACGGAGCTGAACTATCAATTGAAGATGCAAATTAACCACGGAGAAAATCGGTAATCATATCTTGCGAGGCATCATAGTCAATACCAGAATCAAAATCTTCTACTATGGCTTCTAACACTCTTCCTTCATATTGAGTTACACCACGAGAATTCCGCCCCGCCCAATGTTTAATAATTCTTGTGCCGGACAAGAGTTGTCGATTGAACATTGAACACAGCCGGGTTTGAATTGTCCTGTCTTCATCAATAGCAACGACAAAAACTAAGTACACGCTTTTCTCTTCGGAGAGAAACGAGAGCAATTTATCAATATTATAGCCTTTCGGGTTACTGGATAAGAACAAAACTTTTGTCTTAATATCCGTTTCCGTAAGATAATGCTCAAACTCTCGTTCATAGTCGCCCAATTCATCGGCTGTAAAAATTTCTGGGAGAGGTTGTCTTGTATGCAGACAGTTCATTAGGGTTGCTTTCAGATCATCTTCAGCAGTAATCAAGTATTCGATGATTCTTCCCCGCAAATTAACGTTGTCAATAAAAGCTGCGATTGCGATTTCTGATTCTACTGCGCGAACACGGTCATTTAAGTCATCGTTCAAAACCCCGTATTCTGCGGAATTCAAAAATGAAATTGCTCGGTCAACGGATTCTCTGATGCATTCAACCTGTAATTCAGTAGGCACAAATCTTTTTCCGGTGGGAGCAATATTATTTGTTGCTTCTACCAAACGGTCAAGATTTTCTTCAAAGGTATAGTTTTCGTGAGAATTATACAGAAACTCAAAGTTTTCAGGAATATTTTCAATGCCTTCAAACTCCCGCATGATGTCACTTCCGTTGAAACTGCCCTTGATGTTATCTCGGCGCAACTCCTGTGAAGAATGACTAATCTTCCTAAGGAACGTGGTGTTTGCCAACATCAAATAGTTGCGTGTCGGTGTTACTAAGCAAACTATAAATGGAATACCGTCGTATCTATGGAGCGCAGATAATGCCAAAACGGTATTGCCAAAACTTCTTGATGCTGCTTTGCAGAATCTAATTGCAAACCAATCGCAGTAATATACGCTTCTATCTTTCACAAGGCCAAACGCTTCTTGCACTTCGTTCTGCAAACGGCTCTTGTCTGTTCTTCCATCCTTGCTTGAAATGAAGTCGACTAACTGTCCAATAATTTCTCTATTGTACATATTGCACCTCTCAAAAATCAAACAATGTTTTCTGCATATTATCTGGCTCGATCATAGATGGAGGCTCTTCTGCTTTACGCCTGCATCCTTTTGGAGATTTTGTGTTCTTTGCTCTGCTTGAAGACGCATTTTGTTCAGATAAAGAGTTGCGCTCCCAAAAAACGCCATCAACATATCCTTGAATATCTGGATTACTCTCTGCCATCTCAAGTCGTTGCTCTGCCCACACACAATATTGAGCTTCTATCTCAATTCCAATATAATGGCGATTGAGTTTTTTTGCTACAACGCTCGTTGTACCGGAACCTAAGAATGGATCAAATACAACATCACCCTTTGAGGAACTTGCAAGCATAATTTTGGCGATCAGCTTTTCTGACTTTTGTGTGGGGTGTGCTGTGTTTTCCGCCATAGACCAAAAAGGAATCGTAATATCATCCCAGAAATTCGAAGGGCAAGTATCGCGGTAGTTACCGTTTTTAGTTTCAGCCCAATCCTTCGGTTTTCCATCTATGCGGTAAGGAGCAATAACCTTTTTTCTGATTTTGACAGCATCAAGATTGAATCTATAATTATTGCTATTTGTAGCAAACCAAATATCTTCCATCCCATTTTTCCAATTTGCTTTTGCGCCACGTCCTTTCTCGCGCTGCCATGTAATGCGGTTTCTGACATAGAAAAACTCACTTAATACTTTACCAACAATTAGGCTTGTTTCCCAATCACAGCAGACATAAATAGATGCATCGTCTTTTAACAACGGTTTAATTGCACTTAGCCATTGGCGTGTGTATTCTTCATAGTCGGCTTCTTTTTTCTTTGTAAATGTTGTTCCGTTAAAAGATTTTGTGAGATTATACGGTGGGTCTGCAATTATCAAATCTATACTCTTGGGAGGTAGCAACGAACATACATCCAGCATATCGCCAATAACAGTTTTGTCCAAGACTCCACCAAGGTCTACCTGCCTTTGTGTAACTGCGATACAACGATCAAGATAAATCTGTCCTTCGCTTAATGGGGTATCAATAGTTTTATTTCTGCCAGCTTTTACGGTTGCCATCTTCTTCTCCTTCACTTATCTGCTACTTTGTTAGAATGGATTACTTCACAAATATCCCCAATATCACAATTTAGATATTCGCAAATGCGCAGGAGAACGGAAAGGGAAACTTCTTCACCCTTATTGAGCTTACTCATCGTGCCAGGTGCGATGCCCAGATCTCTACGCAACATTACTTTCGTAATATCCTTTTGAATAAGAAGCATCCAGAGTTTTTTATAGCAAATTTTCATGCAAACACCTCTTAGATATTGCTTATACATGTTGGTATATAGAATATCACAAATCATCAACGAATTCAATATAATACTACGCTTATTCGCAAAAAAGCTTCAAGTTCTTGGAGCGATTGAACTTCTGAGATGAAACGTCCATTTTTTAGCTTTGAATTAATCTGTTGCTATGACTTCCGTGAAGACTAGATTGCCAAGCAGAAAGGTTTTGCCATATAGTGACCAGCTAATTTATGAAGCCAATGTGGTGAATTGCAACTGCTTTTATTCTTCTATCAAACCCACACAAATAGATAATATCTGATATGCTCACTTTTGAACAACGCCTCACAGAGCGAAAAACAAGCGTTTTTTGACCCTCAGATGTACAAAAACAGGCAGCACCCAACCGAAGTTGAGTGCCGCCTGTTTTGTTGTCCAATCCTGCTTGGCAGATGCCGATTTTGTAGTTTTCTCAAATTACTGTTTTATCGGCACACGCCTGAGCAGCCCTTTTTTTGCTTAAATTAAGCGTTGCTTATTTGCTGTTGGATTCTTCCATGGTGTTTTCCACGGCAACATCTTCAACGTTGGCAATGGCGCCGCGGGCGAAAACAAGGCGGGCCTTGTCCGGACCGACGGAGATGGTGATGATGTCGTCCTTAATGTTGGTAACGGTGCCGTATATGCCGCCGATGGTGCGCACACGATCGCCAACCTTAATGGATGCCAGCATATCCTTTATTTTCTTATCGCGCTTGCGCTGGGGTATGATCATAACCAGCAGCAGCACTATCATCATTATGATGAGCATACCGCTTCCGGAGAAGAACGAACCGAGAGAGGACAAAAAATCACTTCCGCCTTGAGGCATAATTGTAAACCTTCCTTTTTTCAACATATTCAGCCGCATTGGCTGCCATAAACTAACGGCGGGCGTTCCGCCGCCCTTTTACTATATAATACAAAGTCCCTCCGCGTCAAGAAGAACGTTGCATACTCCCCCAAAAAGTCACAAACGCTTCAGCAGAATTCAAGCGTGCATACGCGCCCGTATTCGCCCGATGCAAGCTCCTCGGTGGTTTGCGCGCCCGTGTTTTCAAGCAATATATCTTCATTTAGCGGGCATATCATGGAAAACATAATTTCCCCCGTGCGCATGGCGGGAAGGCTTGGTATTGTGTCCCGCGGCAGCCTGAACGTAAGCGCGCCGAACTCCTCCGCAAGGGAGCTTAAAAGCCCCGCCGTGTCCGCGCCCGCAAGCTCGTATATATCCGCGCCGTAGTCCGTTTCGTTAAGCAATGCATACGCCTTGCCGTCCGAATATGCAAAGCCGCCCGTAACGCGCGCTTCCTCAATGTAATTCTCCATGTCTGCCTCGGTACGCGCCATCATGCCTATGTAATCCGCGCTGAATGCGGAATATATCTTCAGCATCTCCTCCGCCGTTGTCTCGTGTATTGGCGCGGGTATGCCGGCATCTATCCACGGCAGGCGGTATTCATCATGCCACGCAAAGGGAATATACCCAAACTGCGCATAGAAATTCACGTCCGGCTTTAATATCGCCGCCGCGGTACCCTTCTGCTTCTGCTCCGCATGGCAGGCCGTTATAAGCCGCGCCGCTGCCATATGGTGCCTGTATTCGGGCAGCGTTGCAACGCCCGCTATCATTACGCAGTTTTTCGTTTCCCCGCCCAGCATTATGGGGTAGGGTATTGCGTGCAGCGCGGCTATCATTTTGCCTTCGTAAAACGCCGCCAGCACATATTCCGCCCTTGTGCGGCGGGCAAAATAATAATCGCTGTATCCCGTGGCGTCCTCCGGAAAGCATATGTCCCACACGCGCTTTGCTTCGCCGTATTCATCCGCACCTATGTGCCTTATAGTCAGTTCCATCAAATGGGTCTCCCGTCGAACTTATCTATCATATATGCCGGATAATAGGATAGCTTGGCCTTCCTAAGCCCTTCCATGCCCATGTCCTCCTCGCGGTTTATGAACTTAACGTCCGTCAATTCATGCTGCACAAATTGATTGTTTATGACCGTGTAAAGGCCCATTATCTCGTTATCGGCCTTTTCAATGTGCACAACGGCCATGTTATCGTCCATCTTCTGCCCCAGCGTAAACGCCGCAAGCTTGCCGTCTATCCTTATGCCGCCGCCGCGTATGCCCAGCACGTCCATGTGCATGAGCAGCGTTTTAATTGCGCACAGCTCCATATTGTCCGTTTCGTCGGGAGATTTTTCGCTGAGCCATTCATTGTATACGTCAACGCATTCGCCCATCATATCGCTGGTTATTTTAACGTATTCGTACCGTTCGCCGTACTGCGCCATGAACTGGTGTATATGGTTGCGCTTGGCGTGCAGCTTTTTGCCGGCTAAGTCTCTAAGGCTTTCCATTGTGTAAACATAGTCGCTGTTGTTGCGGTCATCTATCAGTTCATAGCCTGTGCAGCGCTCAAACGCGGCCTTTATGGGGCCGGATATGCCCTTGAAGATAGGATCTATGCCGTGCGTGCTCATGTATTCCTCCGCCTTATCGAGCGCGGTTTGATAATACTCAGACTCGGGCTCAACCGTAAGCGGGGCGAACATGAAGCGTTCATTGCCCCAATGCAGCAGTATATAGAGCGCCTGCTCATCCTCCGCAAGCATTATGTTCCCGCCGCAGCCCCACATGAGCAGATTTGAAAAGGTGTATTCCGAGCATTCCAGCTTCCATTTTGCCGTGTAATGCTCAACCATTTGCTTCATCGATATATCTATCGGTTTGAAATCCATAAACTAAGCGTGTACCTCCGTTTTGCTTACATATATTTTAATCTATCAGCATTGATAAAATCAACCGCATTGTGTGCTTTTGCATATTATATCCGCCGCTTCGGCAAAGCCGTAGCCGCCCTCGCCATCCAGTATATATGCGGGCAAATGCGCCATTCTGTCCGCAAACGGAGCAATGTTCGCCACGCCGCAGCTCAGCAGGAACGCCGCAAACATGGGCTCATCATTGGGCGAATCGCCGAAGAACATAGCTTCACTCTCTGCGTCGTCCGCATGGCAATAGTCTTTAAGATATATCGCCGCCATGTCCGCCTTTGAATATGCGCCGAACCATGCGTTTACGTGTATGCTGCTCACTTTGGCCTCCGCCCCCATGTCGCGGCAAAGCTTTGCCACGGCGTATGCCGTTTCAAGCGGGAGCTTGGGTTCATCCTCCGCAAAGTCAAACGCGGCATCGTATATCCTTGCGAACTGGTCATGCGCCATGCGCACTTTGGGGAACGCTTTCAGCACGGCGGCCTTGACCGGCTCAAGCAGCTTATTTGGCTCTGTCGCGGCAAGCGGGTGGCGTATCATGCGCACGGCGTTATGCTCATCATAGTCATATGCAAACGCGCCGTTTTCGCATATAACGGCCTGCACGGGCCATTGGCGCAGCATCATATCGCACCAGCCTGCGGGCCTGCCCGTTACGGGGATAAGCTTAAACCCGTGTTCCTTCAGCTTCCACATGGCGGCAAAGGCTTCGCCTGTCAGCTTGCCGCCGTTTGTTACGGTATCGTCCACGTCGAACAATATATATTTCAGTTTATTCAGCTTGCGCGCCTCTTTTTCGCAAAATCGCTGCATGTTTGCCCATCCTTTGCGCAACAGAAGCGGCCATAAAGGCCGCTTCATGCGCATTATGTTATAGCTTATTTGTTTTCGCCTTCGCCGTCCGCGCTCTGTTCCTGCGCTTCGACAGCGGCCTTGGCCTCGGCTTCCGCCTTTTCCTTGGCCAGCACTTCTTCATCCGCCTTCTCTATGCGGGCGCGCCTGTCGCTGAACGTTTCAAGCTCCACGTCCTCGCCCTTGAACAGCTTTTCAAAATCGTCGCCGTCAATATGCTCGTATTCTATCAGCGCCTTTACTATGCGCTCCATGGCGTCGCGGTGCTCTGTCAGCACGGTCTTTGCCCGGTCGTACTGTTCTTCCAGTATGCGGCGAATTTCCTTATCCACGCGCGCGGCTACTTCTTCGGAGAAGTTGCGCTGGTGTCCCCAATCCTTGGCAATGAAAACCTCCGTCTGTCCGCCAAGGAACACAGGGCCTATTTCGTCGCTCATGCCGAATTCAACAACCATCCTGCGCGCAAGCTCGGTAGCCTTCTGCAGGTCGCTGTATGCGCCGGTGCATATATCGTCTAAGAATATGCTTTCGGCAACCCTGCCGCCAAGCGCCATGGCGATTTCGTCCAGTATCTTTCCGCGGGACATATGGTCGCGATCGTCCTCCGGCATGGTCATGGTGTAGCCGGCCGCCCTGCCGCGCGGAATAACGCTTATTTCGTGCACCGGGTCGCAGTTGGGCAGCACGCGCGCCACAACGGCGTGGCCGGCCTCGTGATACGCGGTTATCTTTTTATCTTCGGGCGTTATAACATGGCTGCGCTTTTCGGGGCCGACCACCGTGCGGGTTATGGCCTCCTCCAGCTCCGTCATGCCTATTTCCTTTTTCTTATACCTTGCGGCAAGTATCGCGGCCTCGTTCAGCACGTTTTCAAGATCCGCACCCGTGAAGCCCGGCGTGCGCTTTGCAAGCACCTCAAGGCTGACTTCCTTGGCCAGCGGCTTGCCCTTGGCATGCACCTTCAATATGGCTTCGCGTCCCTTAACGTCGGGATAATTTACGGTTATCTGCCTATCAAACCTGCCCGGGCGCAGAAGCGCGGGGTCAAGTATATCAGGGCGGTTGGTGGCGGCGATAACTATTATGCCTTCGTTCACGGCAAAGCCGTCCATCTCAACAAGGAGCTGGTTGAGCGTCTGCTCGCGTTCGTCATGCCCGCCGCCAAGGCCGGCGCCGCGCTGGCGGCCCACGGCGTCTATTTCGTCTATAAACACAACCGCGGGGGCGCACTTCTTGGCGGTGGTGAAAAGATCCCTCACCCTGCTTGCGCCAACGCCTACGAACATTTCAACAAAGTCCGAACCGGATATTGAGAAGAAGGGAACCTTCGCTTCGCCGGCAACGGCCTTTGCAAGCAGCGTTTTGCCCGTACCCGGAGGGCCAACGAGCAGCACGCCCTTGGGTATCCTTGCGCCCATTTCGGTGAAGCGCTTGGGCGCGCGCATGAATTCGACAACTTCCTTCAGCTCTTCCTTTTCCTCGTCCGCGCCGGCAACATCATCGAACGTAACGCGGTTGTTGGGGTCCATCTGAGTGCGCGCATGCGCCTTGCCGAAGCTCATCATCTTATTGCCGCCGCCCTGCGCACGGAATACCACGACGTAGAACACGACGATTATGACAAGCATTATAACGTAAGGCAGTATGTATTCCAATATGGAAGGCTCCGGCGGGGGATTATATGTATAAGTAAAGGGATAATCCTCCGGCGTTACCTTGTCCGCATCTATGCCCTTAGCGTCTGCAACTATGGCCGCCATATCCGATCGGAACGCATTTTCGTTGGATACGTTGCAGATAAAGTCATACTTCTTGGGGAACAGATCCTTATACGCAGAGCCTTTTTTAATGCCAACTATTTCGCCGTTGCAGTATTCAACGGCCTCCACCGTGCCTTCCTTTGCCATGGCAAGAAAATCGGCATATTCGATCTTCTTATCGTCCGTGCCGCCGTTCTGAAGCTGCGTAAGCAGAACAATCATCAGCACCACTATGGCCAAATAGATAAGCGGAGTTCTCAGCTTTTTACCCAATTTGTCCTCCTGACATGCCGCTTGATAAAGGGCATATCGTACCAATTTAATAATCTTAGTTATCATATCACACTTTGGGCATATGTTCAAATGCTCAATATGAGCAATAATGTGAAAAAAACGTGCCTGCCGCGCACACGAGGGCGCTGTGCGGCATATGGTGACAATATAAGGCGCTATAAATGCGCCAAGAGCAAAATGAGCGAGGTGCAAAACAATGAGGATATTACAGCGTGGCGATACGGGCAGCGACGTGCGCACGGCCCAAACCGCCCTTATACGCGCGGGCTACGACCCGGGCGCGGCAAACGGAGTATTCGGCGCGGCAACGGAGCGCGCGGTGATGCAGTTCCAGCGGGTGCTCGGCGCAACGCAGGACGGCATAATAGGCCCGGTAACGTGGCAGTTTCTTGAGCCGTTTACGCTGGAAAGCAACCCGGATGTGCTAAGGCGCGGCAGCCGCGGCGCAATGGTAAGGCGGCTGCAGGAGGCGCTGGAGGCTTCCGGCAACAGCCCCGGGCGCATAGACGGCCTTTTCGGCACAAAGACCCAGGCGGCCCTGCGTGCCTTCCAGCGCTCGGCACGGCTGCCGGAAACCGGCGTGGCCAACAGGGATACATGGCTGGCCATAGCCCCCTTCATCAATTACGACAACATATACCTCAGGCGCGGCGACAGGGGTATGCTGGTGGTAATACTGCAAACCGCCCTGTACAACGCCGGCTTCGATCCCGGCGCCATAGACGGCGTATTTGGCACGCGTACCCACAACGCACTGGTGGCCTTCCAGAGGGCAAAGGGCCTTTCTCCTGACGGCATAGCGGGCAGGCGCACCTGGGCGCAGCTCAAGCCCTACCTTTCCGGCGGCGTTATGACATACGTCATCAGGCCCGGCGATACCCTTTCTTCCATAGCCCGGCGGTTTAACACCACGGTGGAGGAGCTTGTGCGTCTAAACAACATTGCCAATCCGGATCTTATCATCGCCGGCGAAACGCTGCTCATTCCTGCGTAAGGCGCAACAAAAGAGAAGGCCTATCGGCCTTCTCTTTTATATTGCGCATTATTCGCTTTTACTCTCGTCCTTTTTTCTGTCTATACGGCCATAAATGCGCACCGCATCATATATCCTGTCCGCAAGGCTGTCCGTCAGCTCGCCGCTGAGCAGCCTCCATTCCCAGTTTCCGCCGAGAGTGCTGGGCTTGTTCATGCGGCAGCCCGCGCCAAGCTCAAGGTAATCCTGCATCTGCGCCACGAAAAGCCGCGCAACCGAGCCCATTCCTCCCCTTATCATGCCCCAGTTGAAGCCCTCTTCTTTATTCAGCCCGAGGTACTTTTCACAGTAAGCTATATCCTCCGGGGCAGCCTCCTCGCGCCATAGGGCTATGGGGCTGTTGTCGTGGGTACCCGTATAACAGGTGCAGTTCTCGATGTAGGCGTGAGGCAGATATCCGCTGGAATCGCGGGAATCGAAGGCAAATTCCAACACCTTCATGCCGGGAAAGCCGGATTCCTTCAAAAGCTTTTCCACATCGGACGTTGCATAGCCCAGATCCTCCGCTATGAACTCAAGGTTGTGAAACCATCCCTTCAGGGCATTGACCAGCGCTATGCCGGGGCCGGTGCGCCATTTGCCGTTTTTCGCGGTGGTCTCGCCATAAGGCACAGCCCAATAGCTTGCAAGGCCCCTGAAGTGGTCTATGCGGATAACGTCATACATCTTGCCCGCGCCGTCTATACGGCGTATCCACCAGCCGAAGCCGTCCTTCGCCATGGCCTCGTAGTTGTAGAGCGGGTTGCCCCAGAGCTGCCCGTCCTCGCTGAAGCAGTCAGGCGGGACACCGGAGACCTCGGTGGGCACGTTGTGCTCGTCGAGCTGGAACATTTCGGGTTCTGCCCACACGTCGGCGGAGTCCATCGCCACATAGATGGGCAGGTCGCCGATGATGCGGATGCCGAGCGAGTGGATGTACGCCTTGAGTGCCTCCCACTGGCGGAAGAAGAGAAACTGAATGTAAGTGAAAAGCTCCACATCCTCGCGCAGCTCGGCGCGGTAGCGCTCGATGACCTCGCTGCTTGTGCGGCAGCGGATGTCCTCGTCGTCCCATTCCGTCCAAGACTTCATGCCGAAGCGGCGCTTGAGCGCCATGAAGAGGGCGTAGTTCGGCAGCCAGCGCTCATTTTCCCGCTCAAATGCCGCGACGGCCTCGCGGTCGCGCGTAAAGCCGCGCGCCTTGGCCTTTTTGAGCAGCGTGAAGCGGCTCGCGTAGATTTTGCCGTAGTCGACATAGCGGGGATCGTCGCCCCAGTCGCAGGCGTTGACCTCCGCGCGCGTCAGGAGCTTATCTTTGACGAGCAAGTCCAAGTCGATGAAATACGGGTTACCCGCAAAGGACGAAAAGCTCTGATACGGCGAGTCGCCGTAGCTCGTCGGGCCGAGCGGCAAGAGCTGCCAGTATTTCTGCCCCGCGGCGGCGAGAAAGTCGGCAAAGTCATAGGCGGCCTTGCCCATCGTGCCGATGCCGTGGGGCGAGGGAAGGGACGAGATCGGCATCAGAATGCCGGAGGAACGTTCGATCAATGGAACCACTTCTTTCTGGAAATGAAGGATGAAAGGCGTTAACCCTTTACCGCGCCTGCGGCCACGCCCTTGATGATGTACTTCTGGCACAGCAGGTAGAACACGATGACAGGGATGATGCTCAGCAGGATCAGCGCCATCGTCGCGCCGAGGTCGACGGTGCCGTAGCTGCCCTTGAGGTACTGGATGTGGATGGGGATTGTCATGTACTTCGTGCGGTCGAGCACGAGATAGGGCAGCAGATAGTCGTTCCACACCCACATGATCTCGAGAATGCCGACAGAGATCATCGTGGGCCGCAGCATCGGCAGCACGACGGAGAAGTACGTGCGCAGCGGGCCGCAGCCGTCGATGGCGGCCGCCTCCTCAATTTCAAGCGGGATGGATTTGATAAAGCCGACGAACATGAAAATCGCAAGCCCCGCGCCAAAGCCGAGGTAGATGATGGGGATGGTCCAGGGGGTATTGAGCTTGAGGGTATCGGCCGTCTTCGACAGTGTGAACATCACCATCTGGAACGGCACGACCATCGAAAAGACGCAGAGATAATAGACCATGCGGCAGAATTTGCTGTCCACACGCGCGATGTACCACGCGGCCATCGACGTGCAGAGCAAAATCAGCGCGGTCGAGACGATGGTGATAAATAAGCTGTAGCCGGCAGATTTTAAGAACGGGTAGTTGCCGAACGTCAGGCCCTTGATGAAGTTCGCCCAGCCGGCAAAGCTCTCCGCGTTCGGGAGGGCGAATGTGTCGGTCTTGACATAGGTGTTGAGCTTGAAGGAGTTGATGACCACCGTGAGGACCGGCAGCACATAGATGACGCAGATGACGCCGAGCACGATGGAGAGGATCGTCTTGCGGCGGGCCTCAGCGGAAAGAGAGTGCTTGTTCATTACTGCTGCACCTCCTTTTTGCGGTTGGCACTGAGCTGGAGAAGACCGATGGTCGCGACGAGGATGAAGAACAGCACGGCCTTGGCCTGCGCAGTGCCGCGCGAGTTGGCATTCTGCCCGTAGAACGTGTTGAGAATGTTCAGCGCGAGCATTTCGGTCTCTTTGATCGAGCTGCCGTCGGACAGGATGGTATAGGGCTGGCCGCCCGTGAGGGCGAGGTTCTGGTCGAAGAGCTTGAAGCCGTTCGTAAGAGAGAGGAACGTGCAGATGGTGATGGAGGGCATCACATTCGGGATCGTGACTTTCCAAAGCGTCTGCCAGCGGCTCGCGCCGTCGATCTTCGCGGCCTCGAGCATGTCCTCGGGCACGGCTTGCAGGCCCGCGATGTAAATGATCATCATGTAGCCGATCTGCTGCCAGCACATCAGGATGATGAGACCCCAGAAGCCGAGCTTCGTGTTGAGCAGGATCGACGTGCCGTAGCGCGAGAGGATGCCGTCGAAGATCATCGACCAGATGTAGCCGAGCACGATG
>ERZ825159.3148-NODE-3148-length-12225-cov-2.721446_pt1 | contig 12225 bp, 13 predicted proteins | sample MGYA00519932_ERZ825159 | MGnify/ENA primary metagenome ERZ825159 (study PRJEB31778, sample SAMEA3449191) | human gut metagenome | biome: human gut; feature: human-associated habitat; material: faeces | place: United Kingdom | collected 2010/2012 ...
TATCTATTTGATCCAAGCTGTTCTTCATTTTACCAGGATTGTTGTACTCGGCTTTTTTCCAACAATAATCCGTAAAGAATCCAACATCATCTGGTGTTTTCCCATCAAAAAGTAAATAATGAAGGTTACTGCTATATGCAATCCCCGGCTTAATCTTTTGAACAGAAAACTCTTCTCCTAATCCACCTAATTGTATATAACTGCTATATGCAAACGCATCTGCAAAAACAACGCAAACTGGTTTTTCCATACTATTTTCCTCACCTGTAGTTGAACAACTCAAATATCTCATTTTGGAGCTTTCTCAGTTCTATGCTTGATATGTTATCTTTCTCTAACATCCGAATCATCCTTTGATACAAAGATTCATTCAACTTTTCCCAGCATAGACTTGCTTTTAACATTTTTATATTTCTTCGGTACACAGCCGAGATAAGCATTCTCTTATTTTCTCTGAATGCGTGATTAAGTTGCTGTCTTTTTTGGAATTCATAGAGCATTTTCATATCCGCTACGAATTGTTTTTTCATGTACTCCAGAGAATATTTTTCATATTGATCTGCATTATAGTCTTTCTTCATTTGGAGATAAATTTACACTATCAAAATCAATAGACAGTTTATCCGAAGAATTTAAATTAATTTTTTCTAGCAATATGTCATTGTTAGAATTATTTTTTACTGTATAACTTAATAAATAAGTATTATCTTCGTTTATAGCTTCTACTAAAGAGATTCCACCCACAATTTCTATATCATCACTTACTGAATTTTCATCATATACTGTCACAGAATAATTTCCTAAATTAGCAGAGTAAGTATCTGATGCAGTAGTTATAACTGCCTCTATATCGTCTAATTTAAATCGTCCTGTAGTGTTAAATAACATATTAAACTGTAATGTATAACTTGTGAATTCAGGGAATTCTTGCTTATTATTTAACTCTATATCGTATATTTCACCATCATCAAAATTCTGTATACTTATAGATGTATCATCATCAATTTTATGATTAAAATCATAAATAGGAACCTGAATAATAATATCTTCATTTTTTAAAACAGAAATATCATTATCCCATTTCCCATAAAGATAGACATTATAATTATTCTCATCCCCATTATAATCTAACTTCTTGCATCCAGTTATTAATCCAGGTAATAATAAAACTGAAATTATTGTTAAAAATATTTTATAACTCTTTTTCATATATAAAACCTAAATTAATTTACACTCCATTTATATTCAAAATGACTAAACTTATTTCCATATGCAATTGCGTTTTGAGTGTCCATAAATTTATCATTAACCATAAAATATCTTTGTTGATTTAGTTTAGTTCTGTTGTAAACATTTCTATATTTTATAGTGTATGTTTTATTCTTTTTTGGAGCACTTATTGAATATGAAGCCGTTCTATTAAAAGTTTCTGTTGTTGAATACCCTAGTGTTAAATCAAGTTTAGAATGACTTAATTTTATATTTCCTGTTAAAGTATTGCTTACAGTATAACCTTTTGTTAAGGATATTTTAACTCCTTTTCCTCCTTTTCCTTTTACACCTGTTTTCCAATCTCCATAATACTTTCCAGCTGAAGATTTAGATTTTACAATCCACGGACTCCACCCTGCACTATTTAGTGCTAAAGATGAAGATGATGTTGCTGCAACCATTGTTATAGATAGTACAAGGCTACAAGCAACCATAGAAATTTTTCTTAATAATTTTTTCATAATAAACCTCCCATATATTTTTTCCTCATTTATTATACACAATTTCATGACAAAATATATATTTTATGTAATAAAATTGTTCATTTGTAAAATATTACATATTTTTATATATGTATTTGTAAAGTGCAAAAATTTAAACACTATAAAAAGGATGCTGTAGAGTAAATTTTTATTTATCCACATACATCCCTTTTTAATTTATTATAAGTCTATAATCTCTTTTCAAGTGTATTACCCTATATTAATATCAGCTTCTGAATATAGGGCTGCCTTTCCGCTTAATTTAACCCTATCTCCATCTTTTGTGCAGTAAAGTGTTCCGCCTCTTGGTGATGCTTGATATGCCACAATTGAATTTTTATTTAATTTATTCATCCAATATGGTGCAATGTGGCAGTGACCTGAACCACAAACTGGATCTTCTGGTACGTTTAATTTTTGTGCGAAACTACGAGAAACACTATCTGTATCCTTTCCTGAAGCAGTTGCATGTAATAATTCATTACTACATATGCACAAGCTAAAGTAGCATGTCCACATAAGTTTTATTAAACTTATTTAAACCAAGAAGAGCTAAAAATTTCTTTCATCATATCAAATTTTTCTCTACCTATAGATTTGATTATTTCTTCTTCTATATTTCTTTTTATATGTAAAGTTTCATCCATAAAGTATCTCCCCTTATCGGTAAGACAAAGTAATATATCTCTTGAATTATCTTGATGCTCCTCTATTTTAATATAACCTCTCTCCATTAAAACCTTGGCACATTTATGAGCACCTTGTCGTGACATTCCTATCTTCTTAGCTATTTGGGCAACTGTTGTGCTTTCTTTATGAATAATAGCAATCATATACGATTCTGTATCTGTTATTTTTTCTTCTCCGTTTTGTACCCATGCCTCTATTACCTTTTTTCTTAATTTAGCATGTTTATCACTTATTAAATCAACTAAATTATTCTCATTTAAATAAGTCTGCATAATATTACTCCTTTTATCCGTTGATTATTTATTTTGTTATTTATTATTATAACTATTTTTTTTAATTTTTAAAGTATTATCGTCAACTAAGTTGACAATTCATTTTTTAACTGTTATTATATCTTATGTCAACTAAGTTGACAATTATTATAATTAAAGTGAGGTAGTTTTATGTTTAAAAATAAAAAAGAACATTTTATATTTATTTTAATGATATGTACAACTATGGTTTATATCATGAGTTGTTATAACGTAGCACTTATAGAAGGATTTTCAGCAAATATATTTTTACATGCTATATTAGGATTCCCTGCTGCATTCGTATTCGCATTAATAGGAGATATCTTCGTAGTTGGTAAAATAGTTGGACGTATCGCCCCTAAATTTATAAAAGAAGGCGACAGTATGGCTAAAGTAGGAATAGTTATGTCATTCTTCACATGTTGTGGAATGGTTCTTTGGATGTCATTCTTTGGAGCTGTTACAAATGTGGGATTTGGACCTAACCTTTTACCTGCTTATGGTATGGGTATAATTAAAAACTTTATCTTTGCTATACCTTTAAATTTATTAATTGTTTCTCCTTTAATGAGAACAATATTCTTTAAAATGTTTCCACCTGTTGCAACTAAAGACTTAAAAGAAAAAACAGCTTAAAAAATGCAACTAAGCTAGATTTATATCTAACTTAGTTGCATTTTTTCTAACCTAATCTTTTTTAGTTATGCATTTGTTTGATTATTTAGTCCTTGAACTTTTTCAAATTCATCAATCATATCCTGTGAAGGCTCTTTATCCATCTTGCTTACAATATATATAACTAAAGCTGATAATAAAAATCCTGGTACTATTTCATATAAAGAGAATATTCCTCCCAATGCTACTCCTAGTTTTCTCCAAATTATAACACTTACACCGCCAGTTATCATTCCTGCTATAGCGCCTTTTTTAGTTGTTCTTTTCCAGAATAACGAAAATAGTACTATAGGTCCAAAAGTTGCACCAAATCCAGCCCAAGCATTTTCCACAAGACCTAAAACCGTATTATTTGGATTAGTGGCAATAATAGCAGCAATTATTGCTACTACTATAACAGTACCTCTACTAACCATCATAGCTTCTTTTTCACTCGCATTTTTTCTTATTTTAGTTTTATAAAAATCTTCTGTAATAGCTGATGCTGTTACAAGAAGTTGTGAATCTGCTGTACTCATAATAGCTGCTAGTATAGCCGCCAAGAACAATCCTGCAAATACTATTGGGAATATGGAAAGCACCATTTTTATATAAACTGTTTCACCTGCTGTTGCACTTAAATCTTCACTTATATAAACTCTACCTAATAAGCCTACTAATACAGCTGCTGTCAATGAAAAAATTACCCATACCATAGCTATTCTTCTAGAATGTTTAATATCATCTGCATTTTTTATTCCCATAAATCTTACTAATATATGTGGTTGACCAAAATATCCAAGTCCCCAAGCCAGTGAAGAAACTACTGATATTAAAGCAACTCTGCTTCCATCAGATGACGTAAAAGCATTTAATAGTTCTGGATTTACTGAGTTTATGTTAGATAATGTTGCACTAAGGCCTCCCATACTTTCAACTGCTGCTACTGGAACTATTACAATTGCCATAAACATTAATATTCCTTGAACTAAATCAGTCCAACATACAGCAAAGAACCCACCTGCAAAAGTATATGATACTACTACTAAAACTGCTATTAATAATGCCACATTATAATTTAAATTAAACACTGTTGAAAATAATTTTGCTCCACTAACAAATCCTGATGCAGTATACACCAAGAAAAATATTAATATGAATAATGCACTTACAAGCCTTATAATATGTTGTTCATCCCTATATCTATTGCCTAAAAATTCTGGAATAGTTATTGAGTTTCCACATACTTCTGTATAATTTCTAAGTCTCTTAGCAACAAATTTCCAGTTTAAATAAGTCCCTATGGCTAAACCTACACCTATCCATCCAGCTTCTAGTCCAGATAAATATGCAGCCCCAGGTAGCCCCATTAATAACCATCCACTCATATCTGAAGCTTGAGCGCTGATTGAAACAACCCATTTACCTAAAGATCTACCACCTAAGTAATAGTCTGCTGTATTTGATGTCCTTTTAAATGCTACAATTCCTATGACTAACATCATTAATAGGTATAATATAAATACTACAATTATTGTGATATTATTTCCTATCATAATAATTCCCCCTTTAAAACTTATATTCCTATTGATGTTTAGATTTTAATGTTATCTTAACAATTTCTGGCTTACAATTAATTCTAACTAGTACCTTAGATCCTCCCAAACCTTTAGTAACTATCATAGTAGAATTATTTTTATCATATTTTCCTAAGTCATATTTAGGGAAAAAATGCCTGTTTGGTGATAATAAACCTCCAACAAAAGGAAGCCTTATTATTCCTCCATGGACGTGTCCTGCTAAAATAAGATCCGCTCCCCATCTTTCATATTCATCAAAGTAAAAGGGTGTATGAGCTAATAAAATATTATACTCATCTTTATTTATAGTTGGTAAATTTTCTTCTAAAAAGTTTTCATCTAAGTTAGTATTTTTATCCTTATCAAATAAATATTTATAACATTTAAATGGTATCGTTAATCCATAAAGGTTTATTTGACTATCTCCCTTTTTTATTTGAATTTTTTCATTATCTAAATATATAGCATTTATATTGCTTAACTGTTCAAAATATACTTTATACAAATCTTTATATTTCTTTATTAAAGCTTTTTGTTCGTGATTTCCAGTAATATGATATACCTTGTATTTACTAGTTAAATTATTTAATAAGTCTAATGCAACTTGGAAATTTTTATTTTCTCCGTCAATTATATCTCCTGTAATAAATATTGCTTTAGGATTGATTTTATCTATTTCATTAATTAATTTAATATTATTTTTTCCAAAAGATTTATTATGTAAATCACTAATTTGAACAATAGTATAATTATCAAATTCCTTTGGAATCTTTTCATTTGAAATCATGTATTTAGCTACTTCTATTTTACTCATATTTTTATTGCCACCTATTATTTATGATTATTAAAAAAGTTATAGATTTTATCAGAATCTATAACTTTATGTACGATTATTTATCTAGCACTTCATCTTTAATTTTATCAATAATATTACTTGTTTTATTCATAACTTTTATATTACTTATTTTATTATCTTCTGTAAATATAACTAATAATTTACTATCATCATCTAATTTATATACATCCACCGATTTATTTTTTTTATCAAATAAATGTATATCATAGGATACTTTTTTATTTCCTACTATTTTTCCCATTTCACTTGAATCAATACCAATAAAATCACTTAAGTTTTTATTATTTATATTATCTAAATTTACTAGATCTTCATTCGTATAACAATTTACAAGTATTTTCGACTTTATTAAATCTTTACTTATCTCTGAGCTAGAACAATCAACTATTTGTACTTTTTTAACTTTCTTGTTCTCTAGTTGCAGATATAATGCACTATTATTAATATCTTCATCTGAAACATCTTTTAAATATACTAGATTTATATTTTTTATATTTTCTAAATCAAAGACACTATTTAAATCATTCACATCATCTTTATTTATCCAATATGATGTAACATCAGGTTGCCCTAGATTATTTAAAACATAATTATAATCTTTATCTTTTATCTCATTAATATCGTTTTGAACTTTAGTCATAGTTTTTTGCTTTGTAGCTTCATTTGGTAAATCTAATGTATTATCTTTAATATCATTATTAGAACATCCTACAAAAAACATACTGCAAAGAACTCCTAAAGCTAATAATCTTTTAATGTTCATAATTTAGCCTCCTTATACTAAGTATAAATCTCTGCTTTTGCTTATTCAATAATTATAACCCATATTAAAGATAATTTGATTAATAAAGAATGTTTTGTAATTTTTTTGTAATACAAGACATTTAAATATATAGTTTCTACTATAAATGTAACAAAAGTCGTATTAGAAATCAACAACTCACAAAAAGACCTTCAAACTTAAAGTAAGAAGGTCTTATAGTATATAAATTTTTATATTTATAAATTTATATTAAAGAAGGCTTTATATCCTCTATACATTTCAAATATATCTGCTTTTGAAGCAACTTCATAAGGTGCATGCATACTAAGTAATCCTACACCACAGTCTAAAACTTCAGCACCATAATTAGCTAATATATAAGCTACAGTACCTCCACCGCCTTGGTCAACTTTTCCAAGTTCTCCAGTTTGCCATACTATATTTTCTTTATTAAATATTCTTCTTATTTCACAAACAAACTCTGCATTGGCATCACTAGTTCCACTTTTACCTCTTGAACCAGAATATTTCATAATAGCCACACCTTTGCCCATATGAGCAGAGTTAGCTTTTTCATATACTGATGAGAAGTTTGGATCATAAGCAGCATTAACATCACCGGATAACACTCTTGATTTTGACATTGCTCTTTTTATTTTTAAATCAGAGTAATTTCCTTGTAAGTTTATTAATTCAGCTACAGTATTTTCAAAGAATCTAGAGTGCATTCCTGTATTACCATATGAACCTGTTTCTTCTTTGTCTACACATAATGTAACTGCTGTATATTCTGGATTTTCTGTTTCAAATATAGCTTTTACTCCTGCAAAAGCACATACTCTGTCATCTTGTCCATAAGATATAACCATAGATTTATCTAAACCTAAATCTTTAGCTTTTCCTGCTGGAACCACTTCAATTTCTGCACTTAAAAAGTCTTCTTCCGTTATGTTATATTTATTATTCAATAATTTTAACATATTGTATTTTACAGCATCTTTATCTTCATTATCAAATGGAATACTACCAATTAACACATTTAAGTCTTCTCCACCTATTGCCTCATGAAGTTTCTTTTGATTTTGTTCTGAGGATAAATGAGGTAGTAAGTCATTTATACAAAATACTGGATCATCTTCATCATCACCTATGGCTATATCAATCTTTGTTCCATCATGTAATAGAGCTACTCCATATAAAGCTAGAGGCATTGATACCCATTGGTATTTTTTTATTCCACCATAATAATGAGTTTTAAAATATGCCATATTATCATCTTCATATAATGGATTTTGTTTTAAATCAAGTCTTGGTGAATCTATATGAGAAGCAATTATTTTCATACCTTGCTCTATATCTTTTTGTCCAATTACAAATAAAGCCACGCCCTTGTCTTTATTTTCTGCATAGATTTTATCACCAGGTTTGATTTCACCTTTTTTCATAACTTCTTCTAAAGATATAAAACCTTGATTAGAAGATAATTTAATTATTTCTCTTGCACATAATCTCTCAGTTTTACTTTTATTTAAAAAATCGATATATTCTTTAGAATAATTCATAACATTTTCCATGTTATTCATCTTTTTTATAACTTTCCAACCATTTTCAAATTCATATTTTAAGTTCATTACTTACCCCCTGCTTATTTACTAGTTTTTATCTTTTTTAACTAGTTCATCATACTCTTCTTGAGTATGTACAACCTTAACATTTTCAAGTCTAGATCTAAAGTGAGCTCTAAAGTTTTCTAAGTATTCTTTTCTTAATACTTCTCTTTCTTCTAATTCTTGTTTTGTTAATCCTTCTTCTTTATTTTTCTTTGCTAAAAAGTTTATTCTATCTAGTTTTTTTTGATCAAACATTTTATTCCTCCTAAATTTTCTTACTTTGTATTAATAAAATATTTTGTTACTTCTTATATCTTCTCCATTTTTATAAGATGTAATAAACTTATCTAAATTATTTTCTATTATAGTTATTCCTTTTTCTATATTCTCAATGGTTTCATTGGCTATATTAATCCTAAAAAATCTATCATCCATTATATTATCAAAAAAATAAGCTCCTGGTGTAATACAAACTCCTTTTTCTAGTATAAAGTTATAAAATGCTTGTGATGAATATCCTCGTGGTAATTCTAAAAAAAAGTTTAACCCACCTTGAGATTTACTAATTTTCAACTTATCGCCTAATTTTTCTTCTAATAAAGTTTTTAATACTTTTACTTTATCACCTAAGTAATTAATACAAAGACCTAATACTACAGCAACAAAAACTACTGCCAATATACTGCTATTAGTTGAAAATGCTGATAAAATAATTGATTCATTGGTGCAAATGTTCTTCGAGCTTACAGCAACGAATAACCCAGAATTGGAAGGAAGATTGTTTTTTAATAGGCTTTCACGTAATCAACAAGAAATAAAGACTCTTTTAGTTACTGAATTATTGGAAATTAAAAATGAACTGAGTTTTATATCCGAAGTCTCTTATGGGTTAAGAAAATCAGATTCTGAACGTGTTTATACAGAAAATGGAACAGTGGTTGGTGATGATGAGGATTTATTTGCTTGGAACTTAAAATTCTATCAAACGAAAGGGCTTTTTGGTAGCAATGAAAAACGAAAAGCGGAAGTTGAAGAATTAACAAAATATTGGAGGAAAGAACGTGAGTTATATCCGGGATGGTATATTGCTCCAGTAACTAAAAGAGAAATATTAAAGTCATATACTAGAGATGAATCATTATTGTGGAAGACAACTGGAATGTCTATACAAGAAAAAATAGATTTTGCATTTGAATTAGTATGGAGATATGAAACAGGATTCATTGTGTTTTCAAAAATATTGCAGAACCATATTTTTGAGCTGTGGAAAGAGTATAAAGATAATGGAGACTGGTCACTACAGGATAAAAACAAAAAATGGTTTTATATTGGACAATCATTATTGCGGGAATATAGAGAAGACATGAATTGGAATTCGTGGCAAAAAGTATTCGATGTGATGAAAAAAAGTGCTGATATAATGGAAACAGGAAATGAAGAGCTTGAAATGGAATTCATTGATTGTCTCTTTTTCAAAATGCAAATATCTGATGTTCGAGATAAAATACAACAGTTTTCCTGTGTGAATAATAGATATGCATTGCGTTTGCATAAGGTTGGTTTAATGGCAGAATGTGGCCTGCTTGAAAGCGCATATTCAGAATTGAAAGCGCTAATTGATGAATTAGAAGAAGCCATTACTAACATGCCAAGAGAAAAAAATAAAGATTTTGTACAATGTGGATCTATTTTATCTGGTGCATATGAACTTTTAGCATTTGTAATTCAAGGACTCTATCCATTCGACAAAAATGAAGAGCTTCATACAACATGGAACAGAATAGAAGAATATTCTCGTTTTTTTGATTTTGCGAAGGAAAAAAATCAATGGAATAATAATTTATACAATTATTACTGCAAGCATAAGGAAGAACCTTTTGAGATTAATCGAGAAATAAAAACAATTATATGGGGGAGCAATGGATTTTGCGAGATTTATAGTTTTTATAGGGTGTTGACAAGGATAGCAATGCCTCTGCATCTTGGTATGACAAGATTTCTCCCGCATCAGGAAATTGAATTTGTAAATGCCCTTATTATAAATACTCCATCATTAGGTTTCTTCATGTGTATGAGATCAGGAAATAACAAAGTAGTTAAATCCATTATTTCCCGTAAAAACTGTATTAATGTAGGATTTGATATTTGCAGAAAATTGTTTGATTATGCATTTAAATGCATTGAGCAGAATATCGAAAGTATCAGCGTAAATACTGAAAGAGGAAATGCGTATACACATTTGCTGAATAATGGTCTGGAAATTCTTAGAAGATTAGTTTCGGTATCTTCTTTAGTTCAGCAGAAAAAATTATTGACACTGATGTGCAAGCTAATTGATACAGATATTGTACATGAATACCGTGTAATGGATAAATGGATTCATCAGATTCTTTGTATCATAGATGAAAATATTAAATCTCAGTATTTAAACGAAATATTATTATCTTCAACAAAAAACAGAACACATATAGGTGAGGATAGATCAATTGATCCCTTCGATGTGATTTCTGATAGTACTCTTGCAAAAAAATACTATGAGAAAGCAAATATAGATTCGACTATTGTAGATGATCTGATAAAATGTGCAAGTGAATCGGATGAAGATTATTGGGCGATTATTCCGCGTTTAAATAAATTAAGAGAATGGTCGTTATTATCAGATGAACAATTGGTGGATTTACGCGAACTAATTTGGAAAAATGTAAATGCAGACACAGGACTTCCGAATTTTAAGGAATATTATGCCGCAGTTTATTTGAAATGGCCAAGTCCAGAGGAAATAGATGTTAAGGATCTTGTGCGAAGCTATATTATGGATAATAAGTCTTATGATAATCTGAAATCCAGAGGACTTGGAGCAGTTACGATGGGCGGGGCAAGAATATTTGAAGAACTTCAGTGTATAAATTATTTGTACCCCGATTTATTAAAAATTGCGGATATCGAGATCATTTTTTATAGATTTATAGAGTACTGGGAAATCGGTAGGAGCAGATTTGATGATAATGAGCACAGGGATTTTTATTATGATGAATTCTATGATAGGTATCAAGCACTGGAGCGAGTAATTGGAAGCTTTTCATTTGAAATAGATCAGATGAATTCTGATTTAGTAGTGTCGTTATTAAAAATGTTTGATGAAATGAGCGAATATGGGATAAATACTTTAGAATCAAGAGCTCTTTTATTTAGCAAAGAAAGAATAGAAGCTGAATTAGGAGAAAACATTATTGATCAATTCTATAGTGATGATAAGAATAAAATAGCAGATGCGACGAATGCTGCTGAACATATTATTTTGAAGTGGCCGGAATTAGATACAGCAAAAGAATTGTTGATCGAGCAAATAAGACTTATAAGATATGGGAAACAGCCTGGATTACAGATGTTTTATATTTCTATACATAATTTGGCATATATGGGGGTGCTTGATCTATCAGATGAAATTCTTATGCCATTAGATAAGGCTTTATTAGAGTGTGCAGAGCATACGGCTTATGAAAAAATAAAGGAATGTACAGAAAAAGAGATAAAATCTACAATAAATCTTCGTTCCGCATGTGCAAGAACTGCTTTTCAAATAGATAAGTGTATTTCGGAAAAACCAGATGCACCGGTATTGAAAGGCATTGAAAAATGGAAGGAAATATGTATTGGAAGATTGTCAAACAATGAATTTGTAGAGGTTAAGAGACAGTGGCTTTTATAGATTAAAGGATTATATGCTAATAGACAAGATTGCTTTATTGTATCTCCGAGACGGAAAGGTTCTGAGTTTCAGAAGTAGAGGAAAAGACATATATTACAATCCCGAAGGAAAAGAGAAGGCACAGAAACAGATATGCAGATACTGGCGCGATATTGGAAGATCCAGTAAAGTTGAAGCACAGGCACATTATCATCAGGAAGGAATCACTATGTGGATAACCTGGTATATGGCTAAGTTTGCTCGTGAGTCTAGATACCAGGAAATAGAAGTAGAGTATTATGACTTCAACTGGAAAAAACAGCGCCAGAAATTGTCA
>ERZ825159.3159-NODE-3159-length-12170-cov-5.226826_pt1 | contig 12170 bp, 8 predicted proteins | sample MGYA00519932_ERZ825159 | MGnify/ENA primary metagenome ERZ825159 (study PRJEB31778, sample SAMEA3449191) | human gut metagenome | biome: human gut; feature: human-associated habitat; material: faeces | place: United Kingdom | collected 2010/2012 ...
GCGGTACGCGAGCTGGGTTCAGAACGTCGTGAGACAGTTCGGTCCCTATCCGGCGCGGGCGGAGGATATTTGAGAGGAGCTGTCCTTAGTACGAGAGGACCGGGATGGACGGACCACTGGTGTATCTGTTGTCGACCAACGGCATGGCAGAGTAGCCAAGTCTGGAAGGGATAAACGCTGAAGGCATCTAAGCGTGAAGCCCCCCTCAAGATGAGATATCCCTCCTTCGGGAGTAAGACCCCTTGAAGACTACAAGGTAGATAGGGCAGAGGTGGAAGCATGGCAACATGTGGAGCTGACTGTTACTAATAGGTCGAGGGCTTAATCTGGTTAATAACGAAGAAAAACAAATCGGATTTGTATGAAGTTTTGAAGGTACATACTTATTAAATATGAATTATTTAAGACATCCAATGAGATGTCTTTTTTTTGTAAAAAATAATAAAAAAATAATGAAAAAATAATGAAATAATAATTAAAAACTGCTATAATGTTTTCGGTTACTTATCGAAAACATTAATTTATTAAGGAGGTTGTTATGGAACAAAAGAAACAGGAGCCAATTCGTGATGCGAGACAGCTTGGAACGGCCAAGATGCTGATTCTTGGTTTGCAGCATATGTTTGCTATGTTCGGCGCAACAATTGTTGTGCCTATTCTTGTATCAGGATATTTTCAGAAGGCTTGTGGGGAGCCGCTTACCAGAGGTCTTTCTGTATCGGTTACCCTATTTTGTGCAGGCTTTGGCACGCTTATATTTCATTTGTGTACAAAGTTTAAGGTACCGGCTTTTTTGGGTTCGTCATTTGCTTTTTTAGGAGGCTTTTATACTGTTGCAAACCTTGACAGTGGTATGTATGCAGATATGGCTGTCAATGATAAGGCCGCGTATGCGTGTGGTGGCATATTTGTTGCAGGTATGCTTTATTTCGTACTTGCACTTATCATTAAGCTGGTTGGAATTAAGCGTGTAATGCGCTTTCTTCCACCTGTAGTGACAGGACCTATTATCATATGCATTGGTCTTTCACTTGCCGGTTCAGCTATCAATAATGCTTCAACAAACTGGGTTCTTGCAATTATTGCACTTGGAGTTATAATTATTTTCAATATATGGGGAAAGGGCTTATTTAAGATCATTCCTATTCTAATGGGAGTAATTATTTCCTATGTTGTGGCTCTTATTATGAATACTGCTGGAATTACTAATCCTGATGGTTCCGCAATTCTTGATTTTACATCAATTGCATCATCTGCGTGGGTCGGAATACCTAAATTTCAGTTCATGAAGTTTGATATTACGTCCATTCTTGTTATGGCGCCTATCGCTATTGCGACTATGATGGAGCACATTGGCGACATGTCTGCTATTTCTGCTACAGTAGAGCGGAACTTTATTGCTGATCCGGGTCTTCATAGGACACTTATAGGTGATGGAATTGCAACTGCATTCGCAGGAGCCATCGGAGGACCGGCTAATACAACATATGGTGAGAATACAGGAGTACTTGAGCTGTCTAAGGTATATGATCCGAGAGTTATCCGTATTGCGGCTGTTTTTGCTATTGCACTTTCGTTTATTCCAAAGTTTTCGGCTGTAATATCTACTATGCCATCAGCGATTATTGGTGGAGTTTCATTTATGCTTTATGGAATGATTTCAGCAATAGGAGTTAGAAATGTTGTTGAAAACAAGGTAGATCTGACGAAATCAAGAAATCTGATTATTGCAGGTGTTATTTTTGTATGTGGTCTTGGCTTTGGAAATGGACTGACATTTACTGTAGCAGGAACATCAATTACACTGACAGCTTTGGCAATTGCAGCTATCGCAGGAATTTTCTTAAATGCTATTCTGCCGGGAAATGATTACGAGTTTGGAAAGAATCCTGATGGAGATGCAAGCAGGGGTGTGTATATGATGAACACTGACAATGATGAGGAAGAGGAATCATAGAAGTTAATTTGTATTTAGACTGATTTGTTAGTTGTAACAGTAAATAATTTAACAAACATTAAAAAGATATTAATAATATTTTACTTGATAAAGTTATATATATTCTCTACAATAAACTGGTATGGTGTATTTTCATAATTCACTTTACCAGTTTTTTTAAGGGGATTAGATTTAATGGACAGAAAAAAGATATTTTGGGCGATAGCTTCTGCTTTTATAGCTATCTTGAGCATATGGACTGTTGTCTCACAGAGCAAGCATTTTTCGTTTGAGATTCTTATGAGTTTTATCAGAAATGCAGACAAGAAAATGCAAATAAAGGCTGGCTTTTTATGAGTTTTGTTTGTACGTTTGGGTTTATTTGGTTTGAAGGCTTTGCTCTGGTACGCATGGCAAGACACTTTGGGTATAAAACCAGCGCGATTGATGGTACTGTGTATGGTGGAGCCGATGTGTATTTTTCGGCTATTACACCATCGGCATCGGGAGGACAGCCAGCCAGTGCGTATTTCATGATAAGGGATGGCATACCGGGCTATGCTGCTACAGTGGCCTTACTGATTAATCTTGTTATGTATACACTTTCACTTTTAACAATTGGCTTACTATGCATGATTTTTAAGTATCCATTGCTGAAAAATTTCTCAGGTATTTCGCGGATATTTATATGTTTGGGGATTGTGGTGCTGATTTTTCTGGCTCTTGTATTTTATATGCTGCTAAGGAAGGGAAGCATACTATACTCAATTTGTGATAGTCTTATCCGGCTTTTTGAAAAAATACATATAATACGGCATGGTGACAGGCTTCGAATAAAGCTTAAAAATACTATGAAAGAATATCAGGAGTGTTCAAACAGTATCACAGGGCAGACCGGGCTTCTCATCGAGATTTTCTTTTGGAATATAATGCAGAGAGTTTCACAGCTTTTGGTATCGTTTATGATTTTTATGGCAGTCGGCGAAGGCGTAAATAAGGCAGTTGATGTGAGTGTGATACAGTGTTTTGTGGCGATGGGCTCCAATTGTGTGCCTATACCCGGTGCTATGGGCGTGGCTGATTATATTATGATTGATGGGTTTAAACAGCTTGTTGGTAGTAATGCAGCAAATATGGAGCTTTTGTGCAGGGGAATGACATTTTATGGAAGTGTCATAACAAGTGCTGTTATTATTCTTATTGGATATATAATTAGAAAAAAAGTAGCAAAATAGTCTAGTACTTTTGCACAATAATATATTGTTATATTTGTTAAAATGTGTTATTATTCTATAGTAATATATCAGATATTTTTTATGAAGGTATTGTACAATGAGTAGCAATGATAGTACTGCTAAGGAGCAGAGCTTTCTATTTAATGTAAACAAAATATTTCTTGTCATCCATCTGCTGATGCTATTTATGTTTTCATCATTAGGTGTAGATTTGATGGCAGGAGTCAGTCTGATCAGCATATGCTTTTATTTCCTTGCATTCAGTCTGACAAAATCTGAAAAACTGAGCATATATGTTTATAGTGTGGCTGTTGAGATATTGCTTTATATGATACTTGCGGTGGTTTGTCTCGGAATTCAATGTAATTTTCAGCTTTTTTTGATCGATGCAATGTTTTTTCTTTTTTCCATGGATTATGTGGTCCTCAGGAAGAAAAAAAAGAATCATGTTGCCATTCTGCTTTGCTGTGTATATGCTATTGCTCTGATTATTCTTTATATGCTTGATGGCTTTTACGCACCTTTATATAAGTTGGATTCTGTTGTAATTAAGAGTATTTCTATTGCTATGATTTCTGGTGTAGTTTTCTTGATAATAACATGTATGATGTGCCTTTTGCATTTTATGTCTTCCGAGGAGGGGGCAATGGAAAAGCAGGCACAGTTTGATGCGCTGACGGAGCTTCCAAATCGTTTCTATATGATGGCGAAGCTTAAGAATCTTTTTGAGGCTGAGAAGCAGGGGGAATATTTCCTTGCAATGATTGATATTGATGATTTTAAGAAAATTAACGATTCATTCGGACATAATGTAGGAGATGATGCACTTAAGATGCTCGCTCGTACTATCGTAAACAAGGCTCGAGGTGTTGAGCTTAGCTATTGCAGATGGGGAGGAGAAGAGTTTTTACTTCTTGGCAAATGTGTCGACGGAGAGGTGCCTAAGAATTTTCTCGATGAGCTTCGTGTGGAGATTAATTCAAAATCCTTCTGGACATCTAAGGGCAGCGGAAGGATGACAGTGACCATAGGTGCAGGGAAATATAAAGTGGGGCAGGATTACAAGGAATGGATTAATTTTGTTGACAAACAGCTTTATGTCGGAAAATGCACCGGTAAGAATAAGGTTGTATGCTGAGACATATTTCAAGGCTTTGACATTTTTAAATGAGCTGTAATCGTTGCCGGTCACACTGTTAGGCGTGAACAGTCACAATCGCATTGAAATTATATTGGATTATATTGAAATTACAAATTTTAGTTGCATGAAGTCAATAATTGTGATAAAATATTGTCTGTTCGTAAGACGCCGGCATGTCGGAATGGCAGACGATGCAGACTCAAAATCTGTTGGGCGCAAGCCCGTGTGGGTTCAAGTCCCACTGCCGGCACTATTTGCAAAACCCCGTAAATCCAAGATTTTCAGTAAAATCAAGGGCTTGCGGGGTTTTTCTTTACTTACAATCTTTCAAAAAATTAAAGAAATTAGGGTACTTTTAAGAAAAATTTGCCCCAAAAAGGTACCCAAAAAAGTACCCAAAAATCTGCCATATAGGCTGTAATACCAGATAGCAAACAGGAGCATTATGATGATAAAAAAGATTTATAAAAAATATGAAATTATATTCAATGTTATATTTTTCTCGATTTTCCCGATTACGGCTTTTTATCTTATGGAGTTCTACGAACATAATCCTTTTGAAGAAGTCAGATTTATGGCGGGATTTTTTAATATTATTTTGTTTGAGCTGATTTCCTGGATTCTTTATTTTGTTACGGGCAGGGCGAAATGGGCACTTCGTGCAGTTATTATCGTGGCCATGGTTTTTGGACTGATTAATCATTATGTTATGCTTTTCCGCTCGACTCCTTTTGTTCCATGGGATATTTTTTCAATTGGTACGGCGACAAGTGTTGCATCCAATTATGATTTCGCACCGACTGCAGGAGTAGTTGTTGTTACAGTTATATTTATAGCTCTTATTATGCTGATGCATTTTGTTGATTTCAGAATTAAGTGGAAATTCAGGTTCAGACTAATTCCGACTGTGCTTGGAATACTTGCGCTGTGTCTGTTTGTGAATGCCCTGCAGGATGAGGATTTCCAGACGGACAATTACCTGTATCCGTTTTTATTTACACCTGCATATATGACAAAGGTGAATGGAATGGCAGTGACCTTTGCGATGGATCTTAAGTTTGTGGCGGTTGATAAGCCTGACGGGTATAGCAGACAGAAGGCTAAGGAGCTGCTTGACAGCTATGCCGGTACAGATGATAATTCAGATGCAGCTAATAATACTGCAATTACAGATAAAAGTGATTATCCGAATATTATAGTTGTGATGGATGAGGCATTTTCAGACCTGTCAGTGCTCGGTGATTTTGATACAAATACAGACTATATGCCGTTTGTGCACAGTCTTGAAAAGGGCAATGAGAACACTATAACAGGATATCTGAATACGTCTGTATGCGGTGGAAATACCGCCGATACCGAGTTTGAGTTTCTGACAGGCAATACGATGGCTTTTCTTCCGGTAGGAAGTATTCCTTATCAGCAGTATATAAAGAGCACGACACCTTCCCTTGCAAGCTATTTAAAAAGCATAGGCTACGCAACGTATGCACAGCATCCGTACTATGGCAGTGGATGGAACCGGGATACGGTCTATCCTCTTTTGGGATTTGACAATCTTTCGTTTATGCAGGATTATTCTAATCAGAGGTTTGTGCGCAAATATATAAGTGATGAGACATCATTTGACAGGATTATTGAGACCTATGAGAACAAACCGGATGGTCAGCCGGCATTTATATTCAATGTCACTATGCAAAACCATGGTGGATACACGGATACCTACTACGGCTTTGACAATACGGTGACAGCGGATAAGCTCAATAATTCTGCACTTGACCAGTATCTTTCTTTGATTAAGATGACAGACGAGGATTTAAAGAGCCTAATTGAATATTTCTCAAATGTGGATGAGAAAACTATAGTGGTATTTTTCGGTGATCATCAGCCAAATGATACTGTGGCAAGCTCTGTTCTTGCGGCAAACGGCATGGACTATAATAATTTATCAAATGAAGAGCTTAAGCTGCGCTATCAGGTGCCGTATGTTATCTGGGCAAATTATGATATTGATGAGGCGGCAGGAAAAGACACGAGTGTTAATTATCTGGCTGCAAACGTACTTAAAGCGGCAGGTGTGCCGACAAATGACTATCAGAGCTTTCTGCTAAAGCTGCAGGAGGAGTATCCAATTATATCAGCGGTACGCACTGATAAAACTGCAGATAAGACATTAGATAAAGCATCAAATAAATCAGACAAGGCAACCGGCAGCAAAAATAAGCAGGCCGATTCGGATATGCTAAACGATTATAAGCTTTTGCAATATTACAGACTGTTTGACTGGGAGGATAAGTGATGAATTTTGTTAAAAAGCATCCACTTTTGACAGCGTTTTTAATTCCGTTTTTCATATGTATAATCATCTGTATAGGAAATGGTGTATATCCATTTGGCGATTACTGCCTTTTGCATATGGATTTGTATCACCAGTATCTGCCTTTCTATAATGAGCTGTGGGAGAAGCTAAGAAATGGTGCGAGCCTCATGTATACATGGAATATCGGGCTTGGCAGTGATTTTGTATCGGTATTTGCCTATTATCTGGCGAGTCCGTTAAACTGGCTTGTGGTGCTTTTTCCAAAGAGCCATATTATTGAGTTTATCGAGCTGCTAATCATTTTTAAGATTTCGCTAAGCGGAGCAACATTTTTTTATTTTCTGAAGGAACACTTTGTACTTCTTGGAAAGGATAACAGATATCACGATAATACATTTGTGCCGGCATTTGTTTTCTCAACGGCATATGCGCTTTCCGGCTTTGTAGCTGCGTATAGCTGGGATGTTATGTGGATGGATGTTGTGGCGGTTGCACCGCTAGCGATAGTAGGACTTGAGAAGCTTGTGCGGGACAAAAAGCCGGTGCTTTACTATGTATCACTGGCACTTTGTATATTGTCAAACTATTATCTGAGCATCATGCTTTGCATCTTTTTGGTATTCTGGTTTGCATGGCTTTTCTTTACGCAAAATGGCGGTAAAATGGCTGCAATTGTGAGATTTGCCGTTTACTCGCTTTTGGCTGGAGGCACTGCGATGGTGCTAATCATCCCGGAGCTTATCATTTTAAGCTACAGCGGTTCGTCGGGCATCGAGTTTCCAAAGCAGATAGAGTGGTATTTTAATCTCTTATCAGAGGTCGGCAGGATGTGCACGACAGCAAGCGTCTATGAGGGTGCAGAGAACTGGCCGAATCTGTATGCCGGAGCCTTTAGTGTGATGCTTTTGATACTGTTTGTGCTCAATAAAAGGATTAATTGGAAGAAAAAAATAGCTCCCGTATTGTTTGTGTTGTTTTTCATGGCAAGCTTTGCCAATAAACAGCTTGACTTTATATGGCACGGACTGCATTTTCCGGATTCGCTGCCTGGCAGACAGTCGTATCTGTATGCATTTCTTGTATTGACCATAGGCTATGCTACAGTAAGAAAGTGGCGTGGCATAAGACTGTGGCATATTGGCGTGGCAGTGGTATTTGCATCGGCGCTTATGGCAGTAAGCACGATGTTTGCCGATGAGGATGTGACAGAGTATTATGCAGTTATCATAAGCATATTGTTTGTTGCGCTGTACGGCATTATGACAGTACTTTTAAAGCTTGCAGCAAGGAAAAACAGGGAGCTTTTGATGGTCATAACATGCGGTATTGCGATTGTGGAGCTGGCTGTCAATATGGCTGTGACAGGACTTGGATGTACCGGCAGAAGCAGCTACAATGCCAATGTGGACGATATGCAAAAGGCACTGGAGCTGGCAAAAGAGGATGCAGCTGACAACGATGTACCATTTTACAGGGTTGAGGATACAGGCCGACTAACTAAAAATGATGACACACGATACGGCTATGCTTCTGGAACACAGTTTTCTTCCCTGATGAATATAAATGTGAGCCATTTTTATCAGGCTCTTTATATGGAGGGAGGCAAGAATTTCTACTGTTATAACGGTGCCACACCTGTCACGTCAGCCATGCTTTCGGTCAGATATATGGTTACAAAATCAATACAGCCACAGAATGAGCTGACTACACTTGTTGGAAAATGCGGAAATCACTATCTGTATCGGAATAACTACACACTTCCGCTTGGTTTTATGATGGATGAGGGAGTGATTGATGCGTGGAAGCCATCCTCGTCATCGAAAATCTATTCGATTAATTCCCTTGGCAGGCTCCTTGGCGCAGCAGATGATATGCTGACCATGACAGAGTGCACTCAGGACGAAAATCCGGGAACTACGACTCTCACCTTTGACCATGACGGATATTATTATGCGGCATACGATTCGTGCAGCACTGATAGTCTGACCTTCAGCCACGGAGAGTATGAGACCACATACTCGAAGACCACTCACAGGTATCTGTTTGACATGGGATATGTGAAGGCGGGGGAGACAGTTTCCGTCACAAACACTGATGCCGATGCTGTACGATTTAATGTATACGAGCTTTCCATTGCTGCAGTTGAGAGTGCTTACAATACACTCAATGAGCAGACACTCTCGGTGGATGATTTTTCAGATACACACATAAGCGGACACATTGATGTGAAGCAGGCAGGACAGCTTGTGCTTTCTATTCCGAGTGAAAAGGGATGGACTATGAAGGTGGATGGGAAGGATGCAGAGTATGAGGATTTTTCAGATACCTTTGTGAGCATTCATCTGGATGAGGGAGAGCATGAGATAGAGCTTTATTATGAGACACCGGGGCTTAAGGCAGGTGCAGCTATAAGCGCAGGCTGTGTGGGTGTCTTTCTACTGCTTTTATTGTTGCGTCAAATAGTTAAGAGACGCAGCCGTTTAAAGTTTAAAGCGAACAGTGACAGATAATGCTTACAATGACCTGTAACGCATACAGTTCATTTATGCGAAACACAGAATGTTCAAATTGTAATAGTATAATTCAATAATAAAAATAAAACAGGAGATTAACAAAATGAACAAACAAAACAAAAAAATCGCACAGGAAAAAAGAAGAATCGAGAGAGAGAAGGCAGAAAAGAAGGCAAAGGTTGTGAATCTGCTGAAATTCTGGGTGCCGGTAGTGGCAGTCGTTGTGGTAGTCATAGTGCTAATCTGGGCAGTTGCGACATCGGGCGGTTCATCGTCAAAGGGCACTGATGGTACAGAAGCTGCATCACAGACCACGGAATCTCAGGCATCCGAGACACAAAGCAGTGATTCACAGACAGAGGCAGCAACACTTAATACAGAGGTTGACACGGTTGCAGAAAATGGAGATAAGGTAAATATTGACTACACCGGATATATGGACGGTGAAAAATTCGAGGGTGGAAGCACTGATGGACAGGGCACAGACCTGGTGCTTGGCTCAGGCAGCTATATAGATGGCTTTGAGGACGGAGTGGTAGGTCACAAGGTGGGAGAAACCTTTGATTTAAACCTTAAATTCCCGGATGATTATAAGGCAAATACAGAACTAGCCGGAAAGGATGTTACGTTTGAGGTGACTCTTAACGGTGTATATAAATAAAGAGGATAACACACATATATGGAAAAATCGTTTGAAGAGGTACTGGTACAGTTTTATGTTGACCAGTACAGGGAGAATGCGAAGAGAAGTACAGGTAAGCCTGTAAAGCTGGCACACTATATTCACAGGCTAAATAACAAAGCAAAATCAATTAAATATGCGCGATTTTCAAAAAACGAGACAATAGCACTCGACAAGCTGCATCAGGAAATAAAAAGGCTTGCATTGATCACCTACTATTCCAACAATAAAAATGCAAGGCAGATTTTAAATAGAGAAATCCTTCCGCAGCTCGTCAGGGTGGATATGGAGCAGTTTGATGAGAAGGAGGCAGAGTATCTCACAGAGGATTTTCTAAAGCTTTTGCGCAAGGAGTATATAGGTGCGATATGTACAAGGAGCATGAAGGCGCTTTACAATGAGTACCGCAGCAAGGAGCTTAGAAGAGAGATTGTCACGCTGGTTCCGGCACGGCCGGAGCTTGAGTTTCCAAAAGCACAGAGCATGAAAAGGCACTTCATACTCCATATAGGCCCTACTAACAGCGGTAAGACATATCAGGCGCTTGAGAGGCTTAAGCTGGCGCAAAACGGAGTTTATCTGGGACCTCTTAGACTTCTGGCACTTGAGGTATATGAGAAGATGAATGATGCAGGCATACCATGCACCATGCTTACAGGCCAGGAGTGTCTTGAGGTATCAGACAGCAGAATTACAGCATCGACAGTGGAGATGCTTGACTGTGATAAGGAGTATGATATCGCAGTGATTGATGAGGCACAGATGGTTGCAGATGATGACAGGGGACATTCATGGACCAGGGCAATTCTTGGTACACTTGCAGGAGAGATTCATATATGCATGAGTCCGGTGGCAAAAGATGTAGTCATTCATCTGATTAATCTGTGCCATGACGAGTATGAGATAAGGGAGTATGAGAGAAAGACTGCGCTAAAGCTGGAGGATAAGCCTTTTTCATTTCCACAGGATGTAAGAGAGGGCGATGCCTTTATCGTCTTTTCAAAGAAGTCGGTACTCAATATAGCAGGGCGTCTGGAGGAAAACGGCATAAAGCCAAGTGTCATATACGGAAGTCTGCCACCGGAAATAAGGCGCAGGCAGATGACGCTTTTTAATGAGAAAAAGACACAGGTTGTCGTGTCTACAGATGCCATAGGAATGGGACTCAATCTGCCGGTCAGAAGAATTGTATTTCTGGAGGTGGAAAAGTTTGATGGAGTATCAAGACGTCCGCTTGTCATCTCTGAGATAAAACAGATAGCGGGCCGTGCAGGCAGATTTGGTCTGTATGATACAGGCTATGTGACAGCTTTAGGACAAAAGAATCTGAATTATCTGAAGAATACGCTAAATATACCGGAGCAGGATATTGATATAGTAAGTCTTGGCTTCCCACAGGTGCTCCTTACAATGGATGCGCCGCTTGATGCGATAATTAAGCTCTGGCATGAGGCAAAGCCATCAGCACCGTTTAGGAAAATCAATGTCGATGAGATATTGTTTTTGTATGGATATGCGTATAAGGAGCGATACTTTATCGCAGATTTTGATAACAAATATCTGCTTTATAAGATGATTACATGTCCTATAGATATAAAGGACAGGGAGCTTGTCAGACAATGGCTGCGCTACTGCATGTCGTATACATCTGATATCTCTCTCGACAAGCCTGATAAGCATTCAAAGTATCAGGGGCTCATGAAATACGAATCCTATTACAAAAAGCTTGATTTGTACTATCAGTTTTCAGTCCGCATGGGCAAAATTGTGGAGGAGGACTGGCTTGAAAACGAGCGCGACAAAACACAGGCAAAGATTATGCAGCTTCTATCAAAGAGCAAGGATGAGTATATTATCAGATGCCGGTATTGCGGCAGAATACTTCCGATTGGAAATTCACGCAATATATGCAGAGACTGCTACAGTATGATACGCAGGTAGCAGCCGGTTTATATTTTACGGTCAAGTCGTTGAATTTAGCTGTCCAATGTGGCATAATAAAAATAAGACCAAAATATGAATGGAGGAAGTTTTTATGGCAAACAATGAGTTACAGATTGCCGGCTCACAAGGTGAACTTAGAATCCGTCCTTACGAGCACCACGCAAAATATTATGAAACAGATCAGATGGGTATAATCCACCATTCAAACTATGTCAAGTGGATGGAAGAAGCAAGACTTGATTTGATGGATCAGATAGGACTCAACTACAGGCAGATGGAGGATATGGAAATCATAAGTCCGGTGCTGTCGATATCGGTAGAGTATCACAGTATGGTACATTTCGATGATACGGTCGTCATCTACACAAAGCTGCTTAAGTATAACGGAATCAAGATGGAGCT
>ERZ825159.3161-NODE-3161-length-12166-cov-3.896623_pt1 | contig 12166 bp, 10 predicted proteins | sample MGYA00519932_ERZ825159 | MGnify/ENA primary metagenome ERZ825159 (study PRJEB31778, sample SAMEA3449191) | human gut metagenome | biome: human gut; feature: human-associated habitat; material: faeces | place: United Kingdom | collected 2010/2012 ...
ACACGTTAATTCGTGCCACCATCTTTTATATAATTCTTTGTCAGAAGTTCAGAAGTTGGAACAAATCCTATATTATCTGACTTGTAGAACTTATATTATTATAAATATATAATTATTAATGTACTAATATTATTATACGTTGAAACGGAATAATATTACATCGCCGTCTTTAACAACATAGTCTTTACCTTCCATACGTACAAGACCTTTTTCCTTGGCTTTAGTATAAGAGCCACAGTCAAGTAAATCCTTATAGTTGACAACTTCTGCTTTGATAAAGCCTCTCTCGAAATCGCTGTGGATTTTACCTGCAGCACCAGGAGCTTTAGTTCCGTTAGTTATTGTCCAGGCTCTTGTCTCTGTCTCACCAGCAGTTAAGTAACTTATAAGACCTAATATTCTGTAGCTTGCAGCGATAAGCTTATCAAGACCAGAAGAACTAATTCCAAGGTCCTCTAAGAACATTTTCTTTTCATCATCATCAAGTTCTGAGATTTCCTGTTCAATCTGTGCACATATAACGAATACTTCGCAGTTATCCTTTTTAGAATATTCACGTACACTCTGTACATATTCATTGTTAGCACCATCATCGGCAAGGTCATCTTCTGATACATTAGCAGCGAATATAACAGGTTTGCTTGTAAGAAGATTGTATTCTCTCATAAATGATTCTTCGTCTTCATCTTCACATTCAAAGTTCTTGGCAAGATTACCAGCCTCAAGGAACTTAAGAAGTCTTTCGATAAGGTCACATTCTTTAGCAATGTCCTTATTATTGTAGGAAGCACGCTTCTGCTTAGCAAGACGTCTTTCAAGAACTTCCATATCAGAAAAGATTAATTCAAGGTTGATTGTCTCAATATCTCTTACAGGGTTGACAGAACCATCAACGTGAACAATATTAGAGTCCTCAAAACATCTGACAACGTGAACGATTGCATCAACTTCTCTTATATTAGCAAGGAACTGGTTACCAAGACCTTCACCTTTAGAAGCACCCTTAACAAGACCAGCTATATCAACGAATTCGATAACGGCAGGTGTAATCTTTGCTGAATTATAAAGTGCTGCAAGCTTATCAAGTCTTTCATCTGGTACGGCAACAATTCCTACATTAGGATCTATTGTACAGAATGGATAATTGGCTGATTCTGCTCCAGCCTTAGTTAAAGAATTAAAAAGTGTACTCTTTCCAACATTAGGAAGACCAACTATTCCAAGTTTCATATATTCTCCTCATTTCCAACATAAATGTGTATCATATGCAGATTTATGTTTAGTAAATATACGCAGTAACGCAACCTGTATTTTAACATATCTTTTCCTAAAGCTCAACTAATTACATACAATCAGATGGTGTGAGTGTTAAAATTACTATTTTTATGTGTATATACATATGATTGTATATTTTACGGGCATAATATAGTGCAAAAGTTTAAAAAAATTTTATAAATTAGTGGAAAACACTTGTATTTTGCACAAAATCAGTATAGAATTGTTCTCAAAGTGGAGAAAAGTGGTAGCAAGTGGTTACAAGTGGGGGAAAGGAGGAACGATTGCTATGTTTATGGGCGAATATGGACATACAATAGATGCCAAAGGCAGAATAATCGTTCCTGCGAAGTTCCGCGAAAGCCTTGGGGATAATTTTATTATCACTAAGGGACTTGATAACTGTTTATTTGTATACACTAATGAAGAGTGGCAGAGATTCGAGGAGAAGCTTAAGACACTGCCTCTTACTAATAAGAATGCCAGAACATTTACAAGATTCTTTCTTGCAGGAGCAGCAGATGTCGAATTAGACAAGCAGGGAAGAATTCTTATACCATCTGTATTAAGAGAGTTTGCTTCGTTACAGAAGGATGTAGTATTTGTAGGTGTTGGAAGCAGGATAGAGATATGGAGTAAAGAAAGCTGGAATGACAGTATAAGCAATTATGATGACAATATGGACGAGGTCGCAGAGAATATGGACAGTCTGGGATTCACCATATAATTAATTGCTGATATAGCAGGCGGAAAGGAGATTAGTATGGAGTTTAAGCATAAGTCAGTTCTTTTATATGAGACGGTAGATGAATTGAATATTAAACCCGATGGCATATATGTTGACGGAACTCTTGGCGGCGGCGGACATTCATACGAAATCGCTAAAAGACTTTCCGAGGGTGGAAGATTGATAGGAATAGATCAGGACGAAGATGCCATAAAGGCAGCAAGTAAGAGATTAGAACCATATATGGACAGGGTTACAATCGTAAGAAATAATTACTGTAATATGGACAAAGTCCTTGATGAGTTAGGAATAGATAAAGTTGATGGAATTATGCTGGATCTGGGTGTTTCATCATATCAGTTAGATGCGGCTGACAGAGGGTTTACATATAATGTGGACACAGCACTTGATATGAGAATGGATCAAAGACAGGAGATTACAGCTAAAGATATTGTTAATGAATACAGCGAATTTGATCTTTACAGAATAATAAGAGATTATGGTGAGGACAGGTTTGCTAAGAATATAGCTAAGCATATAGTGGCTGCAAGACAGGAAAAGCCAATTGAGACAACATTTGAGCTTAACGATATTATAAAGGCAGCTATACCTATGAAGGTAAGGGCGACAGGTGGACATCCATCTAAGAGAACTTATCAGGCTATAAGAATTGAACTTAATAAAGAATTGGAAGTGCTAGAGAATTCTATAGATATGATGATTGACAGGCTTAAGCCAGAAGGAAGACTTTGTATAATAACATTTCATTCGTTAGAAGACAGAATAGTAAAGACAAGGTTTAGGAATAACGAGAATCCTTGTACCTGTCCACCAAGCTTTCCTGCGTGTGTGTGTGGTAAAGTACCGAAGGGCAGGGTGATTACAAGAAAGCCTGTAGTTCCAACAGATGAAGAGATTAATGAAAATAGCAGATCAAAGAGTTCTAAGTTAAGAGTATTTGAAAGGGTATAATGGGAGGTAGTGTAAAGTGGAAAAGAGAAGTAGAGCAGAGTACAGAAGAAATTCAAGAAATGTAAGCAAAGTGCCGTATGAATATGGTAGTGCGGTAAGACAATTAAATATCGCTGAACCACTTAAAACCCCAGATGAATCCCAGCAGACACAGAAGGAAATCAACAGAGAAATAAGAAGGCAGAGACAGAAGCAGATAAGACGCAATAATAAGATCAATCTTATGTATACAGTTGCAGTTGCAAGTGTTGCTGCAGTTGTCTTCTTTATATGTTATCAGTACCTTAATGTTCAGGCAGCAGCTAAGACTAATTCAGATGTGATAGCTGAGTTAAAGAGCGAGCTTAGCACATTAAAGGAGAATAATGACGTATTAGAGTCAGATATTAATGCAAGCATAGATTATGATGCTATATATGATACAGCAGTTAATGAATTAGGAATGGTGTATCCAGAAAAGAAGCAGGTTATTACATACGATTCTAAAGAGAGCGAATATGTAAAGCAGTATAAAGATGTTCCTGAAAGCAATTAATATTCAGGTAAAATAATATAATAAGAGGTACTTATGGTAAGCGATGAACAGTTAAAAAAGAATAAGTACAGAAGAAAAAAAGTTATGCTTAAACGTGTTCACACCAAAGGAATGGTTGCACTTGTAATGGTAGTAGTAATTCTTATGGCATTAGGTGGACAGGTATTCAGAATTAATTATACACACGGAGAGACATATGCCAAGGCAGTGTTAGACCACCAGACATATACATCAACAGAACTACCTTATAAGAGAGGTCAGATATTAACTGGTGATGGAACTGTGCTTGCATACAGTGAGAGAGTATATAATCTTATATTAGATGTCAAGCTTATGCTTTCAGACGGAGAATATAAAGAACCTACATTATCAGCTCTTTGTAAATATTTTAATTTAAACAGAAGTGAGCTTGAGCAAAAGGTGAGTGAGAATTCACAGAGCAGGTATCAGAAGCTTTTATCAAACCTTACTACAGATCAGATAGCTGATTTTAAAAATCTTATGGCAGACTCAACTGAGGGAAAGAATATTAAAGGTGTATGGTTTGAGGACAGTTATATAAGAAAATATCCTCTTGGAACATTTGCAAGTGATGTTGTTGGATTTGCAAGTGCCACTAATGGTGGTGAGCTTGGAATTGAAAGCCAATATGATGAGGAATTAACTGGTACTAATGGAACAACATACAGCTATGTAGATGAAGGTCTTGAGGTTACAGAGACACAGAAAAATGCTGTTGATGGCAATAATATAGTTACAACACTTGATTATAATGTACAGTCGATTATTGAGAAATGCATATTAGAATATAATGAAGAAAAGCCTTCAAAGAATACAGCAGTAGTAGTGGCAGACCCATCTAATGGTGAGATACTTGGAATGGCTAGTTATCCAACCTTTAATCTTAATGATCCAAGAAAATTAACTGGTATGTATACAGATGAGGAGATTAAAGATATGTCTGATGAAGAATACAGAAATAACCTGTATTCTTTATGGACTAATTATTGTGTATCAGAAAGTTATGAGCCAGGTTCAACATTTAAACCAGTAACGGTAGCCTCAGCTTTGGAGGAAGGTGTTGTAAAGGATGGGGATACATATGTATGCAAGGGCTTTGAAACTGTAGCTGATTATAAATTAAAGTGTCATGTGTTCAGTACAATAGGTTCACATGGTTCACTTACAGTTGAGCAGGCACTTATGAATTCCTGCAACCCGTATATGATTCATCTTGCACTTGAGATGGGTAACAGCAGATTTGCATATTACCAGTCATTGTTTGGATTTGGAAAGATAACCGGAATAGATCTTCCAGGTGAGACAACAGGTATCGTATATGGTGACCGTATGACAACTATTGATGCGGCTTGTAATTCATTTGGACAGACTATTAATGTTAATATGATGCAGATGATGGCGGCATATTGTTCGATTATTAATGGTGGTATGCTTTACCAGCCACATATTGTAAAGAGAATTGAATCAGCCAATGGTGAAGTTGTAAAGGAATATAAGGCTAATCTTGTAAGACAGACAATTACAGCTTCAACATCAAAGCTTTTAAGAAGATATCTTAAGAATACAGTAGAAGAAGGAACAGCCAAGAAAGCAGGCGTTACAGGATATTCAGTTGCTGGTAAGACAGGAACAGCCCAGAAGGGTGATAGAAAGGATAACAAGTGGATTATATCATTTATAGGACACGCACCGGCAGAAAATCCTAAGTTTGCAATATATGTAGTTATTGATGAGCCATATGGAACTACAGGAACATCAGGAAGTTCAGCAGATGTGCTTACACTTACACACAATATACTTGAAAAGCTTCTTCCATATATGAATGTATACAAGGATGCCTCAGACGAATATGAGGATACAAGTTCGAGTCCTGATGAATTAACAGTTGATGGGATACCAGCAGGCACAGCTTCATCTAATTAAGCTGTTAAGTAATAATAAGTATAAGAATAACCCTGAATAAACTTTCATAATAATAAGTAAGTTTATTCGGGGTTATTGTATTAGTGACAGAAAGAATTAAGCTTAATGAAGATGAGAGATATGGTTATTTTGTAAGAACAAGACATAGAAAGAAGCTTCTGGTGGTTATAGTAAGCCTTGTGCTTATAATGTCACTGCTCACAGTAAGAGTTGGATATATAATGACCGTCAGGGCTGAATATTACAGCGTGCGTGCAACAGAGCTTCACGAGAGGGAGAGAGCCATAAAGGCTATGCGCGGAAGAATTCTTGATACTAATGGAGTTGTCCTTGCTGACAATACGACTGTGTGTACAATATCCGTTATTCACAGCCAGATAGATAAGCCGGAAGAAGTTATTAAAATGCTTTGTGACAATCTTGATATGGACGAAGCAGCTGTAAGAAAAAAGGTTGAAAAGGTATCGTCAATTGAAACTATAAAGACCAATGTTGATAAAGATACAGGAGATATAATAAGGAAAGCTGGCTTAAATGGAGTTAAGGTAGATGAGGATTATAAAAGATATTATCCTTATGATACGCTTGCTTCCAAGGTGCTTGGCTTTACAGGAAGTGATAATCAGGGAATAGTTGGACTTGAGGCTAAGTATGATGTATATCTTGCTGGCAATAATGGCAGGATACTTACACTTACCGATGCATGGGGTACAGAGATAAAAAATGCAAAAGAGGGAAGGTTAGAGCCGCAGAGAGGTCAGGATTTATATATAAGCATAGATATGAATATACAGTCATATGCCCAGCAGTTAGCATATACAACGCTTGCAAAGAAAAATGCTAAGCGGGTGTCAATAATAGTTATGAATCCTAATAATGGAGAGTTGTATGCAATGGTCAACGTGCCTGAATATAATCTTAATGAGCCGTATGTACTTAATTACGAGGTGGAAGATGACGGCAGTTCAGGCAATAAAATGGATCTTCTTAATAATATGTGGAGAAATTTCTGCATTAATGATACTTATGAGCCAGGTTCAGTGTTTAAAATGGTAACTGCAACAGCAGCACTTGAAACCAAAGTTGTAAGTTTAAGTGACTCCTATACCTGTTCAGGTTCAACGCTTGTTGGTGACAGGCGCATAAGGTGTCATAAGACAACGGGCCATGGAACACAGGATTTTACACATACAGTTATGAATTCCTGCAACCCTGCATTTATTGAATGGGGAAGAAGGGTAGGTGTTGATAATTTCTATAATTACTGCGGCAAGCTTGGACTTTTGTCTAAGACTGGAATAGATATTGCTGGTGAGGCTTCAACGATTATCCACAATAAAGAAAACGTTGGTGAAGTAGAGCTTGCAACAATGTCATTCGGACAGTCATTTCAGATAACACCTATCCAGATGCTTCGTGCGGCGGCAGCAATTGTCAATGGTGGTAACCTTGTTACACCACATTTTGCAGTTAAGACAAGTGATGGTTCGGGGCAGACTTATAATGAGTTCTATTATTCTACAACTGAGAGCACAATTGACAAATCAACAAGTGATACTATGAGGGACATATTAAGGCAGGTAGTTGAGGAAGGCGGTGGAAAGAATGCATATATAGAGGGCTTTTCAATAGGTGGAAAGACAGCAACATCACAGAAGCTTCCGAGAGGCTCTGGAAAGTATATCGCTTCATTTATAGGATTTTCAAGTGTGGAAAATCCACAGGTTATTGCTATGTGTCTTATTGATGAGCCAGAAGGGGTATATTATGGCGGTACAATTGCAGCACCGGTCATAAGAGAGTTATATGAAAATATACTTCCGTACCTTAATAACAAGTAAGAAAATGCGTTAATAAAGCGTTAAAACAGTGTTTATCCGCTTTACAGATGGATAGGTGTAGAGTAAAATAAAGACAGTTGTTTAAAAAACGTATTATATGCGTGGTAATGGAGGAACATTATGGAATTAAATAATAAAAAGGTAATGGTAGTTGGTACTGGAATAAGTGGAATCGGTGCTATAGACCTTCTTAACAAAGCTGGTGCAGACTGTATTATATATGACGGTAACGAAAAGCTTTCAAGGGAAGATATATCAAAGAAACTTAAAGGCAATAAAGCAGAGATTATTATTGGAAAGCTGCCAGAGGATATAACTAATCAGGTCGACCTTCTTGTAATAAGTCCGGGCGTTCCGGTTGACAGTCCTATTGTTGAACAGTTTAAGAAAGCAGAAGTTCCAGTATGGGGCGAGATAGAACTTGCATATAATTATGATAAAGGCAGAATAATTGCCATAACAGGTACTAATGGCAAGACAACAACTACAGCTTTGGTAGGACAGATAGTGAAAGCCTATAATGAGAAGACATTTGTTGTTGGAAATATAGGTAATTCATATACGGGAGAAGTGCTTAATACAAGTAATGACTCTTATACAGTAGCAGAGATAAGCAGCTTCCAGTTAGAAACAATACACAAGTTCCATCCGGTTGTAAGTGCGATACTTAACATTACACCAGACCACCTTAACAGACATCATACAATGGAATGTTATTCCAAGACTAAAGAAAACATTTCTATGAACCAGACAAAGGATGATGTGTGTGTCCTTAATATTGAGGACGAAGAATTATACAGATTTGGAAGTGAGTGTCCAGCTAAGGTTGTATGGTTCTCAAGCAAGAGAAAGCCTGAGATTGGTGCATATGTTCAGGGAGATGATATAAGATATACAGATGGCACCACAGATGAGCTTATGCTTAATGTACACGATATGAACCTTCTTGGAACACATAACTATGAAAATGTATGTGCAGCTATCGCAATGACTAAGGCGGCAGGCATACCTGATGACATAATTGTACAGCAGGTAAAGAAGTTCAAGGCTGTAGAACACAGAATAGAGTATGTAGCTACCAAGAATGATGTATGGTATTATAACGATTCCAAGGGAACTAATCCGGAAGCTTCTGTAAAAGCAATTGAGGCTATGGTAAGACCAACTATTTTAATAGGCGGCGGTTATGATAAAGGTTCTGAATTTGATATGTATGTAAAAGCCTTCAATGGTAAGGTAAAGAAGCTTGTTCTTATAGGCCAGACTGCTAATAAAATAGCCGAGACCTGTGATAAATACGGATTTAAGGACTATGTATTTGCTGATAATTTAAAAGAAGTAGTAGATATATGTGCAGCCAGCGCAGCCAAAGGTGATGCGGTATTATTATCACCAGCGTGTGCAAGCTGGGGAATGTTTGATAATTATGAACAGAGAGGTGACATGTTCAAGCAATATGTCAATGAGCTTTAATTATGGCAAAGAAAAGAAGAAAAAGAAAGAATGGATTCTATTTTGATTACAGTCTTTTGTTTGTGCTTATATTCATTGTAGGTTTCGGACTTACAATGATATACAGTACAAGTTCTTACACAGCGCAGATTAATTATGGCAATCCGGAATACTATTTTAAAAGACAGCTTATATTTGACCTGTTAGGTTTTGCGTGTATGTTTTTTATAGCAAGATTTGTAGATTACCATATTTTAAAAAAGGCCGCTCCGTGGATATTTGTTATATCACTTTTAATGGTGTTAGCAGTTATTCCATTTGGACGTGAAAGCCACGGTGCTAAAAGATGGATATATATTGGTCCGATAAGCTTTCAGCCAGCAGAGCTTGTTAAGATAAGTGTTATTATTATGGCGGCGGCTAAGATGTGTGCGTCAGGAACAAAGATTAAAAAACTGTCACAGATAGCGAAAATATTTTTGGGCTGTGCAGTAATTCCGGCGGCTATGCTTTTTGGAATTACATCTAACTTAAGTAGTGCAATCATAGTATGTGGAATTGTGTTTGTTATGACATTTGTTGTATATCCTAATTACTGGGTTCACGGCGGAATTATCGGAATTATAATGGCAGGCTATATAGCAGGCAGGCAGTGGCTTAAGCAGGCTGTTGAAAATGGAGTCCAGTTTAAGAAGTTCCGTTTTACAAGACTTTTAGTATGGGTAGACCCTGAAAAGTACATAGACGGAAAAGGCTATCAGACTATGCAGGGGCTTTATGCCATAGGTTCTGGCGGACTTTTTGGTAAGGGTCTTGGAAAGAGTATGCAGAAGTTGGGCTTCATACCAGAGTCACAGAATGATATGATATTTTCAATAATATGTGAGGAGTTAGGACTGTTTGGTGCGGCGTGCGTTATTATGCTTTTTATAATAATGCTCTGGAGAATTATATATATATCACAGAACTCACCAGATTTGTTCGGTTCACTTCTTGCAGTTGGAATATTCGCCCATATAGCAATTCAGGTAATAGTTAATATTGCCGTTGTAACCAATGTATTTCCTAATACAGGCGTAACACTTCCATTTATAAGCTATGGAGGCACGGCGAGTCTGTTCCTGCTGGCAGAGTTAGGAATTGTGTTTAATATAAGTAGTCAGATTAGGTTAGAGAGATAGTTATGGCAAAGGCGAGAAAGAAAAAAAGGCTGTTCATAATATCTATTATTGTGGCAGCCCTGATAGCTGCGTGTGCGGCTGTCTATTTTGGATTTAGAACTGATAAGATAACATATGTGGGTAATTCCCATTATTCTAATGAAGAAATGACAAACAGAATATTTGGAAATGACACACCAAACACTGTATTGTATACACTGTTTGGCAATAAGAAAAAGACAATACCTTTCATTCAGAAATATGATGTTGAAATACAGTGGCCAAGAGGTATGTACATAACAGTCTATGAAAAGGCAGTTATTGGTTATATACGTTATATGGGCTGTAATATGTATTTTGACAAAGACGGTATTGTTGTTGAAAGTTCAACAGAAACTTTTGAAAAAGTTCCTGAGATAATAGGTCTTAAGTTTAATTCAATAGTGCTTGATTCCAAGCTTGAAGTCGGAGATGATGAAGTGTTCAGGCACATACTTGATCTGACACAGAGCTTTGATAAGTATAATCTTGATGTTTCAAAAGTATATTTTGACTCATCGGACAATGTAATATTGTATATAGACGAGGTTAAGGTATACCTTGGAAAGAGTGATGATTATACGGACAAGCTTTTTGAGTTAAAACAGATGGAAACCAAATTTGCAGGGCTTAAAGGTTCTTTGTATATGCAGGATTATACAAAAGACAGTTCATCTATAATATTCAAAAAAGATGAATATAATTAAAACACACTAAAATGATGTGTAAATATTCAGAATTGTACGCTTTAAAGTTCAATTTTTAGTGAAATAAAATGAAAAAATCAGTTGATATTTATTGCGAAAAATTATATCATTATAGATAAATGTATAAGGATTGATTAAAGGAGGCAACAACCTTGGTAGAAATAATTAACGAATCAGATTCATCAGCAAGAATTATAGTCATCGGCGTAGGTGGAGCAGGTAATAATGCTGTTAATAGAATGATAGATGAGAATATAAGCGGGGTAGAATTTATTGGTATTAATACAGATAGCCAGGCATTACAGTTCTGTAAAGCTCCAACAGCTATTCAGATAGGTGAGAAGCTTACTAAGGGACTTGGTGCAGGAGCCCAGCCTGAGATTGGTGAGAAAGCAGCAGAAGAGAATGTTGAAGAATTAACAGAAGCTATCAAAGGTGCGGATATGGTATTCGTTACTTGCGGAATGGGCGGCGGAACTGGTACAGGTGCAGCTCCGGTTGTTGCTAAGATTTCTAAACAGATGGGTATCCTTACAGTTGGTGTTGTTACTAAGCCTTTCAGATTTGAGGCAAGAACAAGAATGACTAATGCAGAATCGGGTATTGAGAAGCTTAAGGAGAACGTGGATACACTTATTGTAATTCCTAATGACAAGCTTCTTCAGATAGTAGACAGAAGAACAACTATGCCAGATGCCTTAAAGAAGGCTGATGAGGTATTACAGCAGGCAGTACAGGGGATTACAGACCTTATTAATGTACCAGGTCTTATCAACCTTGACTTTGCAGATGTTAAGACAGTTATGTCAGACAAGGGTATCGCACATATCGGTATCGGTAATGCTACAGGTGATGATAAGGCTATTGAAGCTGTTAAGCAGGCTGTTACAAGCCCACTTCTTGAGACAACAATCGAGGGTGCTACACACGTTATTATCAACGTATCTGGTGATATGAGCCTTGTTGAAGCAGATGAGGCTGCAAGCTATGTTCAGGAACTTGCAGGTGATAATGCCAATATCATCTTTGGTGCTATATATGATGAGACAGCTACAGACAGCGTAACAATAACTGTAATTGCTACAGGTATTGAAGATGTGAATGTCAATACTGCAATGGCGAAGTTCTCACCTAAGGCACAGGCAACACAGGGAGTTGGACAGACTGTTAAACCAGCAGTAAAGCCAGCATATACATATCAGGCTCCACAGACACCAGTTCAGCCAGCAGGCGGTATGACAGGTACACAGTCTCAGACACCACTTCCAGGACTTAAGCAGCCAGCCCCTGTTACAAGCAATGTGAAGTCTAATGGTATTACAATACCTACTTTCCTTCAGAAGAACAGAAAGTAATTAATATAATCATTTAATCTGACAGATAGGTTGTCGGTTCATATATTTATTGGGTTTATGCTATTGTTAATGAAATATTGATATTAAGGAACGCTTCGGCGTTCCTTTTTTATGTAATAGGAAATTCCAATAGAATTCCCTATTACATAAAAGGCACTA
>ERZ825159.3164-NODE-3164-length-12146-cov-4.195600_pt1 | contig 12146 bp, 19 predicted proteins | sample MGYA00519932_ERZ825159 | MGnify/ENA primary metagenome ERZ825159 (study PRJEB31778, sample SAMEA3449191) | human gut metagenome | biome: human gut; feature: human-associated habitat; material: faeces | place: United Kingdom | collected 2010/2012 ...
TGTTTGATTTGGAAGAAGCAATCATGTTCACCCCGAAGCCACAGGAATATACGGACCCGCTTACTGGCGAAATGAAGAAAAAACAGATGAAATTCTTCCCGGATACTTATAGAAATCGCATCGGAAAATCTTATAATGACTACATTGCAGATCATCAGATGAACATGTTTGAGGATTTTATTGGATATCAGGGGTCAGCAGTATTGGATGAGCCAGTACGGGAGGAAGATTCATTTTCAAAAGAGTCGATGTCCCAAGAAAGCGAAATCTCTGAAAATATATTACTGCCGGATTTAGCAAAACAGTCTGAAAGTATAGAACAGCAGAGCGGTGAGATTGCTGAGAGAGGAATGCCAACATGAGTTCTGAGCGAATTATGAATTTGCTGGTGACGATTCCGGCGGAAAGTCGGAGAATGAATGTGGGGAAAGATGTTATCCGTATTCTTGGAAGTCCGGCCTATATCTGCATTTTGCAGAGGAAAGATCGGCAGTCTATTGCAATTACGCCATGTGCTGCCGAACATCCAATGTCCTTTAAGGTCCCGGACAGGCTGCTGACCGACGGACAGTGCCGGATGATGATTAACGGAATACAGTTCATTCAGGCGTTGCTGGAGGCAAATGGTCTGGCAGCAGGAAAAGACCATCAGTTTAAAGGACGGTATGATGCCGAGAAAAATGCAGTTATCATTTCGCTTGAAAAAGATGAACAAAGTGCCCTCTCGCCTCAAAAGTGTACAACTTGACATCACGTCCACTTGGTCGTATAATACGTCCAAATGGACGTGATGAAGGGAGCCGATATTATGCGTGCCGGAATTTTAGATGGCTTTCAAACGATAATTCCAACAGCGGCAGCCGTCTTATTGAAAAAACGACAAATGTTAAGGATGACGCAACAAGAGATTGCTGATCGCGCAAAAATAACGTTGCGTCAATATCAAAGGTTGGAATCTGGGGAAAGAAGTATTTTGACCTGTTCTTTTGGCTTGGCGTGTCGAGTAATTGAAGCTCTTGATATGGATGTTTCTAAATTCTATCATGGTGACTATTACCTTGAAGAAGAAGTGAAGACAATGAGAGGCAAAGGGATTGCCAGCAGAAAAAAGTCATCGATTTAAAGGACGGCATGATGTCAAGAAAGAGCAATATGGACAAATCTATGTTGAAAAGTTTACATCTGCCAGCTTGATATGCACGGCGTTTTATGGTAAGATGAAAGTACAATAGGGAGATTATGAAGCTCGGAGAGAGACGGTGAGGCCGATGGAAGATAACAGGATGGTTAGTTTCTCACTGGGAGGAATGGCCTTTGAATACGATGATAATAAAAATCAGATAAATATTAAAAAACACGGAATTTCATTTAAGAGTGCAGCGCGTATCTTCTTTGACTATGACCGAATCGAGTTTTATGATGAGGATCATAGCTATGACGAAGATCGATATAACACCATAGGCGATACTTCTGCTGGACGGATTTCTCAAAAAACAGAGGGTGCATTGATTGGCAATATAGACCAGTTCATCGGAAAGGTGAATGAAATACTATTTGTTGTATATACTGAACGAGTAAGAATTGAAGAAAGCGGTACAAAAACAGATGTGACAAGATTGATTTCGGCACGAATGGCTACCGAATTTGAAAGGGGGCTTTATTATGGTAAAAACGAGTGAAATGTCTATGGAACTGAAACAGGAACTTGCATTTACAAAAGAAGAACTCGCAGAACTGGAAGCGGCAAAGAAAATGCCAATCACGTTTGATGCGGATTGCCCTGAAACCACACCTGAGCGGGCGGTTAAATTTAGAAGAGTTAATCCGCCGCCTAACAGAATGGATGCCCATGGAGCATAATCATAATCAAGAAAAGAACGTATAGAGCACAAGTAAGCCCTACAAGGCTCAGATCGGTTCGGAACCGACTGAAACCCTTGTAGGGCTTATTTTTTTGTAAATTTTTTTTTGTTCCTTGCTTGACAACCGCATAGGGTCAACCAGAGAAAAGCCTGATTTCATGCGGGTTTGCGCGGCTTGACCTTTTCACCTCAACCTGTTTCTGCCTGTCAGGGTTGCGTTACAGTATGCGTGATTTCAGGTGCTAATGGCTTCTGGTTGCGCTCTATACTTAACCCACCACAGCGAAAGCTGATAGAGCAGAAAACAGAATAAGGAGGTACGAAGGCGAGCCTGCGTATAGATTGCTGCTGCAATCTGTATACAGGCTTGTTGTCGCGTAATGAAAATTAATACACGAAGAAATTTATGGGTGAAAACAAAACGAGGACAAAGAAAATAAGACTCGCTGATGCATACGACATGGCTGCAGCTGAAGGGTGAGTACAGGGGGTGGCGCAAATGCAGAGGGCTACACGCTGGAAAATGGTACAGCACTGAACCTGAACGATAAGGACCAGAAGTGGATGGGACTGAAAGATACTTTTAAAATTTAAGGACTGTTGGTAGTACGGAGGATTCTGCTCATGGCGGAGAAAAAGAAAATACTGTACATAGTCGAAGCTATGGGCGGGGGCGTTTTTACTTACATAGTTGATTTGTCAAATGAGTATGGCTAAGCAGGATAACTATAAGAAAGAGAGGACCGAAACGGCCCTCTCTTTTCATTTTTCGGATTTTGGGATGCGCGGGTATATTTCAATGGTGAAACCATCAGGACTTTTTTTACGCTTCTCGTTTAGCTTCTGGTAGACGACCTTTTCGAGCACCTCTTTAAGGAGAGCATTTTTCTCCTCGGCCGTTTCGAGCAGCGGATACACGTCGAGCAAATTCTTAACCTTAGGGATGATGTCACGGCGGCTGGTCTCCCGGAGCTTCTCATCGGTCAACTCACGGGAGCAGCGGGTGACGCTATCCTTTGCGGCAGCGATTTTGTCGGAGAGCATTCGAGAACGGGACAGAAATGTGTCTGTGTCGTAGATGCCCTGCTCGAGGAAGTCGTGGGTACGTTCGAGCTGCTGCTGTAATTTGCGGAGCTCGGCCTCCGCGCTGGCGAGAGCTTTTTCCCGGACGCCGACCGACGACACGGAGGACGACGCGGCAGCGGAGCTCCACTCGAGTTCATACCCTTTCATCCACTCGGAGAGACCCTGTATGACACGCTCCTCGACGATAGGGAGATAGCTAGAGCAATTCGGGCAGCCGCGACGAGGGCAGCGCACGACCGGCATATCTGGATGGACGGGGTTTATCATCCGCATCATCTGCCTGCCGCACTCGGAGCAGACAAGCAGACCGGCCAGAGGATTCCGGACAACTTTTTCTTTGTGCGTGGAAGTATTCTCACTCCGGGTGAGCTTATCGTTTGCGAGCTCAAATGTTTCTTTCGGAATGAGCGGAGGGTGAATGCCTTTGAATACGCACTCTTTCTCAGGGTCGGCAGGACCGCGCACAGAAACGACCTTGCCGTCAACCACTTTCTTCTTCGTCTCACGACTGCCCCAGCGCACCATGCCGATGTACGTCGGATTCTTGATGATTCCGCGAATGGTGATTCTTGCCCATTGCGAACCGGACGGAGACGGGATGTGCATATCGTTGAGCCTCGTGGCGATTGAACCCAGAGACAGCGGGCGAGCGGAACCATCCTCGTCCTGCAAGCCGACCGTGTACAGGTCGAAAATCATACGGACTATTGCGGCCTGCTCCTCGATTGGCTCGAGCGAGCAGCCCTTTTCGTTTTTGAGCTTTACCCGACGATAACCAAAGGGAGCTAGACCGGACGGCCATTTGCCCTCTTTGGCGGAGGCGAGGCGACCGCGCTGCAACCGGCGATTGATGATTTTGTACTCGCGGCGGCTCATAAACAAGCCGAACTCAAAATACTCCTCGTCAAACTCGTTGTCGGGGTCATACGTTTTTATAGGGGTTATTATTTTTGTCCCGGAGAACTTGAATGTCTGCGCGATGATGCCTTGGTCGATGGTGTCGCCGCGCGCCAGACGCTCGACCTCCATGACGAGGACACCGGACCAGACGCCCTGCTCAACCTCGGAGAGAACCCGTTGCATCATTGGGCGGGCAGCGATGGTGTCACCAGAGACGACCTCGCGGTAAATATCGGTCACGTTGAGGTGCTGCCTTTTCGCCAGCTCGAGCAGAGTGTGCTCGTGCCGGGAGAGCGTTTCGCCCTCGCCGTGCGCTTCGGCCTCGAGGTCGGAACGAGACTTGCGTAGGTATATGAGATACTGCTCCATGATGACCTCCAAACAAAAAGACCCGCGCCGGAGCGCAGGCCAATAGGTTACTTGTTGCTGTCTTTTAAGGCCGCAACGTCAGCCTGCAAGAGGCTATCCAGAATAGAGGCGGTTTTGGCCTTGAGCGTGTTCTGCTTCTCCATAATCTGCGGGAAAGCATCTGCCAGGTCTCCCCCGCAATCAGCGAGGATGCTCTTTATCTCGCCGCGACCGGTTTGCAGCTCAGAGAACAGCTCGCGGTACAGGGCCAGCTCTGCTGCGTTCTGCGCGTTCATGCACCGGGAGAGCAGCACATAGACCGAATCGAACGTCGAGGAGACGACGGCGCGGAGCTCTTTCGAGAGGGCGTCATATCTGCGCTTGAAGTTTGCGTTGTCCTGACGGAACGCCTCGTTACCGTGGGCGCGCTCATCCTCGCGGCCCAGCAGATAGTCAGTGGTTACCCCGAAATAGTCCGCCATCTGGCAGAGCAGGGCGAAATCTGGCTCTTTGCCCTCGGTCTCGTAGCCGGAGACCGTAGTGCGCTGTTTACCGCAGAGGCGGGCAAACTCGGCCTGCGTCAAATCTTTCTCCTTGCGGAGCGCGACCAACCGTTCAGAAAACTTATCCATACAGACGTACCTCCCTAAGACTTATATATTGTATCACAAAAATCCCCTCACGGGGACAAATGACGCTAATTGCGTCATAAATAGCAAAAATTTTTGAAAAAAACTTGACTTTGACCCAATTAGGGACTATAATAGACCGCAGAAAGACCCCAAAAGGGTCACACAGAAAGGAGGAGACAGGCGGAATGCGGAAAAAGCTGCAAACGCTCCGAGAGGGCGCAGGCTATACCCAGCAGACTTTCAGCGAGCGGCTGGGCGTGAGCCGGAGCCACTACGCACAGATTGAGAGCGGAGACAAGAATCCGTCCCTCAAGCTGAGCCTGAAAATCAAGCAGGCCCTCGGCTATCCCTACGACGACCTTTTTTTTAACCCGAAGCGACCCGTTTCGCGTCATTGATGCGAAATGATGACGCCAAAAGCAAACATTTGGCGTTTCCTTGTAAATATTTTAACCGAAAGGAGGCACGGGATAAATGCCTAAAATGGCAACGAAAGCCGCAGATAACGTGTTCTACAAGGCACGAATCGCAGCGGCATCGTGGAACGACCGGTTAGGCAGCAGAGAGGGTGCGTCAGAGGTGACCGGCATCGACCGGACGCGGCTCGCCAACATCGAGCTCGGAACCATCAACCCGCACCCGGAGGAGGTCCTGATGCTGTCGGACACCTACAATGCGCCGGAGCTGCAAAACCATTTCTGCTCGCACCTCTGCCCGCTCGGCATCGGGACAATTTCGCCGATTGAGCTGGAAGAGCTCGAGCGGGTCACATTACAGCTCATTTCGGCAATGAAGTCGTTGCCGGAGGTCAAGGACGGAATCATCGACATCGCGGCCGACGGCGTCATCGACGCGAAAGAAAAGCCGCGCATGGAGCAGTACCTCGAGGTGCTCGACGAGATAACGAACAAGGCTCAGACCTTGAAGCTCATTTATAGAAAGCAGTTCGGAAAACAGGAGGTGTAAAAAGTGTTGGAGGCGAAGCAGAGCGGGAACGTCGTGGAGGACTTCACCATCGGGAACACCCGAATCAAGATTTGCGACGACTTCTGCCGGACCCGGACGAGCGGAGAGGTCAAGGAAATTCTCGACCGCGTCGCACGGAGGACGGTCGGCTCGCTCACGGCAGCCGCCACACCTGATTATGGATGCGCTTAAAAGAAAGATGGAGATTGCGGCCGTTGCGTTTTTCTGCACAGTCACCGCACTCATTGCGGCTTACTCCTGCGCGACGACGGCCGCAGCAAACCTCGCACAGCAGACAGCGGCAGCACCGGCAACGGAATATGTGACGCTCGCCTACATGGAGGTGCAGCCAGAGGCAGAACAGGAGCCGGAGTTCCTCTACGACGTACCCATGAGCGACGAGCTGCAACGGTACGTCCGGGAGCAGGCGGAGCGGCAGGGCGTCCCGTTTGAAATCGCCATCGCCGTCATCGAGCGGGAGAGCAGCTACCAGCCGGATGCGGTCAGCGATACCGGAGACTTCGGCCTTATGCAGATTAACATCTGCAATCACCGCTGGCTCTACGAGGAACTCGGCATTACGGATGTGATGAACCCGGAGCAGAACATCGAGGCTGGCTTATACATCCTCGGGCGAGCGTTTCAAAAGTACGACGACCCGGACAAGGCTCTCATGGCTTACAACATGGGCGACAGCGGTATGAAAGCCGCATGGAGCAAGGGCCAGCACAGCAGCAAATACAGCCGCGCAGTCATTGAGACGGCGCAGGCCCTCAAGAGAAAGGAGCACTAAATGGACTGGAAGATTCACAGAGCGATTCTCATTGCGGCCATCTGGATTGCAGAGGTCCTCTCGGCCGGTATCTGCGGATTCATCGCCGCGCTGGCACTCATTCCGGCCAGCTACGTAGCGCGCGGCTACTTCGCCTTTGGTGGCGAGTGGCTTATCGTGCTCGGCGTCACGCTGCTTGCGTTCCACGTCATCAACAACGCATTTTTCGGAATGCTCAAGCACCACTGAAAGGAGGTGAACCACATGGCTGAACAGAACCTTTTCTGCCTCTGCGGCAGATGCTCGCGCAAGCTGCGCAGCGCGGCTGCCCGTCGCGTCGGTATGGGCTCGACCTGCTGCCGCAAGGAGACAGGCAAGACCATCACCCAGTTGCTCAAGGAACTGGACGAGCAGGAGGCCGCAGCAGCGGCAGAGCAGCAGGAGCCGGATACACAGGCATAAAAAAAGAGCCGCGCTCGAAAGCGCGACCCTCTTGTCGGACAAGCCTATTGTATCTCGCTCCACATCAAAAGTCAACAGGAGCGTGAACCATGAACGAACAAAACAAACACGCTGCGCTCACCATTGCGCAGCAGTACCCGCCCACGCAGTACAACCTCCTCGTCCCGATGCAGACCGTGACGGAGATTGCCGACATCCAAAAGCCGGTGATGAACTCCGTGAAAATCAGCACCGACCTCAATGACGGCGAAATCTATGAGATGGAGAAAGCAAAGGACGAGTGGCGCGACAGCAAGGGGTACGTCCACAAAGCGACCCCGGCCAAGTACGCCCTCACCAAAAAGGGTCTCACCAAGCTCATGCGAGCCGCAGGCATCAAGATTCTTTCCAGCCGCCCGGTCGTCCCGTCCACCTGCCAGAAGTGCGCGGAGGTCAACCGCAGCATCGGAAAGCCGATTCGCTGCGGAGGCTGCCCCAACAAGGACGTCAAGCACGAGGTCCGAATCAGCGTCCCGCAGCTTACCGGCGAGAACGTCACCATCGTCGCCCACAAGGAAATTGCGGTCGAGGATGTGACGGCCGGTATGACCGAGAAGCAACGGGCAGAATTTATGAAGTTCCGCAGCGAGATGTGCGAGAGCAAGGCTCTCAACCGCGCCCTCCGCACCGCGATGCAGATTAAGTCCAGTTACCTTATCGAGGAGTTCGGAAAGCCCTTTGTTGTGGCCTACCTCGTCCCGAACCTTGACAATCCGACCGTCCGCGAGGAGGCGGTAAAGTCCATGTTTGGCGCGGCGAATGACCTGTACGGCAGCCGCCCGAAAACCAGCCACACGGTCTATGTGGACGATGACGACGACGGCTATTTGCAGCCGGAGCCGGATTTTGAGGTCGTACCGGAGCAGCCCCAGCAGGAGCAGCCGCCCGAGAGACCGGCGCAGCGGCCTCGCCAGCAGCAGCCCGCGCCGAGCAATCGGCAGCAAGGCCGGAACGGCGACAGCGAGTTCTGCGCGGACTGCGGTAAGCAGGTCGGCCTCGACGTAGCAGAGTACAGCCGCAAGCATTTCGGCGGAGTGGCTTATTGCCGCGACTGCCAGAGAAACCATACATGGAGGAAATGATTATGATGATTCTTTCGCAGGACGGCATGGTCGCCGTCAATTCGGACAACGTGGTGATGTTTGAGGTCAAGGAGACTGAAACAATCCCTCACGAGGCACAGCTCATGGCGACCATCTTTATTTCCGGCGGCGGACGTTACACCAACGCCGAGCGCACCTGCTGCCCTATCGGGACGTTCCGCAGCCCGGACCGCACCGAGCTCGCAAAGCTCGCGCTGGACTACATTTCGTTCAGCATCAGCTCCGGCCACAAGGGCTCTGCGCAGGTTCCGACCGAAGATGAAATGAGGAATATTCAGGGCGCGAAGTCTCGCGCGGATGCAGCGCGGCGCGGCAAGCTCGACGACATCATCAAGGAGCTGCTCAAGGAGGATATGTGATGCTGAAAGTATTGCACACCGGAGACTGGCACATCGGCAGTTTCCCCGGGCCAGAGGTCGGCGGACAGAATGCCCGCTTTCAGGACATCTGCCGCTGCCTCGATTTTCAGGCGATGTACGCGGAGGAGCACCGGCCGGACCTTATCGTCGTTTCTGGCGACATCTTCCATCAGGCCCGTGTGTGGTCGGACCGAGGCCTCCGCGAGAGCCGGACGGCCATCGACCACATCCGGCGGCTTTCCAACGTGGCCCCGACCGTCGTACTGCGCGGTACGCCGAACCACGACAGCGAGGAGCAGTTCGAGATGCTGGTGACAGCCTTTTATGGAGATGATTCGGTCAGCGTCGTAACGGAGCCGGAGGTACTCCACATCCACACCTACCACGGGCAGCGCGTAGATGTGGCCTGCATACCGGGCTTTGACCGTGGCGTACACCGGGCAGCGCACCCGGGACTCTCCCGGGAGGAGGAGACGCAGGTGTTTACAGACGAGCTGGCAAAGGTCGTCCTCGGTCTCAAGGCACAGTGCGAGCCCGGAGTGACGAGTATCCTGTCCACGCACTTCACCGTCCCGGGATGCAACATGGAGAGCGGACAGACCGCGCTCTTTGCACAGTTTGAGCCCGTCATCTACCCCGACACCCTGAAAGCCGCAGACTTCGACCTCGTAGCACTGGGCCACATCCACCGGCCGCAGCAGCTCCCGGAGGCAGGCCGCGCAGTGTTCTACTGCGGCAGCATTACCGGCCTCAACTTCAACGACGAGAATCAGCCGCGAGGCTTTTATATCCACGACATCGACGACGACGGGGAGGCATGGAGCGAGTACGTCGAAACGCCCTACCGGGAGTTCGAGACCATCCGCCTCGGAGAGGACGACGTCCGCGCAATGCTGAGTGCAGAGCGAGTTGTTGTACCTGACCGCCTCAAGGGGAAAATCGTCCGCGTTCTCTATACCTGTTCGGACGAGACAAACAAGGCTTTCAACAAAGCCGTCCTCGAGAAAAGGCTCTATGACGGCGGCGTGTTTTACGTATCCGAAATCACGCCGGAGGAAATCACGACAAGCGTGAACCGCGACGAACTCCACGGCGACAACAGCCCGGAGCAGAACCTCGCGGAGTACCTCGCAGAAAAGGAAAAGAGCCCGGAGGACGCCCAGCGCATCATTGAACTGGCCCGTCCGATTATCTCGGAGGCAATGGAAAAAGGCCGCCTTGAGACCCCGACCGGCGTGTTTATGCCGGTGGAGATTGAGGTCAAGAACTACCGCAACTACCGCGACGAGCTGTTCAGCTACGACGGCATGCAAAAGGTTACATGAACGACTACACAGGAGGTGAGCAGCGTGGAAACGATGACGGCTATGCTGGATTCACTCCGTCCGGTGGATTCGGCTCGTTCGGCTGAGACCACACAGCACCGACGGCCGACAAGCAAGGATATTCTGGCTGGTGGCTACAACTGCCAGCGCGAAATCCCGGAGCCGGTCGAGTGCGAGTTCTGCGGCCGGAAACTGTACCACGAGGCTCTCGTGATGGGACGAACGGTCCTGATGTTCGCCCCGTTCCCGCAGAGATGCACCTGTGACCGAGCAAAGGCGAAGTGGGCGGAGGCGGACGCGGAGGAGGCCAGACAAAAGGCGGAGGCCGAGAAAGAGGCAGCGCAGGCCAAACGGCGCGCCAAAATCGAGAGGCTACTCGGCAGGAGCGGCATCAAGAAACGCTTCCAGCAGCGGACGTTTACCAACTTCATCCGGGACACCCCGGAGCGGCGGCGGTGCTACGACACGGCCAAAACCTATGCAGACAGCTTTCCGCAGCGCGCAGAGCGCGGCGAGGGCCTCTACATAGAGGGAACCTACGGGACCGGCAAAACGCACCTCGCGGCCGCCATCGCCTTGCAGCTTATAGGCTGCGGCGTCCCGGTCGTCTGCAAGACGTCCGGCGACCTGCTGGCCGACATTAAGGAGGCTTTCGACAGCGGAGACGCCACCGAGTACGAGATACTCAAGGCGTACAAAACGGTCGATTTGCTCATTGTGGATGACCTCGGAAAGGAACAGTGTACAGAATGGAGCGTGAGTACCCTTTACGCCATTCTCAACGACCGGTACGAGGATATGAAGCCGACCATCATCACGACGAACTACAACGCCGACGAGCTGGTGAGAGCCCTTACCCCGAAAGGCGGCGACGGCACGAAAGCCCGGGCCATCATAAGCCGCCTGCGGGAGGTCTCGACGGTCATCACAATGGCATGGGCCGATTACAGAGCAGGAGGAGGCAGACGAAATGCCTGAACTGAGACAGGAGTATTTGGATATTCTCGAGAAGCGCGAGTGGAGCGTCAGCGGCTACACCGACGACGGCCGCGTGGAGCTCGAGTGGTGGTCACCGGCCGGAGAAGATTTCTTGGTCTGCGTGAATGTCGAGAACTTCCCGGACGAGATTCTGGATTATTCGGACGACTTTGACCCGGACGAGCATATCGAAATGTGGGTTGAGGCAAGAGCGAACGGCAGACAGGATGTGCCGGGCGCGCGGAGGCTTGCCAAAGATGCAGAGGACATCCAAAAAGAGCTTGACGAGCTCGCATTTGAATTACAGGAGGCAGAAAGAAAATTATGGCTTACAGGTATTACAGCACCCTCCGCCCGCTGATGGTGGGCGGCATCCCGTTCCCGAAACAACCCGGAGAGAGCATTACCACAATTTCTTTCCAGAGAATAAAGAACGCGTGATTAGGCTTGACCCCAAGACAGATAAGTGGTGTTTTATCGGAGAGAGAATCTCAACGATGTGCTTTGATGCTAAGATTGGGTTGGATGGTAATATTTACGGGTTTAGTGCATATCGCAAAGGCATCATGCGAATTGATGTGACTAATGATACGGTTCAGATGATTCATACAGACATAGAACCGGGCGCGTATGGGACAAAATATGGTGCAGATGGTTGCCTGTACAGCGTCCCCGGAGATGGAAGCAAATGCTTCAGGTATGATGTAGAAAGCGATAGCCTAGAAACTGCTTTTGACTTGAAGGATAAATCAAAAGCGAAATATGCTGGCGGAAGCACAAACTCAAATGGTGAGATTTTGTAACGCAGATTGCAGAAAAGCAGTCCGCAAAGGAAGCACTCTCTGCTGAGATTTCATCCATCACCGCAAACATTGACGCTTTGAAGGCTGATCTGAAAGCAAAAAAGACTGCTTTGAAGAAGGCCGAAAAAGAAGTGGCAACGCTAGAAGCGAAGAAGGCAAAGGCAGATGCTAAAGCAGCTGAAGAAGCTAAGAAGACCGAGGCAGAGGCTGTGCTGAAGAAGTTGCTGGCAAGTGGCATGAGCGCGGACGAGATTCTGGAAAAGCTGAAATAAACAAGAAAACCAATAACAAAAATAAATGCCGTGTGCACAAACTGAACTCCAGGAGTTCGCACGGTATTTTTTGAAGGCTTCCGTATAGTTTATAACGAAAACAAAAGAAGAACGAAATTTAAAGAAATGGAGCGTGAGAAAATGAATTTATCAAAAATGCGGGCTTTTTTATTTTGTGATTTTAATACGGATAGATGTTAAATTCCAAGGCTGACAAGAGTGACCTTTAACTCTTTCGC
>ERZ825159.3167-NODE-3167-length-12135-cov-3.669785_pt1 | contig 12135 bp, 13 predicted proteins | sample MGYA00519932_ERZ825159 | MGnify/ENA primary metagenome ERZ825159 (study PRJEB31778, sample SAMEA3449191) | human gut metagenome | biome: human gut; feature: human-associated habitat; material: faeces | place: United Kingdom | collected 2010/2012 ...
ATGCCGCACTTTCCTCCGTCAATGCGGTATATCTCATTGTTGACAGAGAAAATGGGCGGCAGTATGTTGGCTCTGCGTACGGCAAAGGCGGACTGCTGGAGCGTTGGGCGCACTATGTTGACTCGCTGCACGGAGGGAATAAGCTGATGAAGGAGTTGCTTTGCAGCTACCCCGAACGATATACACATTTCCAGTTCTCCATTTTGCAGCTTCTTCCGAAGACGGTAAAACCTGAGGATGTGATTCATACGGAAACACTCTGGAAGAAAAAGCTGCTGAGTTACGAACCGATTGGCATGAACGCAAACTGACAGATGCACAACAAAAATGAAGGGGTATGTACCGTCAAGGCACATACCCCTTCTATCGACTCTTAAATTACACAGTAGGCGCAGGGCCGGGATAGCCAAGAAGCAGGGACACCAGCACGCACAGAACGATCGCGATGAAGCCCGTTACCATCCACAGACTCCGGCGGCGGGAGAACTCGCCGGTGATGACCAGCCAGCCAAGGCATAAAAGGGAACCTAGAATGGCGATAATGGCGGAGGTCACCTTCAGAACGGTCCAGCCAAGACCGGCGCAAAGCAGGTATAGTGCAAACACCAGCGCGTCGCCAATAATGACCCTGGTCATCAAACTCTCCATCTCACGATAACGATTCCGTTTTGCCACTTCTCATCCCTCCGAATTTCGGTTACAAACATGATACCACATAAAATCGAAAATTGCAACATTTTCTGAAAGAAAGTTCATGAAAGTTAATGGAATATTAGGGTTGCGCCCGGGGGAAAAGAATGCTATAATGTCCGCAAGTATGTATTGATTTAGTTTTAGCAAAGGAAGCCGCTATGGGAGAACCGCAATACCGTCTGGAGGGCATCGTCCATACCAAATCCGACGTGCTGGAGGATTTTGAGGGGCCGCTGGATGTTATTTTTGAGCTGCTGAGCAAGAATAAAATCGAAATTCAGGATGTGTCCATTTCCGCGATCCTGGAGCAGTACCTGGGTTATCTGGATGAAATGAAGCGGATGGATATGGAAATTGCCAGCGAGTTCATCACCATGGCGTCCCACCTGATGCTGATCAAAACCAAAATGCTCCTGTCGGCGGCGGAACAGGCCGAGGCGGAAAGCGAGCTTGACCTGCTGCGCCAGTCCCTGGTGGAGCGCAAGCGCAAGGAAGCCATGGAGCAGATCCGGCAGGCCGTGGCGGTGCTGGAGCCGAGAAACGAGATCGGCCGGTGCCTGTTTACCAAGGAGCCGGAGCCTCTGCGCAGAGAGCAGGGCTACCGCTATCAGCACGACGTGATCGACCTGCTTCGGGCGCTGGACATCATTGCCGAGCGCAGTCAGCGCCAGCTGCCCCCGCCCACGGCGAATTTCCGGGGCATCGTGGGAAAAGAGCCGTACCCCATCGGCCGGAAAACCGGCGAGGTGCTGCGTCAGCTGCTGCTGCGGGGCGTGGAACGGCTGAAAAATCTGTTCCGGGGCAGCCGGAGCCGCTCGGAGGTCGTGGCGACTTTTCTCGCCATTCTGGATTTGTGCAAGACGAACTCCGTGACGCTGGAGGACGACCCCGGCGGGGAAAACCCCAACGTCCGTCTGCTGGACAAGCACCCGAGAGAGGAGATGACCTGATGGAATCGGAACAGCTACAGCGTGCCATTGAGGCCATTCTCTTTGCCGCGGGCGAGCGGATCGATATTGGAAGACTCGCCGCCGCGCTGGAAACGGACGCGTCGGATGTGGAAAAGGCTGCCGACGATCTGGCGGATAAATATGCCTTTGAGCGCCGGGGAATCCGCATTCTCAAGCTGGAAAAGGGCTACCAGATGGTATCCTCCGGAGAAATGGCGGACTATGTGACGAAGGCGCTGGAAACAAGAAAGCCTCCCAAGCTGTCTTCCTCCCAGCTGGAAACCCTGACCATCATCGCCTACTACCAGCCGGCGACGAAGGCCATGGTGGAGCAGATCCGCGGCGTGGACAGCGCCTATTCCGTGGCGGCGCTGCTCAATAAGAAGCTCATCGAGGAGGCGGGACGTCTGAACGTTCCGGGACGCCCGATTCAGTATAAAACGACGCCGGATTTCCTGCGCACCTTCGGGCTCAGCTCCCTGGAGGAGCTGCCCCCCATCGAAAAGATCACCTTCGGCGAGCCGGTGGAGCTGCCCGAACAGCCCCCCGCCGGGGAGGAAGCATAATGGGCTGGTGGATTGCGCTGGGCGTGATATTCCTTCTGGGAATCCTGCCGCTGGGCATCAGCGCCCGGTACAGCGGGGAAGGGCCGCTGCTGCGCGTCGTGATAGGCCCCGTCCGGCTGACCCTGTTCCCCCGAAAAAAGAAGGAGAAAAAGCCGAAGCCTCCTTCAAAAACGGACAAGCAGCCCGGAAGCGAGGAAGAATCCCTCCCAAAGCCGCCCCAGCCCCCCAAGCAGGAGCCTGCGGCGGATAAGAAAGAAAAGGGCGGCAGTTTGCTGGACTTTTTGCCATTGGTGAAGGTCGCGCTGAACTTTCTGGGAGCTTTCCGGCGGAAGCTGCGGGTGAACCGCCTGGAGCTGAAGCTGATACTGGCAGAGGGCGACCCCTGCGACCTTGCGGTCAATTACGGAAGGGCCTGGGCAGCGGTGGGCAATCTGATGCCCCGGCTGGAACGGCTGTTCGTGATAAAAAAACGGGATGTGGAGGTCGAGTGCGACTTTACCGCGTCCGAAACACTGGTCATTGCGCGGCTGGATCTGACCATTACGCTGGGAAGACTTCTGGGTCTTGCCATCGTGTACGGCATCCGGGCGCTGAGAGAATTCCTAAAACTTCAGAAAAAACGAAAAGGCGGTGCTACCCATGAGCCAGATTCCCAATATGCTTGAAAGTACCATTCAGAAGATTCGTGAGATGGTGGACGTGAATTCCGTCATCGGCGAACCCATCTCCACGCCCGACGGCGTGACCATCATCCCCGTGTCCAAGGTCAGTGTCGGCTTTGGCGGCGGCGGTTCCGACTTCACCAAGAAGACGGCGGCCGGCGACAATCCCTTTGGCGGCGGCGTGGGCGGCGGCGTCAAGGTGACGCCCATCTGCTTCCTCATTGTCAAGGACGGCAACGTGCGCATGATGCCCGTGGCGGAGCCTGCCAGCTCCACTGCCGACCGCATTGTGGAAATGGTGCCGGACACGCTGGACAAGCTCACCGCCTATCTGGATTCCAAGAAGAAAGACTGATTTGCGCGGACGTCCGTGGTGCATAGTTTCCCCATAATGGGACACAATAGCCACGGGTGAGAAGAAATGAGACGATTTTTCGCCGGGACGGCGGCTGCATTGCTGGCCGCCGTCCTGTTTTTGCCGGTGAGGGCGGGCGCCGTGTCCGCCCGGCGGGCGTATGCGGTGGACGCCGTCAGCGGCCGGGTTCTTTATGAGAAAAATCCCACGGAGCGCAGCCTGATTGCCAGCACCACCAAAATCATGACGGCGCTGATCGTTTGTGAGCAGTGTAACGTCCTGGACAGAATGCGCATTCCCAAGGAAGCGGTGGGCATCGAGGGTTCCTCCATGTACCTGAAAGAGGGGGAGGTGCTTACCTTGCAGGAGCTGCTCTACGGGCTGATGCTGTCCTCCGGCAACGATGCCGCCGTGGCGCTGGCCATTTACTGCGGCGGCACTGTGGAGGGCTTCGCGGAGCTGATGAACGACAAGGCGCATAATCTCGGCCTGACCGGGACGCACTTTGAAAATCCAAACGGCTTAGACAGCCCCGGCCATTATTCCACGGCGAAGGACTTGGGAACTTTGGCGGCCTACGCCATGGAAAATCCCATTTTCTACAAGACCGTTTCCGCCAAAAACGTCAAGGTGGGGGATCGGTATCTGACCAATCACAATAAGCTGCTGTGGCGGGTGGCGGGCGCCGACGGGGTGAAAACCGGCTTTACCAAGGCCGCCGGACGGATTCTGGTGTCCAGCGCCACGAGAGACGGGCGACGGGTCATCGTCGTGACCATCGACGACCCCAGCGACTGGTCTGACCATGCCGCGCTGATGGAAGAAGGCTTCTCCCGGTACGCCATTCAGCGGGTCGTGAACCAAGGCGACCGGGTGGGAACCGTGGAGGTCGTGGGCGGCGAGAAACGGCGGGTGGAGGTACTGGCGGCGGAGGACTTTGACTATTCCGTCGCGCCGGAGGAACACCCCTGTCTGGCGCTGCCCGGCCCGGGATTCATCTATGCCCCGGCAGTAGAAGGGGCGGACGCGGGGGTCGTGTATGTGCTGATCGAGGGCAAGGCCGTGGGAAAAGTCCCGGTCGTCTACGGCGCGACCATCGAGCAGACCCAGCCGGAGGAAAAGAGCTTCTGGCAAAAACTATTCCACAGGGGGAGCGGCTGACATGCCGCTCCCGGACGACCATGCGGGGAGGAAGAACCGTGACAGAACGTTTGCAGAAAATACTCTCCGCCCGGGGCATGGCTTCCCGGCGGAAGGCGGAGGAGCTGATCCGGGCGGGGCAGGTGAGCGTCAACGGCGTCACCGCGACCCTGGGGGACTGCGCCGACCCGGAAACCGACGATATCCGGGTGGCGGGACAGCCGCTGGCCGTCCGGGAAAAGAACGTGTACATCTTATTGAATAAGCCCCGGGGCTACGTCACCACATTGTCTGACGAAAAGGGGCGGCCGGACGTGACCGGTCTTGTGGCGGACTGCGGCGAGCGGGTGTACCCCGTCGGGCGGCTGGACATGGATTCCGAGGGGCTTCTGCTTCTGACCAATGACGGCGCGTTCGCCAACGCCCTGATGCACCCGAAGCATGAGGTGGAGAAGACCTATGACGTCTGGGTCACCGGCTACACGCCCGGCGGGGAACGCCGTCTGGCGAAGCCCATCACGCTGGACGGCTACACCATCCGCCCGCCGAAAGTGAAGCTGCTGAAGGCGGAGGGGCAGTCGGCAAAATTCCGTGTGACCATCCACGAAGGCCGCAACCGGCAGGTGCGGCGGATGTGCGACGCCGCCGGAATGCACTGCACCCGGCTGCGCCGCATTCAGGAGGGAAGTCTCCGTTTGGGAGATCTCCCGCTGGGGAAATGGCGCTATTTGACGGAGGCGGAGGTTGCAGGATTGGTGCGGACACCGGGAACATCCGGCACTATTTGAAATATTCCTGCATTTTTTGCGGTTGTCTCTTGCAAAATGCCGCCGATTTTGCTAGTATAATATAAGGCGGCTTTTCGGCAGAAACGGGCGATTGCCCTGACCGATGGCCATAAAAAACGATACAGCGCCGCACAAGGAGGCAGCTATGAGTTACGATATATTGTCCACTCTGCGGGAGATGGAACCTACCTTCTCCAAGGGGCAGAAGCGGATCGCGCGTTACATTACGGAGGACTACGACAAGGCCGCGTTCATGACGGCCAACCGCCTGGGAAAGACGGTGGGCGTCTCGGAGTCCACGGTGGTTCGGTTTGCCGTGGACTTAGGCTTTGACGGCTATCCCAGTATGCAGAAGGCCATGCAGGAAATGGTGCTCAACCGCCTGACCTCCGTGCAGCGCATCGAGGTCGCCAACGACCGTCTGGGCGATCAGGACGTGGTCTCCACGGTGCTTCGTTCCGACATGGAAAAAATCCGCCAGACGGAGGAAATGGTGAGCCGGGAGGAATTTTCCGCCGCCGTGAACGCCATTCTAAAGGCAAAACGGGTGTACATTCTGGGCGTCCGTTCCGTGGAGCCGCTGGCGAATTTTCTGGGGTACTACTTAAATTATATGTTCAACAACGTCCATGTCGTTTCCGGCTTCGGGGCGGGGGAGATGTTTGAAAAGATCGTCAGCGTGAACAGCAGCGACGTGGTCATCGCCTTTTCCTTCCCCCGGTATTCCTCCACTACGACCAAGGGCGCAAAATACTGCCGTTCTGCCGGGGCGACGGTCATCGGCATTACGGACAGCAAGCTGTCTCCCTTAGGCAGCAGCTGCGACCATGTGCTGATCGCCAAAAGCGATATGGTCAGTCTGGTGGACTCCCTTGTGGCGCCGCTGAGTATCGTCAACGCATTGATCGTCGCCATTGCCGCCCAGAAGGAGAAGGAACTCTCCAAAACCTTCGCCAATCTGGAGCGTATCTGGGAAGAATACGACGTGTATGAGAAGCGGGTGGACGGCTGATGCGCTATGACGGTATCGTGATCGGCGGCGGCGCGGCGGGCATGTTTGCGGCCATTACGGCGGCAAAACGGGGGCAGAATGTGCTGCTTCTGGAAAAAAACGACCGTTTGGGCAGAAAACTGCTGATCACCGGCAAGGGCCGCTGCAACGTGACCAATAACTGCACCGGGCAGGAGGTTTTGCAGAACGTCCCCCGGAACGGGCGGTTTCTCTACAGCGCCATGACGGCGTTCCCGCCGGAAAAGACGATGGCCTTTTTTGAGGAACGTGGCTGCCGCCTGAAAACCGAGCGGGGAAACCGGGTATTCCCGGTGACGGACAAATCCCAGTCCATTCTGGACTGCCTGCAATCGGAGCTGCACAGGCAGAAAATCACCGTGAAAACTGCCCGTGTCAGGGATATTCTCACCCAAGACGGGCATGTTACCGGGGTGAGGACGCAAAATGAGGAAATTGCCGCAAATTGGGTGATTCTCGCGACCGGCGGCGCTTCCTACCCCGCCACAGGCTCCACCGGCGACGGTTACAGCATCGCCGCCGCTCTGGGACACACGATCATCCCCCCGGAGGGAAGTCTGGTGCCGCTGGAGACGGCGGGAAACGACTGTCAGGAAATGCAGGGGCTGAGCCTGCGGAACGTGGGGGTCAAGCTGCTGAACGCCAAGGGAAAGGTGCTGTACAAGGACTTTGGCGAGCTGCTGTTTACCCACTTTGGCATTTCCGGCCCCACGGTGCTGTCGGCGAGCTGCCACCTGAAAGGAGACGGCTGCCGTCTGGTGCTGGATTTGAAGCCCGCGCTGGAAGGTGAAAAGCTGGAAGCCCGCATCCTGCGGGATTTGGAGCAGTATCAGAACCGCAGCATGGAAAACGCTCTGGTGGACTTGCTGCCCCGGAGCATGATCCCCGTGGTGCTGCGCAGACTGGATATTTCCCCGGAAATGCAGGCCAATTCCCTGACGAAGCAGAAGCGCCGCGCACTGGTGGAGCTGCTGAAAGCCTTCCCCATAGACATCACCGGCAAGCGCCCCGTGTCCGAGGCGATCATCACCAGCGGCGGCGTGAAGGTATCGGAAATCGACCCCAAAACCATGGAATCCAAGCTTGTGGCCGGGCTGCATTTCGCCGGGGAGGTCATTGACTGCGATGCCTACACCGGCGGCTTCAACCTGCAGATCGCATGGGCGACGGCCTATGCTGCAGGGATGGCGGTTGGGTAAAAACAGGGCATTGACAAACGCGGGTTCCTGTAATAGAATACGATAAGATAGTTCCGCAGAAAATACTGAGAGGAGGACTTACACATGTACGAGAAACTGGTTAACTATGCGGCCAAGCAGCTGGAGCTGGACCCCGCCGAGATCACTCCCGATGCTACCTTTGAAAGTCTGGGCATCGATTCTCTGGATATCGTTGAAATGATCATGGATCTGGAGTCCGAGCTGGGCGTGGAGCTGGATCTGGAGGATCAGCAGATCACCACCTTCAAAGAGCTGGCCGACTTCATCGAGTCGAAGCTCAACTGATTGCAATTTCACAAATTTCAAAATTTCCTTGTATTGAGCTGTCCGGCTTATAACAAGGTCGCACTAGTCGGGGAGATAGCGGTGCCCTGTACCTGCAATCCGCTACAGCAGGGATGAATTCCCACACCCGGGCAAGTTTGAATATTGTCTGACCTGCGCAAGTGGTGTTGATAGATTGGTCTTGCGCAACGAGATCCCGTGAACCATGTCAGGTGGGGAACCAAGCAGCATTAAGCGGATCTTCTCGTGTGCCGCGGGGTTGCCGTTCTTGAGCTAACTGTGTCAGGTTCGGGTATTCGCCTTGTTCAAATGTGGGTGTGCGATCTTGTTATGGGCCGGATGGCTTTTTAGGCTCGCAATGGACTTTTGCAGAAAGGAGAAGCACAATGTCGGCTTATCAGGCGTTATACCGCAAATACCGCCCCCAGACCTTTGACGACGTTTCCGGGCAGATGGCGGTGACGCAGACCTTAAAAACCCAGATCATGACCGGGAAAATGAGCCACGCGTATCTGTTCACCGGCTCCCGGGGCACGGGCAAGACCAGCTGCGCTAAGATTCTGGCGAAGGCGGTCAACTGCCTGAATCCCGACCACGGTAACCCCTGCAACGTCTGCGAAGCCTGCAAGGCCATCGATTCCGGCTCCTGCATGGACGTGCTGGAGATCGACGCCGCCTCCAACAACGGCGTGGACAACGTCCGCGATCTGCGGGACGACGCCATTTATACGCCGTCCCAGGTGAAAATGCGGGTGTATATCATCGACGAGGTGCATATGCTCTCCATTTCGGCCTTCAACGCGCTGCTGAAGATCATCGAGGAGCCGCCGGAGCATCTGCTGTTCATTCTCGCGACCACGGAGCTGCACAAGGTTCCGGCGACGATTCTGTCCCGGTGCCAGCGCTTTTCCTTCCGGCGCATCAGCCAGGAGGACATTGCGGCGCGGCTGCAATACGTTGCCTATCAGGAGAACATCGACCTGGACGACGGCGCGGCGCGGGTGATCGCCCGCCTTGCGGATGGCGGAATGCGGGACGGCCTGAGTCTGCTTGACCAGTGCGCCTCCGCGACCACGGGAGAGCTGACGGCAGAGCGGGTATACGCCTGCCTGGGCATTGCCGGGGAGCGGAAATGCGGGGAAATGATGGGCTATATTGCCGCCCACGATACGAAAAACGCCTTGGAGCTGTTCAACCGGCTCTATACCGAGGGCAAGGATTTGGGCGCCATGCTGGACGAGATGGCCTGCCTGACCCGGGATCTTCTGGTGCTGAAAACCGCCGGAAACGCCGGAATTACCATGCTTTCCGGCGTGGCGTCGGACAGAGAAGCGCTGGAATTGACGAAAGCGCTGACCAGTGCCGAGCTGGTGCGCATGATGGAGCGGCTTCAGGAGACGATGGCCGGCTTTACCCGAAGCGCCAGCCGCCGCATGGATGCGGAGCTGTGCATCGTGGAGCTGTGCCAGCCGGAGCTGAGCCTGGATACCAAAGCCCTGAACGCCCGTCTCACCCGCCTGGAAGAGCAGGTGAAAAGCGGCGCGTTTGTCCCGGCGGCTCCCGTGAAGGCGGACAAGGCCGCGTCGGAGAAGGACGAATATGAGGACGACCGCCCGCCCATGCCGGACGATGCCGACGCACCCCCGGCAGAGGACGCGCCGCCGGTGGCGGAAAACGAAGCCCCGGTCGGCTTCTGGTCGGACCTGGTGGCGGCGGTTCGCAAGGAATTGAAGCCCCCCATTTCCGGCTTCTTCGTGGTGACCCCCAATGCGCCGGTTCAGGGCGCGCTGGTGGGGGACAGGCTGGAGCTTCGGTGCAGCAACGGCTTTACGGCGCAGATGTTGGACAGACCGGAAATTCTGGAGGTTGTCTCCCGGAAAGCGACGGCGATGCTGTCCCATCCGGTGAGGGCGGTAACGGTGGATATGTCGGCAAAGCCTGCCGCGAACCCCAGAATGGAGCAGCTGATGAACTTCGGCAGGGCGCACAGCGATATTGTAACGATCAAACGGTAATTTCATGTGAATTTTTCAAGATAGGAGAATCATATTATGGCAAAAGGCGGATTCCGGGGTATGCCCGGCGGAATGAATCAGGCGGCTATGATGAAGCAGGCGCAGAAGATGCAGCAGGAAATGCTCAGGATGCAGGCAGAGCAGGAGGCCAAAACCTTCACGGCGGCATCCGGCGGCGGCATGGTCACGGCCACTGTCAACGGCAAGCATGAACTGGTCGGCATTGAGATCAAGCCGGAAGCGGTAGACCCAGACGATGTGGAAATGCTGCAGGATATGGTCATTGCCGCTGTCAACGAAGCCATGCGGGCGGCGGACGCCGAAGCGGCGAACAACATGTCCCGTCTCACCGGCGGCCTGAATCTGGGCGGCCTGTTCTAAGGAGAAGTTATGCAGTTTTTTCCCGCTGCGCTGCAAAATCTTGCCGACCAGTTTGCGAAGCTTCCGGGCATCGGCGGCAAAACGGCGCAAAGACTTGCCTTCCATGTGCTGAGCCTGCCCATGGAGGACGCGGAGGAATTTTCCAACGCCATTCTGGAGGCAAAAAAACAGGTGCATACCTGCCCCGTCTGCCAGAATCTGACCGATCGGGAGGTATGTCCCATCTGCGACGACGATACCCGGGATAAGGGCGTCATCTGCGTTGTGGCTGAGCCGAAGGATGTCATCGCCATGGAGCGCAGCCGGGAATTCCGGGGCGTTTACCATGTGCTTCACGGCGTTATTTCGCCCCTGAACCATGTGACCCAGGACGACATCAGGATCAAGGAGCTTCTCCGCCGGGTAGCCGGGGGAGAGGTCAGAGAGGTCATCATGGCGACGAACCCGGACACCGAGGGAGAAGCCACGGCCATGTACATATCCCGCCTGCTGAGACCCATGGAGGTCAAGGTGACCCGGCTTGCCTACGGCGTGCCGGTGGGCAGCCAGCTGGAATACGCCGACGAGGTAACGCTTTCCAGAGCACTGGAAGGACGTCAGGAGATGTAAACGAAAATATGGGGGGCTGCCAGCGGCAGCCCCCCATATTCTATGCTGTTTTATGACTTTTTTGCGAACATTCCCACAGGAAGCTGAGAAAGAACCACACCGGCGAACACCAGACCGCAGCCCAGCAGTTCCCAAGGCGTCATGGTCTGGTGAAGGATCAGCCAGCCGCCCAGAGCGGCAAAGACGGATTCCAGACTCATAATTAACGACGCCGTGGTGGGTTCCAGACCCTGCTGCCCGACGATTTGCAGCGTATAGGCGACGCCCATGGACAGAACGCCGGAAAAGACCAGGGGAAACCAGCAGGCGGCGATGGCGGAGAAACTGACGGATTCCTTCGTCAGCAGAATGAAGGGCAGGGAAAGCACCGTAACCACCAGCGCCTGAATGCAGTTCATGCGCAGACCGTCTAAGTTCCCCGCCAGCCGGTCGATGCAGGTGATCTGCACGGAAAAGGCCAGGGCGCAGCCCATCAGATACAGGTCGCCCTTGTTGATCTGAGAAACGCCCATGCAGCTGAGCAGATACAGCCCGGCGACCGCCAGCGCCACGCTGAAAAAGGTGGTTTTGGGCGGCTTTTTCCCGAGAAACAGCCCCAGCACCGGCACCAGCACGATGTACATGGCGGTAATGAACCCCGCCTTTCCCGCGTCGGTGTAGACGATACCGATCTGCTGCAAGCTGGATGCGACGAACAGGGCGCACCCACAGATCAGCCCCACCCGCCACAGCGTCGGGTTCTTCCACTTTGCCGCGGATTCCCGGAAGCTGCATTTGCCGATATCCAGCACAAACGCGCAGGGAATCAGAAACAGCACGGCAAGCAGGCACCGCGCGGCCTGAAAGGTAAAGGGGCCAATATGATCCATGCCCACGCTCTGGGCGATAAAGCTAAAGCCCCAAATGGTTGTACCCAGCAGCAGACACAGACTGCCTCGAATGCGTTCTCTCCTCATTTTCATCACCGCAGGTTACTTTAGCATAATTCGCCGATCATTGCAAGCGGCGTTGCTTTTTTTGGATAGTGTGGTATAATAGTAGAAAAAATCAGGAGGATAAATTATGGAAGAAATCAAAAAAATCCCAAGCCGCGACCAGATTCCGGCGGAGGACAAATGGGCGATCGAAGACCTGTACGCCACCGACGATGCCTGGGAAGCGGATCGGGCAACCCTGGAGGAAAGCCGGAAGACTCTGGCATCCTTTGCCGGACGCCTGGGTGAGAGCGGCGAAACGCTGTATGCCTACCTGGAAAACATGGAGCGGGTCAACGCCAAGGCGGAGCTGCTGGGCAATTACTGTATGCGCCGGGCGGATGAGGACACCCGGAACGCCGCCTACCAGGGGATGACCGGTAAATTTATGAGCACCGTGGTGGCGCTGGGGGCGGGCCTGAACATTATGTGGACGGGCTTCACGCTGATCAGGGACTCGGTGGCCG
>ERZ825159.3168-NODE-3168-length-12129-cov-5.154961_pt1 | contig 12129 bp, 11 predicted proteins | sample MGYA00519932_ERZ825159 | MGnify/ENA primary metagenome ERZ825159 (study PRJEB31778, sample SAMEA3449191) | human gut metagenome | biome: human gut; feature: human-associated habitat; material: faeces | place: United Kingdom | collected 2010/2012 ...
CGGACTCGGCGGCCTCTTCGATATCGTTCCAGCTCTTTGCAGCGTCAAGACGCTTCTTGGAGAGCATAACGGTGCCTTCGACATCGTTGACTCTGACAACAACTGCTTCAATGGTGTCGCCGACCTTGACAACGTCTTCGACCTTGACGCCGTCGTCAGTGAACTCGGAAGTGGGAATGAAGCCGGAATACTTGGTGCCGAGGTCTACGCTGATCTCAGTACCGGTAATAGCCACAACATGTCCGGTTACCTTGTCTCCATTATATATAGTTTTGAGAGTCTCCTCCAGCATTTCGTCGAAGGACTTTTCGACCTCGACTGCGGATTCTTCAACTTTGATTTCGTCGCTCATTTTGTTTCTTACCTCCTTAATTATCCACGCCGGCGTGGATGCCCCCGCTGTGAGCCCGATGGTATCCGCGTCCGTGACCTTGTCCATATCCAGCTCATCACACTTCTCTATGAACTGGACCCAGCCGCAATGCTCAGAACAGATCTGGGCAAGATGCAGGCTGTTGGCGCTGTGCTTTCCGCCGATGACCACCATTGCGTCACATTCGGAGGCCAGCTTTTCAGCCTCCTGCTGCCGCGCAGACGTAGCAGTACATATTGTATCAGATATTTTCAGATTTGTACACCTTTTTTTTAGGATATTGCAACATTCGGTAAAATTACCGTGCGTCTGGGTTGTTTGCACCACAACACTTAGAGGTTTATCCCAAAAATCCGGATTTTGGTTCAGCCACGTCTCAAGCTCCGCCGCCGTTTCAAACACCATGTGCTCTCCGCACCAGCCGCATATGCCCTCGACCTCCGGATGACGGCGCATTCCGATGATAATCACGAAGCGCCCTTCGGCCGTGGCCTCGCCGACGATATTGTGGATATGCTTCACCTTCGGGCAGGTCGCGTCAACGATCTCCGCGCCGCTGCGCTCCAGCTCCTGCTGCACGCTTCTTGCTATTCCGTGCGCGCGGATCAGCACCTTTTCGCCCGCGTGTGCCTCTGAGGGGCTTTCTATGAGCCGCAGGCCGCGCGAGGCAAGCTCGTTTACAACGTCTGCATTATGGATAAGCTCGCCGAGGCTGCTGCACTTTTCGCCGTTGCGGAGCAGCTCCTCCGCCATTTTCACGGATCTGCTCACGCCGAAGCAGAATCCCGCACTTTTTGCGACAATAAGCTTCTTCATACGCCCAGCCGCTCCCGCACGATGCTCCGAAGGAGCGCCGCGCTCTGCTCGAAATCAATGTCGCTCGTATCGACGCGCACGGCGTCCTCAGCCGCCTTGAGCGGTGCGGCCGCGCGGCTGGTGTCCTGCTTATCGCGGTATTCTATATCGCGCAGAACTTCGTCATAATCTGCCTTGACGCTCTTACCCTGAAGCTCAAGCAGGCGGCGCTGCGCGCGTGCCGCGGCGCTGGCGGTCAGGCCGTTTCTCGCCGCCCGCGCGCCGCAGAGCGGTGCGCTGACGGTCGTGGTCTCCGCCGACGGACAGGAGCTCGACCGGCTCCCGCTCGCGCAGTTCGGCACGCATACCTATGCGAACAACGGCTATACGCTGACGGTCACGGCGGCGGGCGGCGCGGTGTCGGTCACGCAGAGCGACTGCCCGGGGCAGGACTGCGTCCACTCCGGCGCGGTCTCCCGCGCGGGGCAGAGCATCGTGTGCCTGCCCGCGCGCATCGTGGTGGAGCTGGTCGGCGCCGCCGACGGCTACGACCTCGTGACGGGTTAGGAGGGGCGGTATGAGGTTCTCAACGAAAGCTATCACGACCTGCGCCGTGCTTGCCGCGCTGGCGCTCGCGCTCTCCTATCTGGAGTCCTTTTTCCCTCCGCTGCTGCCGCTGCCCGGCGTAAAGCTCGGGCTTGCGAACATCGTGACGGTCTACGCGCTCTATGCCCTCGGCGCATCGAGCGCGCTCGCCATCCTCGTGGTGCGCTGTCTGCTCGGCTCGCTCTTTGCGGGCAATGCCTCGGCGCTCCTTTTCTCGCTGCTCGGGGGACTCGCCGCCATGCTGGTGATGATCGCGCTGCACGCTCTGCCGCGGCTCTCGGTCTACGGCGTGTCCGTCGGCGGCGCGGCGGCGCACAACTGCGGACAGGTCGCCGCCGCGATGCTCACGCTCGGCTCGGCCGCGCCGCTGGCCTATCTGCCGTTCCTGCTGGTCGTGTCGGTGTTCGCCGGCGCGCTGACTGGCTTCGTCGCCGCGCTGCTGTTCCGCGCCATGCGCCACGCGCGGGCGAAATGAAGTGTAAAAATCAAACGCCCCGACGAAGGTCGGAGCGTTTGGCTTTTTATTTGGGGACTGTTTTTCACAGATCGTGCACGCGCAGGGCGCGGATGGCGTTGAGCACCGCAAGGACCATCACGCCGACGTCGGCGAAAATGCCCATCCACATATTGGCGAAGCCGAGGGCGACGAGCAGCAGGCACAGCAGCTTCACGCCGAGGGAAAAGACGATGTTCTCATGCACGATGCGGATGCACTTGCGGGAGATCTTGATGGCCTTGGCGATCTTCATCGGATCGTCGTCCATCAGCACCACGTCGGCGGCCTCGATAGCCGCGTCGCTGCCCATCGCGCCCATGGCGATGCCGATGTCCGCGCGGGAGAGCACGGGCGCGTCGTTGATGCCGTCGCCGACGAAGGCGAGCTTCGCGCCCTCCGGCTCGGCCCTGAGCAACTCCTCGACCCGCGCGACCTTATCGGCGGGCAGCAGCTCCGCGCGGACCTCATCCACCCCGAGGTCACGCGCCACATAGTCCGCGACCTTCTGAATGTCGCCGGTGAGCATGACGGTCTTGGTGACGCCCGCCGCCTTGAGCGCGGCGATGGCGTCGCGGGAATGGGGCTTTTCCACATCGGAGATGACGATGTGGCCCGCGTACTCGCCGTTCACCGCGATATGGACGATGGTGCCGACACTGTGGCACTCGTGCCACACGACGCCCAGCTCCTCCATCAGCTTGCCGTTTCCGGCGGCGACGGTCACGCCGTCCACCACCGCGGTCACGCCGCGGCCGCTGTGCTCCTGAATGTCCGTGACGCGGGAGCGGTCCAGCGCACCGCCGGCAGCCTTTTGCAGGCTCTTGCTGATGGGGTGCGAGGACGCGCACTCGGCAAGCGCCGCGTATTCGAGCAGCTTTTCCTGCGCCATCGGGCTGTGATGCACGGCGCTGACCTCAAACACGCCCTGCGTGAGCGTGCCGGTCTTGTCGAATACGACGGTCTTCGTCTGGGAGAGGGCCTCGAGGTAGTTGGAGCCCTTGATGAGCACGCCCTCCTTGCCCGCGCCGCCGAGACCGGCGAAGAAGCTGAGCGGGATACTGATGACGAGCGCGCAGGGGCAGGAGATGACGAGGAAGGTCAGCGCACGGTAGACCCAGGTGCCCCAGTCCGCGTCCGCGCCGGAGACGGTCAGCACAAGCGGCGGCAGAATGGCGAGCGCGAGCGCGCTGTAGCACACGGCGGGGGTGTAGACCTTGGCAAAGCGGGAAATGAAGCTCTCGGAGCGGGACTTGTGGCTGCTGGAATTTTCCATCAGCTCCAGAATTTTGGAAACCGTGGATTCGCCGAACGCCTTCGTTGTGCGGACCTTCAGAACGCCCGTCATGTTGATGCAGCCGCTGATGATCTCGTCGCCCGCGCTCACATCGCGCGGCAGGCTCTCGCCGGTCAGCGCGGCGGTGTTGAGCGTGGAGATGCCGTCCTCGACCACGCCGTCGATGGGCACCTTTTCGCCCGGCTGGACGGTGATGACCGTGCCGACGGCGACGTCGTCGGGGTCGACCTGCTCGAGCTTACCGTCGCGCTCGATGTTTGCGTAGTCGGGGCGGATGTCCATGAGCGCGGTGATGCTGCGGCGGGACTTGCCGACCGCGTAGCTCTGGAACAGCTCGCCGATCTGATAAAAGAGCATAACGGCGACGGCCTCGGAATAGTCGCCGCTCCTTTCATAGAGCGCCAGCGCGATGGCACCGACGGTCGCAACCGCCATGAGAAAATTTTCGTCGAACACCTGCCGGTTGCAGATGCCCTTCCACGCCTTGCGCAGGATGTCGCAGCCGACCGTCAGGTAGGCCGCGAAATAGAGTGCGGCGGAGACGAGCATCGGCAGGGGAATCAATTTCGCCGCGAGGAACAGCACCGCCGCGGCCAAGATGCGATAGAGCATCTTTTTCTGTTTCTTCGTCATGGGAAAGCCCTCCGTAGAAGTCCGCCCCGAGGTCTGTCCCCGGGGCGGTGTGATTTACAGGTAGATCTCGCAGTCGTCCTCGACCTTTTTGCAGTTCTTCAAAACGGCCTTCATCACGGTCTTGGGGTCCTGACCGTCGGCAAATTCCACCGTCATCTTCTGCGTCATGAAGTTGACCACCGCGTCCGCGACGCCCTCGGTCTTCTTCGCGGCATCCTCCATCAGGTTCGCGCAGTTGGCGCAGTCCACTTCGATCGGATAGGTCTTTTTCATCCTAAAATGCCCCTTTCTTTTTTGTCGCTTAAACAATTAAGCACTTGTTTAATTCTTATGGCTGTACTATACTGAAGATACCCGAAAAAGTCAAGGACTTCGCCGCGTTCTCTGCCGAACGGGCGAAAAGTCCTGCCAAACGGGAGATTCGACACACAGGACTACCGGAAAAGGAGCGGAAATATGGAACCGTTTGAGCTTCCCCATCAGCACGAGGACGCCTCGCATCTGCATGAATTGGAGGAGTACCTCCGCAGGACCGAGTATTTTCAAACCGTCGCGCTGGTCTTTCGCCAGCTCTCCGACGCGAGCCGCGTGCGGCTCTTCTGGCTTTTGTGCCACTGCGAGGAGTGCGTGGTCAACCTCGCGGCCATGATGGGCATGAGCCCGCCCGCGCTCTCGCATCACCTGCGCCAGCTGCGTGAGAGCGGACTGATCGTCAGCCGCCGCGACGGCAAGGAGGTCTACTACAAGGCTGCGGAGAGCGAACAGGCGCAGCTGCTGCACCGCATGATCGAGCGCACCGTGGAGATCGCCTGCCCCGAGGAGGGCGAGGACGTCGCCTCCGCCCCGCACCTGCCGCCGCTCGACGCGCACGCGCTCGAGGGCGCGCACGGGTGCAGCGCCGAGCAGCTTGAGACCATCCGCCGCGTCCACGAGGCGCTGACCGCAGACCTCTCCAGCCGCATCACCATCGACGAGCTCTCGCGCCGCTTCCTGATGAACCCCTCCACGATGAAGGAGGTCTTCAAGACCGTTTACGGGCAGTCCATCGCCGCGCACATCCGCGAGCACCGCATGGAGCGCGCGGCAGAGCTGCTGCGCGAAACGGACGCGAGCATGGCGGAGATCGCCGCTGCCATCGGCTACGAGAGCGCGAGCAAGTTCTCCGCCGAATTCCGCAAGGCCTATGGCGCGCTGCCGACGGAGTATCGCCGCGCCGCACGCGCGGAAAAAGGATAGGGGCTTGCAGTCCGCGGAAAGTGTGTTATCATGGAAGCAGAAACCAACGAAACGGAGAGAAGAGAAATGGGTATTGTCGTTTTGGGCGCGGTCTTTGTGGACATCAAGGGCTATCCCTCGGACGTTTACATTCCCGGCGGGCGCAACGCCGGCCGGGTGGAGCAGATGCACGGCGGCGTGAGCCGCAACATTGTGGAGGACATTGCCAACGTCGAGCTGCAGCCGACCTTCATCGGTCTGGTGGACGACACCGGCGCGGGCGCGGATGTGGTGCGCAAGCTCAAGGCGCATAAGGTCAACACGGACTACATCCGCGTAACGAAGGACGGCATGGGCACCTGGCTCGCTATCTTCGACAACGGCGGCGACGTGGTGGCGGCCATCTCCAAGCGGCCCGACCTCCGTCCAATCCTGAGCATTTTAGAGGAGCAGGGCGACGAGATCGTTTCCCGCGCCGACAGCATCGCCTTTGAGATCGACATGGATAAGGAGATCGTGAAGAAGGTCTTTGCCCTTGCCGAGAAATATCACAAGCCGGTGTACGCGGTGGTGTCAAACATGAGCATCGCGGTAGAGCGGCGCGACTTCTTCCGCTCAACGCATTGCTTCGTCTGCAACCAGCAGGAGGCGGGCATCCTTTTCTCCGAGGATTACGACGACAAGACGCCGGAGGAGATGCAGAGGCTCCTCGCCGCGCGCATCCGCAGCGCACAGATCCCGCGCATGGTGGTGACGATGGGCGCGCAGGGCGCGGTGTATGCCACGAACGACGGTGAGGAGGGCTGGTGCCCCGCCAAGAAGGTGGACGTGAAGGACACCACCGGCGCGGGCGATGCCTTCTTCGCGGGCGTGACCATCGGCCTGACCTACGGCAAGACAATGGCGGAGGCCTGCGAGATCGGCACGCGGCTGGCCGCGTCGGTCATCTGCACATCGGAAAACGTCTGCCCGCGCTTTCTGCCGAGCGAGTTCGGCATCGACCCGAGCGGGCTTGAGCGCGAGCAGCTTTCGCTGGAGCTGTAATAGGGGAGAGGAGAAGGCCGCAGCCTTCTCCTCTTTCGCGTCAAAAGGTCTTTCCCAGCGCGTCGGCGCGGGCAAGGGCCTCGTCCATCCGTGAGTGCGCGTCCACGCGCTCGTCGTCCAGCCCCTCGGCGCAGAGCAGCTCAAATTTCGGGATGCCGAACATGGCGCACAGCGCCTTGAGCTGGCGCGCGCCCATCTCCATCCATTCCGTTTCCGGCAGGGAGTAATCCCCGCCGCGCGTGGTGACGAGCAGCAGCTTTTCCGCGCGGCAGCGGCCGACAAGCCCGCTTTCCTCGTAGCCGAAGGTGATGTCGCGCATAGAAACGCGCTCAAGGTAAATTTTCAGAATGGCGGGGAAGGATAATTCCCAGAACGGCGCAGCGAGCACGATGCGGTCCGCGCGGGCAAACTGCCATGCGTCGGCGAACAGCGGATCGTCGAGCTTCCCCGCTGCGGCGAGCGCGTCGCGGCAGGCCAGCACCTCGGGGTACTGCGGCTCGAGACGGTCGCGCATGAGGTCGCGGCGAAGGATCGCTGCGTCCGGATTCGCAGCGGCGTAGGACGATAAAAAGCGTTCGGCGAGCATACGGGAGCGGGACTCCGCGCCCCGCACACAGGCATCCACAAACAAAAGCTGCGGCATAGTCGGCCTCCTTTGGTCGGGAAAATCTTGCTCCTATTATATCCGTTTTGCCGCGGCGCGGCAAGCCGCGCTGAAAATTTTTCGCGCGGACGTTGCCAAACGGCGAAAAACAGCGTATTATGCTTGCAGATCAATGCTCAAGAGGTGCCGTATGTTTCTTCTTTACATGAATCCCATTCTGATCGCCGCGGCGGTCGTGCCGGCGGTCTTTCTGCTCATCAGGGTCTATCGCGCCGACCGTCTGGAGCCGGAGCCGTCGGGGCTGCTGCTCTCGCTGATCCTGCGCGGCGTGTTCGCCACGGTCATCGCGATGGTGCTCGAGGAGCTCGGCTCGGCCCTGCTCGGGAGCGTCTATGCGGAAAACTCCCTGCCCTACAACGTCATCATGTACTTTGTCATCGTCGCCTTTTCCGAGGAGGGCGCGAAGTATATCCTGCTCCGCCGCCGGACATGGCGCTCGGACGCCTTCAACTGCCAGTTCGACGGCGTGGTGTACGCCGTGTTCGTCTCGCTCGGCTTCGCCCTGTGGGAAAATCTCGGCTACGTCGCCATGTACGGCCTGAGCACCGCGCTCGTGCGCGCCGTGACCGCAGTCCCCGGCCACGCCTGCTTCGGCGTGTTCATGGGCGTCTACTACGGCCGCGCCAAGCGCTATGACAACGACGGCGACCTCGTGAACGCCAAGCGCTGCCGCACGATGGCGGTCCTGATGCCCGCGCTGCTGCACGGCGCCTACGATTTCATCGCCACGATGGAGGACCCTAACTGCGAATGGGTGTTCCTTGTCTTTGTGCTTGCGCTGTTCGCCGTGTCGCTGAAGCTCGTGCGTGTCGGCTCGCGCAGCGACCGCTACATCGACGGCGGCGAGGGTCCGCTGTTCTTCTGAAAACGGCATAAGAAAAGAGACGAGAGCGCGTGCTTTCGTCTCTTTTTTTCATCGGGTCCGACGCTTATTCGGCGGCGTATTCCAGACCGTTCATGCGGCAGAGCGTGTTGATGACCGCAAAGATGATGACCGCGCCGAGGTTGGCGGTGGTGTTGTCCTGATCGAAGCGCGGGGAGATCTCGCAGATGTCGAAGCCACGGACCTTGCGCGTGCGCAGAACGTGCTTGAGCAGCGGCAGCACGACCTCGGGATCGAGTCCCAGCGACTGCGGCGCGCTGACGCCGGGCGCGAAGGCCGAGGAGAACACGTCCGTGCAGACGGTGATGTAGGCGTCGCGGCAGCGGTAGAGGAAGGTGTCCATGCGCTCCAAAATGGACTCCATATTGCTGCCCTGGATCTCCTTGGCGAGCACATAGTCCACGCCCAGCTCCCGCGCCTTTTTGAACAGGCTCACAGTGTTGCTGTGCTGCTGGATGCCGATGGGGAAGTAGTGGTACGGCGTGCCCTCGGCCCTGCACACGTCCGCCATCTGGCGGAACATCGTGCCGGAGGAATTGCCCATGTCGTAGGGGCGCAGGTCGAAGTGCGCGTCGAAGTTCACGATGCCGAGCTCCGGCGTGCGGCCCTTGTCCTTGAGGTAATTGTGCTGGCCCTGAAAGTGGCCGAAGGTCGTCTCGTGACCGCCGCCGAGCACGATGGGGAAGAGCCTGCGGCGCAATATCTCCTCGACCGCGAGGCCCAGCTCACGCTGGCCCTCCTCGAGGGATATCTCGTCGCAGACGATGTCGCCCGCATCGAAGAGCTTGACCTCCTGCGAAAAGGTGCAGGGCAGGTTCGACATCTGGCCGCGCACGAAGTCCGGCGCGAGCGCCGTGCCGGTGCGGCCCTTGTTGCGCGCCACGCCCTTGTCGCTGCAAAAGCCGACAAAGGCAAAGCCGAGCGCCCCATCGAACGGCGCACCGCCGTCGTTGAGATCGAGCGGCTGCACCCACTGGTGCCAGCGGAAGGCGTCGTAATCGCTGTCGCTGTCTACGCGGCCCTTCCAGCAGGGCATGGCGCTGACATAATGATCCAAAAGCATGAAAAAGCCTCCAATCCGAAAATTTACTCGTCCAGCTTGAGGACGGCAAGGAACGCCTCCGTCGGCACCTGCACCGTGCCGAGATTGCGCATCTTCTTTTTGCCCTCTTTCTGCTTCTCGAGCAGCTTGCGCTTTCGCGAGATATCGCCGCCATAACACTTGGCCAGCACGTCCTTGCGGCGCGCTTTGACGGTAGAGCGGGCAATGATCTTGTTGCCGATGGCGCCCTGGATAGGCACCTCGAACAGCTGGCGCGGAATGATTTCCTTGAGCTTGTCGCACAGACCGCGGGCCAGGCCATAAGCCTTATCCTTGTGCACGATAAACGACAGCGCGTCCACCTCGTCGCCCGAAAGCAGGATGTCGAGCTTGACGAGCTCGGAGGGGCGATATTCGTTGAACTCGTAGTCGAGCGAGGCGTAACCCTTGGTGCGGCTCTTGAGCTGGTCAAAAAAGTCCAGAATGAGCTCGGCAAGCGGCATGTCGAAACGCATCTCGACCGATTTGCTCGTGAGATGGATCATGTCGGTTGTAATGCCGCGATGCTCGATAGCGAGCTGCATGACGGCACCCGTATACTCGGGCGGACAGATAATCTTGGCCTTGAGGTAGGGCTCCTCGATGCGCTCGATGCGCGTAGCCTCGGGCAGATCCTGCGGGCTGCGAACATCAATCATCTCGCCGTCGGTCTTGTAGACGTGATAGTCCACCGAAGGGCTCGTGGCAATCAGGTCCAGGTTGAACTCGCGCTCCAGGCGCTCCTTGACGACCTCCATATGCAGCAGGCCCAAGAAGCCAACGCGGAAACCAAAGCCGAGCGCCACCGAAGTCTCGGGCTCCCACACCAACGACGGGTCGTTGACATGCAGCTTATCGAGCGCGTCACGCAGGTTCTCGTAGTCCTTGTTATCGATCGGGAACAGGCCCGTATAGACCATGGGCTTAGCCTCGCGGTAACCGGGAAGCGGCTCGGGGCAGGGGTTCGACGCCCAGGTAAGGGTGTCGCCCACGCGAACGGCCTCGGGGTCCTTCAGGCCCGTGACCACGTAGCCCACCTCGCCGACCGTCAGCGCGTCAACTGGTGTCTCGGCGGGACGCTTGACGCCCACGCCATCGACCAAAAAGTCGCCCTTTGCCTGCATCATGCGCAAGGTATCGCCCTTTTTGATGGAGCCGTCAAAGATGCGCACCGTGGCGACGACGCCACGATACTCGTCGAAGTATGAATCCAGAATGAGTGCCTTGAGCGGCGCATTCGCATCGCCCTTGGGCGGAGAGATCAGAAAGACAATGGACTCCAGCAGATCGTGGATGCCCTCGCCGGTCTTGCCCGAGACACACACGGCATCATCGGCAGGGATCGCCAGGTCATCCTCGATCTCGGTCTTAACCTCGTCGGGATGAGCCGAGGGCAGGTCGATCTTGTTGATGGCCGGCACAATGTCCAGATTGGCGTTCATGGCAAGCGTCGCGTTGGAGACGGTCTGTGCCTCGACGCCCTGTGTGGCGTCGACAACGAGCACCGCGCCCTCACAGGCTGCCAGCGAGCGCGAGACCTCATAGGTAAAGTCCACGTGGCCCGGCGTATCGATCAGATTGAACTGATACGTCTCGCCATCGTCGGCGTCATAGGACACGCGAACGGCATTGGACTTGATCGTGATGCCGCGCTCGCGCTCGATATCCATGGTGTCGAGCAGCTGCGACTCCATGTCGCGCTCGTCGACGGTATGGGTGAGCTCGAGAATGCGGTCACTGATCGTGGACTTGCCATGGTCGATGTGCGCAACAATCGAGAAGTTGCGGATGTGGGAAATGTCAATTGAAGTATTCATGCGGACTATCTTACCCGAGCGGTACAAAAAATGGAGCCTGTTCCATAAAACAGGCTCCATTTATGCGCGTAATCTGTGTGGTGTGAAATTTACAACTTAAGCGTTGATGCTGTTCACGAGCTTGGCAAGACCGGACTTGCGGTTGGAAGCCTGGTTCTTGTGGATGATGCCCTTGGAAGCAGCCTTGTCGAGCAGACGGCAAGCATGCTGAGCCTTGGTGTAAGCCTCAACGCCGTTGCCGGCAGCGACAGCCTCGCGGACCGCGCGAACGGCGGTCTTCAGCTCGCTTTTGACAGCCTGGTTGCGCTTGCGAGCCTTCTCGGCGGTGATGATGCGCTTCTTCTGAGATTTGATGTTAGCCACTGTTTCCTCCGGTTAATTAGAAATGGTCCCGTACCAGCGAATCGATGCATCTTCAGCACTCAGTTGCTTCGACGTGCGGATTTACCGCTTCGCTACCCTTTGCATGGCAACCCGCGCCGGTTTCACGTGTGCTGGAAACCTGTAAGCGGCGCTTCGACCGGTGGACTGCGGCCTGGCCCATGCAACAAGGCAATGTGAAACTATAAGCGCTCGTCAAGCTCACGTCAAAGAATTTATGCCGAATGTGGGCGAAAAAGCGCAACCGTGCGAAAAACGCGGCTTCATACGGTAGTATGGGCGGCGTTACCAACAAGGAGATCGCATGTCTAAAACGATGAACTACCACAACGTGAAATTCACCGCAGCCTATGGCACTTCTAAGCAGTTGCCCCCTTCAAAGCGCGCCGAAGTTTCTTTCGTCGGCCGCTCAAACGTTGGCAAGTCGTCGCTTATGAACAAACTGTTCAATCGTAAAAAGCTTGCGAAGGTTTCAGCCACGCCGGGCAAAACGTCGACCATCAATTTCTTCGAGGCCGAATGGGCCGACTTCGTCGATTTGCCGGGCTATGGCTTCGCGCAAGTTTCGAAGTCAGAAAAAGCCCGATGGCGCGAAATGATTGAAGGCTATTACAACCAAGACCGCGAATTTTGCTGCGTGGTCTCGCTCATCGACATTCGCCACCCCGCAACTGCGCTCGACGTGAATATGATCGAGTTCTTGATTGCCGCCGAGCTGCCGTTCATGATTGTATGCACGAAAGCCGACAAACTTTCGAAGAACAAGTGCGCGCAGTCAATTGCCGCGCTGCGCCGCCAGCTGGGCTTCTCGCGCGATGAGGTGGAAATCATCCCCATCTCTTCGGCC
>ERZ825159.3171-NODE-3171-length-12127-cov-3.577949_pt1 | contig 12127 bp, 9 predicted proteins | sample MGYA00519932_ERZ825159 | MGnify/ENA primary metagenome ERZ825159 (study PRJEB31778, sample SAMEA3449191) | human gut metagenome | biome: human gut; feature: human-associated habitat; material: faeces | place: United Kingdom | collected 2010/2012 ...
ACGTATGCAATATTATCCCGACGGACTTCCCTACGACGAATGCTATCGTGCCGACGAACAACCTTACAAATATGGTGAACTGGAATTTATAGAGATGCACGGCTTCGATTCTTACGACAACGGCCGTCGTCACTACTCCCCTGCCATGCATCGGTTCACCTCTTTCGACCCGTTGGCCGAGCATTTTTATCACGAATCGCCCTATGCCCATTGTGGAAACGACCCGGTGAATTATATCGACCCCTCTGGTATGGATTACTGGGGGACAAACGATCCCGATGAAATTGAAAAATTTTGGGATTCAATTCTATCTGGTGACGGAAATATTGATATGAGTGAATGGGATTATTTGTCAGACGATGAATTTGCTGATATAAGCAAAACACTCATGTACAATAGCGATAATGGCTGCTGGTATACCTTTTATGTAAATTCTAATCCCAGTTCTTATTCATCAAACGGCAGGGAATACGTTATAAATGGAATTTCTTTACCAAACATCAATTGGAATCCTTTTGCTAGAGATGCAAGATGGTATCAACAAGCCTCAGGGCAAATTACCCCCACAAACGACCTATTTTATTTAATTGCTGGAATAAAATTACTGTCCAATAAAAGATTTCTTCCAATATGGCAAGCTCCAAAAAAATCACCGCCATTAGGACAATATACGGTATATATTGCTAGAGATGAAAATAAAAATGTTATTTATGTGGGTATGACAAATAATTTTCTTAGAAGACGAGCTGAACATGCTCATAGATTTGCTATCAAAAAATTCAAATCCAATTTAACCAAATATGATGCAAGAGCTTTAGAGCAGGCATTAATTGAGCATTACAAATTTCGAAGAGATGGAGGAACTTTACTTAACAAAATCAATAGCATCTCCCGTAAAAATCCTATATACGAAGAAGCTATAAAAGTAGGAAATAGTTATATTAAAAATCATAGTTTATGACAAAGAAAAAGATTGAAATCGGGGATATTTTTGAAGTCCCCACGGCAATAGGGAATGCATATATCCAATACATGGCCGAAGTAGACCAAACGACATTGATACGCTTGCTTCCGGGGGTATACCATGAACCTGTCGATTTGGAAAAATTAGCACAACAGAAAGAACGATATATCTGTTTCGTTCCGTTGGGAATAGCTTTACGAAGAAAATACATTCGCAAAGTCGGCTTTTCCGAAGTCAAAAAGTTCAAAGTCCCTAAATATTTCAAAACAGTAGAAACGGTTTGCGGAGTGTTCAAAGGGTGGGTTATAGTCAATAACCATACTTTGGAGCGAAAACTAGTAAAAAAACCGACAAAAAAGCAACAGAAATATCCTCCTTATGGAATCTGGGGTATAGAATTTTTAATAGACCGTATTGAAAAAAAATGGAACCCGGAAACTTGGGAAGACGAATATACAGAACAAGAATCATAAACAGAAGATGAAAAAGGAGATAAAAGGAGAAAATGTTACAAATAAGAATCTTGTTACCATAAAAATAAAACAACGAAAAGAGCCTATCACTGGCCTTTACGTGAATCATGATAACAATTGGGTCGCTGTTTTGGAAAATACATATGACTATGTCCTCGATGGATATACATTCATCAATCGAGAGTGGATAGACCATTTTCATATCGAAACAGACAGAATAGCAGACTATATATTTTCCAACTCAAAATGGGAGCTCATAAATTCTACGCTTCTATTTCCTACCGCTTTATTTGATAAAGATAAAGAGAAACTCGTTGAAATATGGCAACACAAAGCTCATAAATTTTGGCTTGGAGAAATAAAAAATATCAACGAACAATACATAACAATGAGGATTTTAGATAAACAAGCACAATGGATTGAATATAAAAAATTCCCTTTACAGAAGATTCGCTTTTTTCGAGTGAACACTCGTTACTCGTGCGCTTATCAAAAATATATAACGACAGACTCCACAAAAATCCCCCGATTGGAAATCTGGGAAATCAAGGTTAATAACCACAATGAAATATATAAAGGTGTGGTCATTCAAGAAAATGAAGAATGGATTATTCTTCACCAAAGTCAGAGAGATTTTAATTTCGACGGATATTTATTTATCAATAAAAATTTCATTAAACAAAAAAATATAGTTTCAACAGATAGAATTTCGGCAAAAATCCTTTCTCTAAACTATTCACCGATGTGGAAATATGAAGGAAAGGGTATAGATTGTACAAATACCATGCACATTTTCAGTACCTTCATGGAGAAAAAAGAAAACATAGCGATAGGATTGGAATCGGACGATTATATCCTTGTCGGAAAAATTTCCAAGCTCAACCGAAAATCCATTGTTCTCAATAAAATAGATGAACAGACGAACTTTATACAATCACAAAGAATCCCTTTCTCCAAAATACGTCTTATCGAATATAAGAACAATTATCTCACCTCACTAAGTAAATATGAGAATCTTTTTGCCTCCATAGATTGATGATAAGTTACTACGGAAAAAGCATTAAAATTACATGCTATTATTCCCATAACTCATAGAATAAAGGAAGATTAAAAGTAATGATTACATTCGACAATAAAAAAATTAGAATGGGATGCGATTTTTGGATCGATACCGAAGAAGATGCTCCCTCGGTCGTAACCCGTATGACCGGTATACAACCCTCGTGGGCTACAACAAAAGGCGAAATATTCAGAACAAGATCACACAAAGAAATACCCGGAAAGTTCTTTAAACAAAACCTGTGGGAATTATCCGGTACTGCCTATTTTGAAAAAGACGACCATCTGATACCTTTCAAATCGATCGATATGCTCGAAATGATCGAGAAACAGAAAAGCTCTTTCCAAAAGATTTTTAGGAACTACAAATACAAATGCCTCCTCCATTTCTGCTATACCAACCGGCATAAACTTCAATTCCGTATTCCACCGGAACTGTGGAGGCGTATCGCTCCGTACGGATTGTTGGTCGACTTCGACCTGTACCTACTCAGTAACAGCAAGAAAAATAACATTAACCGAATCAAGACCGGAACCGAAATGGGCTGTACGCTCTATATCGAGACCGGAAAGAATGACCCGGGTATCGTTACCGAGCTGACCGGAATATCCCCCACCCGTATCAAACGGAAAGGATACCCCGACATACCCTACACCGAGCTCGGCACTCACCCGGTCTTCGATGAGAAAAACGTCTGGTTCTACGATACGTTCGACAACCGAAAAGCATCGAAATACTTCGATCTGGTATATCAATCCAACGAAATATTGGACTTGATAGAAAGCCGTTTAGAGTCGTTTCGAAAAGTTTTCCGCCGTTTCAAAAACAGCGGACTGATACTCCATTGCAGTATGGGACATTATAACTTCCAGTTCAGAATACGGCCCGACATGTGGAAAAGAATCGCCAAGCTGAATATCCCGGTAGATTTTTATCTATACTACATAAGTACGCCTTATTTCAACGACTAAACTATCAGACTCATGGAAATACAGAAGATTGAAATCGGGGATATTTTTGAAATCAAACAAAGAGAGAAAAATGTATTGTAGAATAAAATAGCCTAAAAATAAAAGTGGGATAATGTCGTTTCGGGCATTATCCCACCTTCGTTATAATTCATTCGGGTTCATCAATAATTCCATTGGCAAGCGATCATACGCAAGTTATTATCCCCGATAGTGCGCAAATCGGTTAATTGATTATACCGGCAATTGATATAAACCAAATTCGGACAAAACGATACATCGAGGACATTCAACTGGTTATTACTGCAAATCAATCGTTGTAACATGGTTCTATTGCTCAAATCGAGTGTCGAAAGGTCGTTGTACGAGCAATCGACAAAATACAGATTAGTAGTCCCGTCGAGGTTCAAAGAAGTTAAATCGTTATACGAACACACCAAATCGGCCAACGACGTACAATCGAGTACACCCAATGTCTTCATATTGTTGTCACTGCAAATAAGAGACGTAAGAGACGGTAATTTGGACAAAAGCATATTCGATATTTCATTATCGTCGATATTCAAATTAGACAGACTAACCGTCCCGAACAGGTTCAAACTGGTCAATTTATTATAACCGCAATATAGATTTTTAAGATTTTCACAACTATCGACACTCAACGATTCAAGATGACAGCCCTGAACATTCAAACTCTGTAATTGCTGAGCTCCGTTTACATTAAGTTCCACGAACAAATTATTGGAACAATTCAGATTTTTCAAACCGGGAAGCCCGGAGAGAGACAAATCGGTCAAGCGATTTTTATAACAATCGAGCTTAACCAATGCCGGACAATTGTCTATATTCAACTCCGACAGCTTGTTCCTGCTGACATTCAATGTATTGAGCGCAGTACAGTTAGACACATTAATCTCCGTCAACTGATTGCGCGAACAATCGACTTTTTGCAAAGCCGTAAACCCATTCAAATCCAATTCTCCGGCCAATTCCTTATCCTTCCAATCGATAGAAATAGCACGGCCATCGCTCCATACTACCCCCTTCCACATTGCAGGATTCTTAATGTCGGTAATTCCTAAACGAATATAATTGGCATCTCCCTTAGCCGATTTTTGTTGCAAAAAACTTTGCAACTGTTTTACCTCTTTTTGATTGCTTTTTTGAGCGAACAATAACCCTGCGCTTCCCAGCACAATGGCTAACATAATGAAGACTCTTTTCATAACTGTTTTTATTATTTAGTACCTGTTAAAAGTTATTCGGTTTCCAAAACAGAAACTTTACAACTCTTAAACAACAGTTGTAGAAAAAAGTTCTTTTAACTTGCGAAAAGATAACGGTTATTATGGTTCAGTCGATAATTAGTGGAGATTATCTTTTAACTCTTGTACTCGCAGATAGAGAGGAAAAAGAATATTCGTAGAGACTTTTTAGACCTTCTCCTTTGCCGTATCCCATAGCCTTACGGGGTGTTTCAATTTTTACTATCAGAGATATTTTAAAACTCCTCCCCTGCCGTGCCCCGTAGCATTGCGGGGTGTGGCGAAGCAATAGGAGAGGTGTCCGCAAGGACGGAGGGGTTAACCCCTACTGCTAAAAAGACTTATGAAATCTTTCCAATCCCTCTCCTCAAAAACTACCGTTCCGTCGGCAACTCCCCTATTGCTACTGAAACACAGGGGATGCAATCCATCGCATTCGTTAAAATTCCGGCCTACCCCCTCGGATTTTCTACCGAACCGTTATTATGACTTACGAATAGAGTTCTCTTCGATAACAATGCGTCGAGCTTTATACAAAGCGCCTATCGCTTTTTTAAAGCTCTTCTTGCTACACTGGAAATAATGTGCAATCTCCTCGGCGGGCGATTTATCCGAAAGTCGTAACACCCCTCCCGCTTCATTCAACTTCTGTAAAATCGATTCACACAACGGGTCTATTTTTTCATATCCCGGAAGCTGTAACATCACATCGATCTTATCATCTTCTCTCACTTGTTTTACATAAGCACGCAAGTGCTCCCCAATGGTTATCGGTCTGAAAATCTCGTTGTGATAAATCACCCCCCAATGCAAATTATCGATAATAACCTTGTATCCGAGCGGAGTCCTTTGAGTTACTATGATTTCGACAGGTTGATTCGCCTCATATTCAGGAGGGACATTGTCTAAAAATTTATCCAATTTTGCGGAAGCGACTATTCGGCCGGTAGCAAAGTCGAGATATACATATACAATATAAAACTCGCCTTGCTGCATATCCGTATTTTGTTCCCGAAACGGGACCAACAAATCTTTCGCCTCTACTCCCCAATCCAAAAATGCGCCGATTCTATTCACCGACTTTACCTGTAACCACGCAAATTCACCTACTTGTGCATACGGTTTTTGTGTCGTTGCAATAAGCCGGTCTTCCGAATCATAATAAACAAAGACATCTATCTCTCCGCCTTCACTGCATGATTGTTCCGGAACGAATTTCCGTGGTAATAAAATTTCTCCCTTCTCTCCCCCGTCGAGGTAAACGCCGAAATCGACCGTTTTAACAACTTTGAGCTTATTGAATTTTCCGACTTGTAACATATAGGTTTATTTTACACGAATCTTATTGCAAAGATAGTGCAAACGAGGGCAGAAACAAATTTATTTGGTTATGCCGAATGTAGCCCATCTTCGCGCTTATGCAAATGTACACAAATCTTTCAACAGAAATTATAAAAATCCCGAAAACCGGGTGCTCGCATAATACTATTCCTTTTTTGCTTCTTTTCCCTTGCCAAGCACGACAAAAGGTGTATTTTTGTAAAAAACTTATTTATATGAAAAAAGTATCGTTATTGAGTATAATAGCATTGATAAGCTGTCTGTACTCTTGTAATTTCAAGAATAATCATTCAAATGAAACGAATGCCGATTCTGTTGTGGTGGAAAAATTAGTCATCGCAGACACCTACCATCTCTCCGGAGATACCGCAAAGCCTGCTTGTAAAGTTGTCTTGACAATGGAAATTCCTGTAAAATACAAACAAGACAGCGATTACCTTCATTTGCAAAAAATACTTTCCCCTCTAACCTTTGGAGACGAATATACGGGAGACTCCTTGAAACAAGCCGCGCAAAAGGTCGTAGAGTCTCATGTAAACGCCTATAAAGAAATAGAACCCGAATTCGAAAAAGAACTGGCGAAAAGCGGAGAGGCTTATTCTTTCGAATGGGACTTCGATTACACCCTTTCTCCCGTTTACAATCGCAATGATTTCTTCTGTTATGGAGTATCTTCGTCCGAATATACGGGTGGAGCCCACGGCATGTATTCGAATCGTTATTACACGATAGACCTCTCCAACTGGAAAAGAATCGGTTTAGACGATATTTTCCAGCCCGATTCATCGGATACACTTAGTTCTATCTTATTAAACCGGCTGATGAAACAACTGAATGTATCGTCACCCGACTCCCTACTGGAATTAGGCTATTTCGACACGGAAGATATCATGGCTACCGAAAACTTCTATCTGACCGATACCGGTATCTGTTGGGTATATAACCCTTACGAAATAGCTTGTTATGCGACAGGGCAAACCAGTATAGAAATACCGTTCAAAGAGATCGACAGCTATATTTTACCCGACAGCCCCGTTCGTCGTTTAATCAAATAAACAGCAAACCATGCAATATATAAAAACGTATTTCCCGAATCTGACACCGAAGCAGGAAAATCAATTTATGGCTTTGGGACAGTTATATACCGACTGGAATGCAAAGATCAATGTTATCTCTCGCAAAGACATAGAGAACTTGTACCTCCACCATATCCTGCACTCTTTGGGAATTGCCAAAACGATAAATTTCGCAGATGGTTCCGAGATTCTCGACGTGGGAACCGGAGGAGGGTTTCCCGGTATTCCCCTCGCCATACTTTTCCCGGAATGTAAATTCCATCTGATAGACCGCATCGGGAAAAAAATAAAAGTCGCCGCGAACGTCGCCGAGTCCATCGATTTGGAAAATGTGACTTTTCAGCACGGAAGCGTAGAAGAAAACAAGTCCGAATACGATTTCGTGGTAAGCCGGGCGGTTATGCCCCTACCCGATCTATTGAAACTGATACGGAAAAACATAAAAAAAGAACAACGAAACGCGCTTCCCAACGGACTTCTCTGTCTAAAAGGCGGTGAATTACAAAACGAACTCGTTACAGTAAAAAAGACATCGATCGTATTCGACTTGAAAGACTACTTCAAAGAAGATTATTTCGACACGAAAAAAGTCGTCTATGTGCAAATTGTAAAAAAATAGGTTCAAATGAGAATTGCCCGATTTCAATTCAACATGCTCCCGGTAAATACCTATGTTTTATGGGACACGGCCAGTAGGGAATGCGCCATTGTCGATGCCGGATGCTATTATCCGAAAGAAGAAGAAACTCTCGCCGAATTCATTGACGATAATAAGCTGACCGTAAAATATTTGTTAGCTACGCATCTGCACTTCGATCACTGTTTCGGTAATTCTTTCGTGGCAAAAAAATATGGAGTTATATTATATGCAGCGGAAGCCGACGAATTTCTCTTACAAAATATGGTACGCCAATGCGAATCTTTCGGTATTCCGTTTCGAGGAGAAATACAGCCGATCGGGCATTATATTTCCGATAAAGACACGTTTGACCTCGGTCATGAAAAATTAAAAGCGATTGCCGTACCCGGGCACTCTCCGGGAAGTATGGCTTTTTATGCCCCCGATTCAGGGTTTGTACTGTCGGGCGATGCGCTTTTCCAAATGAGCATCGGAAGAACCGATTTGCCGGGAGGGAATCCTCATCAGTTGGTCGAATCTATACGAACAAGATTACTCACCCTACCGAAAGAAACAGTAGTATATCCCGGTCACGGACCGGAAACAGAGATCGGTATCGAACAAATCGAGAATCCCTTTTTATGAAAGGGATTCTTTATTTTCCGAATCATCTATATGATCCAATAAAAAGCGCTTTAACGATTGAATGGCTCCATGCACATTTTTCCACTGTTGCAACTTCTCATTCGGTAAACCGCTAAAATCGGAAGACTGGCTCATTTGGTCTATGATTTGTATCTGGCGCTCAGCATTCGCGTCATCGCCCATCTTCGCATAAGCGAGGGCTAATTTAAGCCTGCAATGCAGGTCGTACGAATCTTCCCGAAGCACTGTTTCAAACACAGAAACAGCCTCTTCATAATATTCGAGATGAAGGCACGCCTCGCCTTTGAGTTTCATAGTTTCCATATCGTCTTCATTCAACTCCAACGACTTGGACAAATGATAATAGGCCTCTTCGTAGTCTCCTTCCTGCAAAAGAATTTCACCTAAAAACGAATGAGCCTCGTCGTCCCTACTGTCGAGACTCAAAGTATCTCTCAAATAAACAACGGCTTTCTGTATATCTCCCAATTCATAATAACAAGTAGCCAACTGATAACATATATTCGAGTTCGAAGGCTCTATATCGAGAGCCTTGTGAAAAAACTTCAACGCATTGTTGTTATCGTCCAATTTCACATAGCACTCCCCGATCAATTCATAAGCAACCGATTTTTCCTTTGTGATAGACTCATATTCAAGAAACTGTTCTATGGCCTTCTCATATTGTCCGGAGTCGTAATAACAATATCCTTTAAACGAGATTATCGACTCTTCATTTTCCTTCACCGCCAAAGCAAAATCACAAGCCTCTACCGCTTTATCATAATGTTTTAACAAAGCCTCGACTTTGGCCAAAGAAAACCAATCCTGCAACGAATAAGGGTCTTTGTCTATCAATTTATTATAAATAATGACAGATCGCTCATACTCCGAACGCTCTTCGCAGATAGCAGCCATTTCTCGAAACAACTCCCGGCTATCGGGTAATACCTTTCCCGCTTTCTCCACGAACTCCACCAATTCATCGAAACAATCGTAATCGGTATATATATCCACGGCATCGAAACAAAAATCTTCCCGAATATCGTCGTTATCCAACATAGCAAGCAACAACGCATGGCCATCTTTCATATAACCGTCGATAAATAACAGCTCAGCCCGAATAAGTGTGGCATCAAGACTATAATCGGCCAGTTCGGACATAATTCTTTTCGCTTCATCTGCTCTATCGAGATAAAGCATATAACGAGCCTCTTTGAGCTTCAAATCCACATTGTCGGGGTGAAGATTCAACCCGAACTCAATAGCGTGCAACGCTTTGGACAACTGCCCTTTGGACTCATAATAATCCGAGATTTCATCTATCTCGTCGGTATCGAAATAACAACTAACTGTCCCGCGCAACATTTCTTCGTAGCGGTCTATGAGTTCATTCGGCTTTTTAGCTGACATCGCAGATTCAGATAAAAACTGTCGAATCCCTTATACATAAGGAATCCGACAGTATAGAAAATAAATTTATACTTTACTTCGATTTTAATTTTTCCCAGCTGTCTTTCAAAGATACGGTCCTATTGAATACCAAATGTCCATCGGTCGAATCTGGGTCCACACAAAAATATCCTGTACGCTGGAATTGATATCGATTGCCGGGCTTGGCATTCTCGGCCAAGTAAGGCTCGATACGGCAATTATCGACGATTTTTAGAGAATCGGGATTTAATAATTCTCTGAAATCCACATCTTTCTCCTCTGCCGGATTTTCTACATTGAATAGCCGGTCATACAACCTGACTTCTGCCGTCGAACTATATTCTGCCGATACCCAATGTAACCTTTCACTTTGCGCATACTTCCCGGCATACCGCTTCGTGTATCGGGATCGTATTCACAATAAATTTCTTCTACGTTTCCATCGGAATCTTTTTTAATTCCGGTGCACTTGATTATATATGCCGACTTCAATCTCACTTCCTGATCGGGAGCTAAACGGAAGAATTTTTTGGGAGGATTTTCCATAAAATCGTCCCGCTCTATGTATAGCACTCGGGTGAAAGGTATTTGATGGGTTCCGGCCTCCGGGTCTTCGGGATTATTCTCGGTTTCCAAATATTCCACTTTATTTTCCGGATAATTGGTAATAATCAATTTAACAGGATTAAGAACTGCCGATACACGGGTCGCTGTTTTATTCAAATCTTCCCGGATACTATGTTCGAGTAAAGAAACACTGATGATTCCGTCGTATTTTGTATAACCTATTTTCTGTATAAAATTCTTTATGGATTCAGGCGTATATCCACGACGGCGCAATCCGCAAATCGTCGGCATACGAGGATCGTCCCAGCCGGCAACCAGACCCTCTTTTACCAACTGTAAAAGTTTCCGTTTGCTCATCACCGTATAGGTCAAATTCAAACGGTTGAACTCTATCTGGCGAGGGCAATAACTATCGTCGGCCAATTCCTTTACAAAATACTCATATAAAGGACGATGCACCTCGAACTCCAAGGTACAAATCGAATGAGTCACCCCTTCGAAATAATCCGATTGCCCATGTGCGAAATCATACATGGGATATACATTCCATTTCGTTCCAGTACGATGATGAGGATGCTTGATAATACGGTACATGATAGGATCGCGGAAGTGCATATTGGGAGAAGCCATGTCTATTTTCGCACGTAAGACAAAACGACCTTCCTCGAATTCGCCCTTATTCATTCGCTCGAACAAATCGAGATTTTCCTCTACGCTTCTATTCCGATAAGGGCTTTCTATTCCCGGCTGTGTAGGAGTACCCTTTTGGCGGGCTATCTCTTCCGAAGATTGTTCGTCGACATAAGCTTTACCCTCCTTGATTAAACGAATGGCCAAGTCCCATAACTTGGGAAAGTAATCGGATGCATAATACAACCGGTCTCCCCAATCGAACCCCAACCAATGAATATCTTCCATTATGGAGTCTACATATTCTACGTCCTCCTTCACCGGATTGGTATCGTCAAATCGCAAATTACATGTACCTCCGAACTTTTCGGCAATTCCGAAATCCATACAGATCGCTTTCGCATGCCCTATATGCAGATAACCGTTAGGCTCTGGCGGGAAACGCGTATTCAAACGGCCGCCATTCTTTCCGGCTTTCAAATCGGCTTCAACTATCTGTTCTATGAAATTAAGACTTTTCTTGTCTTCTATCTCATTGTTAGTTTCAATCTGTGTCATAAATGCGCATTATTTATAAGTGCGCAAATATACGAAAAGCTAAGAGAAGGACAAAATGAACGAGTATTTTTCATACCAAACCCAACCGTCCATTTTACTTTTCCCATACACGAAACTTCTATTCAAAAAAAATGGAAACGATATGGCAACATACAAGAAAAGTGAAATAACCATAGTCCTTCATCAAATCCAGTTCATCTCTGTATAATATCGCATTAAATTTTCTATCGCATTCTGTAAATCGATGTGTAACTGATGCGTCATACGATGAATACGGATTCTTCCATGAATATTCATTTTAGCCAATAAAAGCGACGAAAAGGCCTCTTTTCTTATCTTTTCACCGAGCTTATTGTTAAATCCCACAGTGACACTGTCTTCATGCTTGGCTACATATCCCAATAATTCTTCCGAAACTTGGGATTCCCCTGCCTGCTTCTTTATAGCCCAAACTTCATAATGATAATCGTCGTTAACGGTAGCGACATACGGTGGAACCGCCGTCTGAAACATTTTCTTCACTTCTT
>ERZ825159.3176-NODE-3176-length-12112-cov-3.159741_pt1 | contig 12112 bp, 9 predicted proteins | sample MGYA00519932_ERZ825159 | MGnify/ENA primary metagenome ERZ825159 (study PRJEB31778, sample SAMEA3449191) | human gut metagenome | biome: human gut; feature: human-associated habitat; material: faeces | place: United Kingdom | collected 2010/2012 ...
CAATCACAGTAAGTTCATGGACACTTGGAGATCAGTGCAAATTTGAAGATCGTGTAATCGCTGCAAAGGAAGCAGGATATGAAGGAATCGGTCTTCGCGCAGAGACTTATGTTGATGCATTGAATGAAGGACTTCATAATGAAGACATTCTTGCAATTCTTGACAAACATGATATGAAAGTAACAGAGGTAGAGTACATTGTTCAGTGGTGTGAGGAACATCGTTCTTATGAGCAGAAATACAAAGAGCAGATGTGTTTCCATATGTGCGAACTCTTTGGAGTAGGCCACATCAACTGTGGACTGATGGAAAATTATTCTGTTGAGTACACAGCACAGAAATTAAAAGAACTTTGCCAGAGAGCAGGAAAATACATCATTGGTGTTGAGCCGATGCCATACAGCGGAATTCCGGATCTTAAGAAAGGCTGGGAAGTTGTAAAAGCTTCTGGATGCGACAACGCAATGCTCATTCTTGATACATGGCACTGGGTAAGAGCAGATCAGCCATACGATATCCTTACACCGGAGATTGCCAAGAAAGTTATTTCTATCCAGATTAATGATGCTTATGAAAGACCATATGCAGAACCTATTTTAAGAGATGAGTCTATGCATGATCGTCTTGCACCGGGAACAGGAGCAAAAGATACAGCAGGATTTGTTAAGATGATTAAAGACGCAGGAGTTGATCCGAAGGTTGTTGGTGTAGAAGTTATTTCTGATGCAATCCTTGGAAAAGGACTGAAAGAAGCAGCTGCTTATACATATGAAAACACAGAGAAAGTATTAAAAGAAGTTTGGCCAGAGTTGGTAGACTAATTTGAAAAACAGATGATGCCAAAGAGAGAGGTAAAATGATGAAATTCAAAAATATGTTTTCTCCGATTCAGATTGGACCTATGACTGTTAAAAATCGTTTTGTGGTTCCACCGATGGGAAATAATTTCGCAAATTCAGACGGAACATGGAGTGACGAATCTGTGGCTTACTATGGTGAGCGTGCAAAAGGTCAGTTTGGTCTGATCACAATTGAAGCGACTGTAGTACATAAAGGAGCGAAGGGCGGTCCTAAGAAACCATGTCTTTATGATGACAACAGCATTGAAAGTCTGAAGAAAATCACAGATGCATGTCATGCAGAAGGTGCAAAGGTATCTATCCAGCTTCAGAATGCAGGACCGGAAGGAAATGCAAAGAATGCAGGAGCACCGATCCAGGCAGCTACAGCAATCGCATCAGCAGATGGAAGAGACATTCCTGAAGAAGTATCTACAGAAAAAGTGTATGAGCTTGTAAAAGGATATGGTGAAGCAGCAGAACGTGCAATGAAAGGTGGAGCAGATGCAGTAGAGATCCATATGGCGCACGGCTATCTTGTAAATTCATTTATGTCACCAAGAACAAATAAGCGTGTCGATGAGTTTGGCGGAAACTTTGAGAACAGAATGAGATTTTCACGTCTCATCATTGAAGAAGTAAAGAAGAAAACAGAAGGAAAGATTGCTGTTCTTGCACGTATTAACAGTACAGAAGACATGTTTGGCGGACTTGATAATCACGATATGTGTGCAGTTGCTTCTTATTTAGAAGATTGCGGGATTGATGGTCTTCACGTATCCCGTGCAGTACATTTAAAAGATGAATATATGTGGGCTCCGACAGGAATTCACGGCGGATTCTCAGCAGAGCTTGTTGCAAATATCAAGAAATGTGTTTCTATTCCGGTTATTACAGTCGGAAGATATACAGAACCACAGTTTGCAGAACAGATCATTAAAATGGGAAATGCAGATTTAGTAGCATTTGGACGTCAGTCACTTGCAGATCCGCACACACCACAGAAAGCAATGGAAGAAAGACTGGAAGATCTTACACCATGTATCGCCTGTCTTCAGGGCTGTGTTGCCAATATGTATGCAGGTAAACCAATCTGTTGTCTTGTAAATCCAGTACTCGGACATGAAAAAGAAGGACTGCCGAAGGCTGAGAAGGCGAAAAAAGTTTACGTGATCGGCGGTGGTGTGGCAGGTATGTGTGCTGCATTTACAGCGAAGAGACGCGGACATGATGTAACATTATTTGAAGCTACAGATAAGCTTGGCGGTAATATGAGACTGGCTGCATATCCACCAGGAAAAGGTGATATCACAGGTATGATCAGAAGTTACATTGTAAAATGTGAAAAAGCCGGAGTTAATATCAAGATGAATACAAAAGTAACTGCACAGATGTTGAAAGAAGATACACCGGATGCAGTGATCCTTGCAACAGGAGCTGAGACTTTAGTACTTCCATTTATCAAAGGTATTGAAAATCCGGATATCGTCTATGGTGTTGACTGCCTGGAAGGAACACGCCCGGTAGGACATAAAGTCTTAGTTGTTGGTGGCGGTATGGTAGGTGCAGAGACAGCAGACTTCTTAGCAGAACAGGGACATGAAGTAGCCATTATCGAAATGAGAGACGCGATCGGACCGGATGTGATCCATGAGCACAGAATTTTTCTTATGGAAGCATTTGAAAAATATGGCATCAAACAGATTGCAAATGCAGCTGTATCAGAGATCTTCTCAGATGGCGTAAGTTACAAAAATGCAGCAGATAAATCAGACGAGACGATCTACGAGGCAAGAGGATTCGACACAGTTGTTCTCTCTATGGGATTCAGCTCACGTTATACACACCGTGATGGACAGAACGTAGTTTATGACTTTGCAGAAGAATTAAAAGACATCGTACCAGAAGTCCACATGGTAGGTGACGCAGTAAGAGCACGCCGTGCACTGGATGCCACAAAAGAAGCATATGAGGTTGCATTGAATTTATAAATGAAATTATATCAGGAGGATTAGAATCATGGAAAAAAGAATTTCTGGACACACAGGCTTAATGGGATTATTTGGATCACCGGTTGGACATTCAGGATCACCGGCAATGTACAACTTCAGTTTCCAGCATGACGGATTAGATTATGCATATCTAGCATTTGATGTAACAGAGGAAGAAATGCCAAAAGCATTTGAGGCAATTCGTTTATTCAACATGCGCGCTGGTAACTTTACAATGCCATGTAAAAATATTGCAGCAAAGTTAGTTGACAAACTTTCTCCGGCAGCAGAGATCATCGGAGCATGTAACGCATTTGTAAATGATAACGGTGTGATCACAGGATACATTACAGATGGTGTTGGATTTGTTAAAAATCTTGAGATCAACGGTGTATCTGTAAAAGATAAAAAGATTGTTGTCCTTGGTGCCGGTGGAGCCGCTACAGCTATTCAGGTTCAGTTAGCATTGGACGGAGCAAAAGAAGTTAACATTTTCAATATAAAAGATAAATTCTACGAAAGAGCAGAAGGAACAAAGGCTAAATTAGCAGAGAAGTGTCCGGACTGTGTTGTTACTGTAGAGGATCTTGCTGATAAGGCTAAACTGGAAGAAGAGATCAAAACTTGTGATATTCTTATCAATACAACGATTATGGGAATGAAACCACACGAGGATGTAACTCTGGTTGACAAATCTTTATTCCGTAAGGATCTTGTTGTTGCAGATACTGTATACAATCCAGAGAAGACAAAGATGATCCTTGAAGCAGAAGAAGCAGGATGCAAAGCAATCGGTGGCGCAGGAATGCTTCTGCAGCAGGGGGCAGTTAACTACGAATTGTTTGTTGGAAAAGAGATGCCACTTGCTGAGTATCAGGAATTTCAGAAGGCTCAGGCAAAATAATTACATTCACAAAAGGAGAATGATGGAATGAGAGCAAAGAAATATTTGTGGTCTATCCTTTGTGTATATTTTTGCTATTTAACACATGGTATCCAGGCTATCATTTTAAGTCAGAACAACGTAAACTTTGCAAAACGGTGGGGATTCAATATGGCAGACCCACAGTCAGCAGCATATGCAGCAGGTCTTGCAGCGGTAAGTACAGCAGTTGCATGGACAGGCTTTGGTAAATTCGTCAGCGTCTGGATTGGTGGAGAGATTTCGGATCATGTAGGACGTAAAAAATTAATGATCGGTGGAGCAGCATTATATATTCTATGCTTCCTTGGATTCTTATTTACAAAAAGTGCATTAGTTGCTTCTGTATGTGGATTTGTTTCAGGAGTTGCAACATCCGGTTTCTGGGATGCATCAGGATATCCGGCTGTACAGGAAGCTTATCCGGCAGCACCTGGATCTGCACTGATCGGAATCAAATTTTTTGTTTCTGTTTCCGGTATGATTTATCCATTCATGGTTGTTCATAATGCAAACAGCGGAAACTGGAAATTAAATGTTATTATCCCGCTTGTAATGTCAGTTGTTTGTCTGGTACTTGCAATTATTGCACCGTTTGCTTATGATGATCAGAAGAAAGCGTCAGAAGGAAAGAAAGACAAATCCGATAATGCAGTGCAGGCAGCAATGCTTGTAAAGCCAAATAAATTTATCGTATTTCTTGTAATGTTTTATGCGTTCCTTTGCATGGCGATCATGTATGGCGCACAGCAGTATACAAAAGCATTTGGACTTTCCGTATGTGGACTTTCCGAGATTCAGGCAGCAGGTATGACTTCTATTTATACAATCGGGTCTATCTGTGCAGTACTTTTCTGGGCGTTCATGATGGCAAAATTAAAATGGAACCCGTTAAAGGTTGTCCTTATTGATTCTATCTGTACAGCAGTGGCACTTGCGGGTGTACTGTTTATCCATCAGGTAGCAATCATTTACATCGCGATTGCAATGTTGGGATTCTTCGCAGCAGGAGGTGCTCTTCAGACAGGTCTTGCAGTTGTTCAGTTATTTAACCCAGGACCGAAGGGGAGAAATACTGGTATTTATTACACATTTATGGGTGCGGCAAGCTACCTGATCCCAGTAGTGGCAGCACAGCTTACAAAATCATCTGGTGAGGCAAGTGCAGTATACAGCCTCATGATCATGCTGTTAGTATTTGCAATCCTTGCTATTTTAAGTTCTCTCTACTTAGTAGCACAGCACAAAAAAATCTTCGGAAAAAGTGCATTATAGGAAGTAACATAGTAACAATCTCAATTCATACGAAAAAAATGGACTGTTGTTCCAAAAGATGTTATCATCAAAAAGAATGCAGTCCTTTTTTTGAGATTAAATTGTTAAAAAATAGACACTTGTAAATCGAAAAATGAAGGAGAAGCTTAAAAGATGAGTCCGAAAAGAACAAGAAAAGCCAACGAACTTCCCTATATTCCACTCGGCCCATTTCAGTGGCGTATTCCGGGAATTCATTATAAATTAGAATATGTAGAATTTTTTCAAGGTCTGATCCTTGGCGCTACTGCGTTAAGTTCGATTCCGTATCTGACGGATAATCTTGGACTTCCGTATGAACTTGCATGGAGCTGCGTCATCATTGAAGTATTTATGTACATGCTTCATGGATGGTTAGGAGATCCGGTTGTCCCGGGATGGATCACACCGACATTACCATTTACACTGGCATATTTAAATGGATTCCCAAAAGGACCGGAGCGTATTCAGGCAATGATTGCATTGCAGCTGCTTGTTGCATTTGTATTTATATTTATGGGAATTACCAAGCTTGCAGATAAATTCGTGACTGGTGTGCCGAATTCAATCAAAGGCGGTATTCTGATTGCAGCACCGATTACAGTATTGCAAGGACAGCTCTCAGATGGAAGCCAGCTGATGACTGCGCCAATCGCAACACTTTCCGGTACATTGTTACTTGCGTTTTTGAGTTTTTCACCGTTCTGTGAAAAGAACAGAGAAAAATATAAAATATTGGATATCATGGCAAAATATGGAAACTTATTCCCATATCTGATTGCTATGTTAGCAGGAGTATTGCTTGGAGAATTGTCAAAACCGGTTCTCGAACTTGGAAGACTCATCCGAATTCCTGACTTTAGTAATATTTTCCACACAGTCAGTATTTTTGCAGTCGGATTTCCACCGATTTCAAAATTTATAAGTGCAATTCCGTTGGCGTTGATCTGTTATGTACTTGCGTTTGGAGATTTTGTTACATCACAGACGTTGGTAGAGGAAGCACAGGACAGTAGAAGTGACGAATATATTGACTTTAATTCAAGCAGATCAAACCTGATCAGTGGTCTTAGAAACCTGCTCCTTGCAATTTTTGCACCGTTCCCACCACTGGCAGGTCCGCTTTGGATTGGTATGACCGTATCTGTTGCAATGCGTTATAAAGAAGGAAAGAAAGCGATGAAATCGCTGATCGGTGGAATGAGTTCTTTCCGTATGGCAACATTCATCAGTGTTATTTTAGTGCCGATCGTGTCATTCATGAAACCAATTATGGGCGTGGGTTCTGCAATCACTTTGTTATTCCAGGCATATGTATGTGCAAGAATCGGTATGGATTATTGTAAGACGAGTACAGATAAAAGTATTGCCGGAGTAATGGCAGCAGTGCTTGCATTTAAAGGTTCCGGATGGGCTTTGCTTGTAGGTTTTGCAATGAACATCTTACTGTCTAATATGGAATTTCAGAAGAAGAAATTAGAGATCTCAGAGACAGAACAAAATTAATAAAAGAATTCAACAGGAGCAGTTAGTCTGGAAAATAGATTAGCTGCTTTTTGTGTAAAAAGCAGCTTTAAACAAACGTAAGAACCGCCTCTTTAATTTTCTGATAATGTGATTCAGAAATCACTATTTTCCCATGCTCGGTTGCAATCAGTCCCTCCTCGTACAGACAGTCTAAATGTCTGTATAGCGTACGAAGGCTGATGTTAAGCAGCTGAGCCAATTCTTCTTTTGTTGCTTTGACGATGACAGGAAATTTCTGATTTTCACAACATCGAAATAGATGAAGCAATAACCTGTCTTTTGTATTATTTAAAAGTAAATATTCATTTTCATTCAAAATTCGTTCAACTAATAAGGACAAATGCTTAAGGCTGAGCACTCCGAATTCAGGATCTCTTGAAAGTTGATCCAGATATGTTTGTATAGGAATACGAATATAGGAACAATCAGAAGCACAGCGAATCGTTGCTGTGTGTCTGTTTAATGTAGGATGTACAGCCTCAAATAAGCCGTAGATTTCTATAGGTTTGCAGGCTACGGCAGTCAATAATTTTCCGGAAGGACTGTATTTTTCAGAATAACAGGCGCCCTTTAAAAGTATATAGACATATTTCGAAGGCATATCATTATAAATAAGACAATCATTCTTGGAGGCATGCTCAATTTTTAGCCCTGCCTGATCAAGTAAATCTAAAAAAATTTTAGATTCTAAACTTTTTTCTAAAAATTCTTCTGCATATTCAACAATTTTTTTTAGATCTCCGGACATTTTTTGTTCCTTTCTTCTAGAAACATGCCAAATGGCATTTTTTAAAATTCCATCCTAATGATATCATAAAGGCCATAAGAGGACAATAAATTTCAACCGTTGTTTCAGTATTAAATTATTTGGGAGGTATTGCCATGTTAAACATTACTAATTTAAAAGAAACTGTGGAATCGATCATAACAAATAGTGCACTTACGCATGAGCAGGCTATGATCGCGTTATCGGATGTGCCATTGTCTTATGTGGAATTTTTCGAAACTACAAATGAGTTTAGAGAATTGTGTGAGGCGGGATGTTTGTGCAGAATGGCAGAAGGAAATGTCACATATCAACCGAGATATATTCTTCCGGATTATGAAAAATTAATGAGAGAAGGATGCAAATTCTTACGTTTGGATCCACCTGAAAATTTATTCGAAGCGATTCAGACATTGGAAATCTTTTATCGTCATGTCCCATCAGTTACACATTATCCGGTTTACCTGGGATCTGTAGATAAATTGCTGGAACCATTCATGGATGATGAGAATGCATATATTTTAAAAGAAGGTGTTGTGAAGGTCAGCGTTTTAATGCGTGATGGACGTGAATTTAATATTGCGTATTTAAAAGGCTTTGATATTTTATCTATGTTTAAAGATGCAGTTGCTGATTGTAAATTTTCTTCATTGATGATTCGTGTTGAAAGTGATGAAGCTAGTTTTTATTGTGTTTCTAAAGAATTATTTAATCAATTATTAAATGAACATTCTGAATTGGTGGAATACGTGAATACGTATTATCGTAAGAAATTATCGGAAACAATTTCAAGACAAGAATTAATGACGATGAATGGCAAGAATGGTGCTATATGTGCTTTTCTATACTATTTGGTTACAATGTTTGGAAAAGAAGCGCGTGATGGAATTTTGATCGACCTAAAGATCACAAATGATGATATTGCGGGTTTCTGCGGAATTTCTACAAGACATAGCGTGAATCGTATTTTGCGTGGCTTAAGAGAAGAACATGTTATTCGCACATTGTATAATAAAATCATGGTCTTGGATGTCGAGTATTTAAAACAATTTGTAGATGTTAAGGTGGATGCATAATCCGCCTTTTTTCATGCAAAATAAAAAGAGCCGACTTAAAATGTGGGATGTCGACTCTTAAAACTGGTCATTATAAGAAAGACTATCATGAGTTGGTTACAACCAGTTTTGTTTACTATATCATGGATTTTGAAATGAAAAAAGAGCTGAACTAGATGATGTGGCATATAATTCAGCTCTATTCATAGGAAACTGGATATGCAAATTACTTTATGGACACGCTATCCAGCAAAAATAAGTATATCATCTTGTTGTGTATTATACAAAAACAATTGTCCAAAATTGTATATATAAGGAACACGTAATATAATAAATATCAATTGCTAACAAGATTCTACTGAAGTATGATACAATGGAAATAATGATAGAGGTGACGAAGATGAATTGCGACTATGTGCTTCAATATCTGGAAAAGATGGAAGTCCCAATTGTTTCAAAAAAGAACCATGATATTATAATGTGCGGTTTAGAAAAGATGATTTTCTTAAAGGAAGGTGTCGTAAAGGTGAGTTCCATTTTAGAGGATGGACGCGAATATAATATAACTTACGCCAAAGGACCCAATCTTCTTTCGTTAATGTGCGACACACTTCGTGAAGATGTTGCGTATCGTATAAGAATTCGTGTTGAAAGTGAAGAGGCATCTTTTTGTTTGGTAAGTCGAGAAGATTTCTCAAGGGCTGTAAAGCGAGATGAAAAATTAAAAGAATATGTTGAGGCATACTATCGTGAGAATCTACAAAGAGCTCTATATCGCCAAAAATGTATGACAATGAATGGAAAGAGTGGCGCTATCTATGCCTTTCTTTATAATTTGATTTCTTTGTTTGGAAAAGAAAACGAGGAAGGTATATTGATTGATATGCAGGTCACAAATGATGATATTGCAGGATTCTGTGGTATTTCTACAAGAAATAGTGTCAACCGTATTTTGCGTGGATTAAGAGAAGAGAATGTAATTCGTATAGTCGATAATAAGATTTTAATTTTGAATGCAGATTATTTAAAGCCATATGCAGACTAAAAGGGTGATATCTCACCCTTTTCATTTCGCTAATTTTTCTTTTAATAGTTCCATAGTGATTGGTTTTGCAATATGTCCATCCATATCTGCTTTTAGGCATTCTTGAATATCACTTTCAAATGCATTGGCACTCATCGCAAGAATATGTACGCTTTTCGCATCTCTTCGTGGCAAAACACGAATTTCTCGAGTGGCTTCAAGACCGTTTTTAATTGGCATCATAATATCCATAAAAATATAATCAAAAGTGTAAAGCTTAGATTTTTTGAATTGATCAAGGGCTTCTTGTCCATTTCGAGCAGTCGATACATCAAGCCCTAGATCTTGTAACAAATGGGTTTGGATCTATTTGTAAAGGAAGAATTATCCTAAAAGTTGTACCAACATTTTCTTTACTTTCCATTTGTATCGTACCATGCACCTTTCTAAGGACATTATACTCGATTGTAAAACGAAAAAAGAGCTGATCGGGTAAATCAGCTCAAGAAATAGGAAACGCTGGATAAGCGGTAAAAGGGTAATTTGATTATCCAGCATAGCCTAGTATATCACTATGAATTGAAAATGCAAGGAGATTGAACATATTTTCTGTATCACTAGTTTTTAATATTGATTTGTATTATACTTGAGATAGATTCCGTATCGGAATTTATTTTTTTTGGAGGAAATATGAAAATTATTGTAGTTGGTGATGGGAAAGTTGGCTTTGCGATTGCGAAACAATTGAATCAAGAGGGTCATGATATTACAGTGGTTGAAAATAAAGCGAATGTATTATCAAGTACAATGAATCAACTAGATATTGTTGGTGTGCAAGGGAATGGGGCTAGTTTAGACACATTATTAGAAGCACGTGTACCTTCGAGTGATTTGTTGATTGCGGCTACATCAACGGATGAAGTGAATATTATTTGTTGTTTATTGGCAAAAAAATTGGGAGCTAGACATACCATTGCTCGTATTCGTAATCCAGAATACAATAACACAGTTCGTTTGATTAAAGATGAATTGGGATTGAGTATGAGTATCAATCCAGAGCAGGCGGCGGCTCGTGAAATTTTGCGTGCGATTCGTTTCTCAAATTCCATTAAAGTATCGTCTTTTGCGAAGGGAAGAATTGAGCTTGCTGAAGTTAAGGTAACAGAAAATTCCCCACTTATAAATATGCGTGTGGTTGATATCAATCGTCGTTTTAAGACAGAAGTCTTGTTTGTGACGATTTTGCGTGATGGTGAAGTCATCATTCCAAATGGAAATACGGTGATTTATGAAAATGACCGTCTTACATTAACGGGTTCAGCAACGCAATTAGAGCGTTTCTTTATTAAGATTGGTATTTTAAGTGATCGTACAGTCAATGAGGTTATGATTGTTGGTGGTGGTCGTATCACATATTATTTGACGAGCATGTTACTTGAATTGGGTATGGCCGTTAAAATTATTGAGTTGAATAAAGAGAAGTGTATCAACTTGGTTGAAAAATTCCCACAGGCAACAGTGATTCATGGAGATGGAACGGATCATGAATTATTATTGAGTGAATCCTTAGAGGAAATGGATGCCTTTATCGCTCTTACAGATAATGATGAGGAGAATGTCATTATTTCCATGTTTGCCCAAAGTCATGGTGTTACGCATGTGCTTCCTAAGGTAAATCGTGTTTCTTTAGGTTTCTTGTTGGAAAAGTTGGGTCTTGAAAATTCAATTACGCCTAAGTTTATTACCGCAAACCAAATCGTGCAGTATGTTCGTGCTATGCAGAATACGGTTGGATCAAACGTTGAATCTTTGATCAAGCTAGTGGATGACAAGGTAGAGGCTTTAGAATTTAGAGTGCGTGACAATTGTCGTTTTATTGATGTGCCAATTAAGGATCTAAATATTCGTAAGGGTATCATCATTGCGTATGTAACACATAAAGGTGTTTCTAAGGTGGCAACTGGGGATATGCGTATTCAACTATCGGATACGGTTATTATTATTAGTAAGGTTGCAGGGTTGAGGGATATCAATGATTTACTATCTTAAGCATAATATACATAAACTCAACTGGACTATGATTGGTAACGTATTGGGTATGGTGCTTATTGCGCAAGCCTGTTTAATGGTGTTGCCGGTCATTGTGGATTTGATTTATCAAGAAGGATTATATGATTCTTACTTGATTGTGATTGGGATTTGTTTGGTTTTAGGCTATGGTTTAATGCGTAAAAAGGCGAGAACGAATTCTTATTTTGCCAAAGACGGAATGCTTGCGGTAGGTCTTGCCTGGATCGTTGTTTCTTTCTTTGGTGGATTACCATTCTACTTGTCGGGTGAAATTCCTTCTTTTGTGGATTGTTTCTTTGAAGCTGTGTCTGGATTTACAACGACAGGTTCAAGTATTTTAACGGAAGTTGAGAATTTGAAGCATGCCACACTCTTCTGGCGTAGCTTTACACACTGGATTGGTGGTATGGGTGTGCTGGTATTTATTTTGGCCTTACTTCCAAAGTCAAATGATCGTGATATGCATATCATGCGTGCGGAAGCACCTGGTCCTACCATTGGTAAATTAGTACCTCGTATGCGTCAGTCCGCTATGATTTTATATACCATGTATATGGGATTGACTATCATTCAGGTCATTTTACTATTGATTGGCAAGATGCCATTGTTTGATGCGTTATGTAAT
>ERZ825159.3182-NODE-3182-length-12076-cov-3.431245_pt1 | contig 12076 bp, 12 predicted proteins | sample MGYA00519932_ERZ825159 | MGnify/ENA primary metagenome ERZ825159 (study PRJEB31778, sample SAMEA3449191) | human gut metagenome | biome: human gut; feature: human-associated habitat; material: faeces | place: United Kingdom | collected 2010/2012 ...
AAAAAAAAAAAAAAAAAAAAGGCTTTTGCCGCCCGGGAATGTTAAAATTCCCGGGCGGCAAAATTTTTATCTTTTCCGGTACATCCCGAGGGAAAGAATCCGGAATACGCGGGGCGGATATACGTGATTTTCGAATTCGGAAAATAAATTGTATACAATAATGTACTTGCTATTTGGGAACAGGTCGGATACAATAGGCGTGACAATTACAAAATGAGAGAACTCGTATCAAAAGGAGAAATCATGAAGAAAAGAAGAAGCGTACTTGCGCTGCTTTTAGTTGCAGCTCTTACTGTTGTACTTGGCGGATGCCAGGATGGCAAGGATGGGAAAGCAGATTCTTCCGATACCACAAGTTCTCAGGTATCAACGGAATCAACCCCGACAGGGGAACCTATTATGGGAGGTTCCATCACGGTAGGAATTCCTCAGGACATTGAGGATAGTCTTGACCCACACAAATCTGTTGCGGCAGGAACGAAAGAAATCCTATTCAATATTTATGAGGGCCTTGTAAAGCCCGATGAAGAAGGAAATCTGAACGATGCGGTGGCAGAGAGCCATTCGATTTCGGAGGATGGAAAGGTTTATACCTTCAAGCTCCGGAATGGTGTCAAATTCCACGATGGAACGACCGTCACTGCAGAGGATGTAAAATATTCAATCGAACGCTGTGCGGGTATCAACGGAGACGGAACGCCTCTGGTAGAGGCATTTTCCAATGTGGACAAGGTTGAAATTCCAGACGAGAGCACGATCGACATCTATTTAAAAGAGGCAGACACCGAGTTTCTTGCCTATCTGACGGTGGCGATTGTACCTGAGCATGTGGAAGATCTGGAAGCAGATCCGGTCGGAACAGGCCCGTTCCACTATGTATCACGGTCCCCGCAGGAAAACATTGTCCTTGAAAAATTCAGCGATTACTGGGATACGGAAAATCAGGCGTATCTGGACAAGGTAACATTTCGAATTGTCAAGGACAGCAATGCAGTCGTAACAAACCTGAAATCCGGTACACTGGACATGTATGCACGTCTCAGTTCCACACAGACAGCGCAGCTTGCCGAAGATTCCGATTTTACGATTTATGACGGCGGTATGAACCTGGTACAGGCGCTGTATCTGAACAATGCCGTGGAACCGCTCAACAATGTGAAGGTGCGCCAGGCGCTCTGCTATGCGGCAAACCGTCAGGAAGTGCTGGATATGATTGCGGACGGAAAAGGAACGATCATCGGAAGCAGCATGTTTCCGGCATTTGGAAAATATTATGTGCCGGAACTGTCAGAGCGATATAATCAGGATATTGAGAAGGCAAAAGAACTGTTAAAAGAAGCCGGATACCCAGATGGATTTGAGCTTACGATTACAGTGCCGAACAATTATCAGCAGCATATCGATACAGCCCAGGTTCTGGTAGAGCAGCTTAAAGCGATCGGTGTTACTGCCAAAATTCAGCAGGTCGAGTGGGACAGCTGGCTGTCGGATGTATATGCAGACCGGAAGTTCCAGTCCACGGTTGTCGGCGTTGACGCGGCATATCTGACCGGACGCGCGTTGCTGGAACGCTTTACCTCAACATCATCCAAGAACTTTATCAACTACAGCAACGAAGAGTATGATAAACTGTATCAGCAGGTTAAGACCAGCACGGATGAAGAGGAGCAGGTTGAGCTTTACAAAAAAATGGAAACACTGCTCTGTGACGATGCGGCAAACCTGTATATCGAGGATATGGCATGCGAGGTTGCTCTTCGGAGCGATTTTGCGGGCTATCGGTTCTATCCGCTGTATGTGCAGGATATGGCGAAAATTTATAAAGTAAAATAGTAGCTATTCCGTTACGGCTCGCTGGGGACCGGTGGGCGGTAACGCTATTTCAGGCAGGAAAAAGAAAAACTCTCATTCGATTGTCAAATCTGCCTGAAAAGAGATAAAATCTGAAAAAACAGAGAAAAAGCGGCGCAGAATTGCTGAAAAGAAGCAGTCTGCGTTGCTTTTTCTCTCTGTCGATAGAATCTCCGAAAATATGTTAGGCTTGACTTTTTTTTCAACACTGCCTACTATAGAAAGGACAGGGAAAACAAAAAGGCTCCGCGGCGATGCGTGAGGCCTTTTTCTTAATATAGGGTGGAAAGAAGGGGAACCCATGACAGATTTTCTGGTAAGATGTTTTGTAAAAGAGTATGAGAACACCGACAATGCGGATGTGCGCACGAGCTATGGTATTTTATCCAGTATGGTGGGAATCTGCTGCAATGTATTGCTGTTCGCTGCAAAGCTGCTGATCGGCGTTGGGATGCATTCGCTGGCAATCATGGCGGATGCGTTCAATAACCTTTCCGACGCGGCATCTTCGGTCATCAGCTTTGTTGGTGTCAAGATGGCAAACAAACCGGCAGATAAAGAGCACCCGTTCGGGCACGGTCGGATCGAGTATATTGCAGCGCTGATCGTTTCGTTTCTGGTTATTGAAGTCGGCTTTACGTTTTTAAAGAGCTCCCTGGAGAAAATTCGCAATCCGGAAGAGATCACATTTCAGATGGTTCCGTTTTTGATTCTGGTGCTCTCGGTTGGTGTAAAGCTGTGGATGGCGCTTTTCAACCGAAAACTGGGAAACCGCATTCAGTCGAAGGTGATGCTGGCAACGTCGGCGGATTCCATGGGTGACGTGATCACGACGAGCGCAACGATCGCTTCTACATTGATCTGCCATTTCCTTTCGGTTAATATCGACGCAATCGCAGGACTTGTTGTGGCGGTACTCGTTATGTGGTCCGGTATTTCCATTGCAAAAGATACATTGGAACCGCTGATCGGGCAGGGCGCGGATCCGGATCTGTATGCACGGATCATGAAAGAGGTTGCTTCCTATGAAGGAATTGTAGGAACCCATGATCTGATTGTCCACAACTACGGGCCTGGCAGAAGTATGGCATCGATCCATGCGGAGGTGCCGCGAGATGTCGATATCGAGGTATCGCATGATATTATCGACCGCATTGAACATGAGGTCGGTGAAAAATTGGGAATTCTGCTGGTCATCCACATGGATCCGGTGGAGATCCACGATGCGACGGTTCTTGCGACAAAGGAGAAGGTAAGAAACGTAATTTCCATTCTCGATCCGGAGCTTTCCTTCCACGATTTCCGTATGATCAACGGGTCGGAGAAAAAGAAGCTGATTTTTGATCTTGAAATCCCGTATTCTTATAAGAAGAAAGACTGTGATCGCGTGATCGGGCAGATCGGGGCGCTGATGAAGGAAATGGATGAGAAGTATGAATGCGTCGTCAACATCGACAAAAAATACGTGGCGGGAGAGTGACAACGGCCGGGTTGAGCCGTCAAATCCCTTCCAAAATGTTCCAAAAGTCAGTTTTTTGAAAAAAATAAAAAAATTTCAAAAAAGGTGTTGACTTTTCTCTTGCGATAGTGTATTATACATTTTGTCGCAAGGCAATGGGCTATCGCCAAACGGTAAGGCAACGGACTCTGACTCCGTCAGTTCCTGGTTCGAATCCAGGTAGCCCAGCTCATTGAAAGGTCTCAGGTCTCGTACCTGAGGCCTTTTTCGATTTGTGCAGGCAATGAGCCAAAGTCTGTGTTTGCTCGAAACTTTGGCGAATATCCGATTGACAAAACATTTTCGGTCAAAGATTAAAAATACAGCAGGAGGAACGAAACGATGAAGTATTCCTTTACGAGCAGAATCCGCTACAGCGAAATCGGTGAGGACGGAAATCTCACCCTGCCGGGGCTGATCAATTACTTTCAGGACTGCAGTACCTTCCAGTCGGAAGCGATCGGCGAGGGCGTTGCGGAGCTCAAAAAACGAGGCTGCGCCTGGGTGCTGTCCGCGTGGCAGATTCATGTGCGCCGCTATCCATCCCTCGGTGAAGCGGTAAAAATCACTACATGGGCGAGCGGTTTCAAAGGATTTCTTGGCATGCGTAACTTCACGATGGAAACAGAAGATGGCGAAATGCTCGCCTGTGCCAACTCCATCTGGTCTTACGTCAATATGGAAACGGGTCATCCCGTCCGCGCACCGAAAGAGACGACAGACGCCTACGGCATTGACGGTCCGATCGACGAGGATTTCGGCGAGCGCAAAGTGAAAATGCCGGAAGCAGATTTCATCGGCGAACCGTTCCCGGTGCGGCCGCACAACCTCGATACGAACCACCACGTCAACAACGCACAGTTCATTTCCCTTGCCGGTGAATGCCTTCCGAAGAACTTCACCGTGCACCGGATGCGCGCCGAATACAAACAGCAGGCGCACCTCGGTGACGTCCTGCATCCGCTGCGCGCCGAGACGGAAAACGGCTGTTTTATCTCGCTGAACGATGAAAAAGGACAGCCATACGTAGTTGTGGAATTTCAATGATTGTGGTACAATCGGAAAGAATAAGATACGAACGTAATAAACACAATGAGGAAAGGGGAATTTGCCATGAGAGCGCAGAACCTTACACTGTTAACCGATTTATATGAACTTACCATGATGCAGGGCTACTACGAGAACCCGTCCGATCAGATCGTGGTATTTGATGCATTTTACAGAAAGAATCCATGCGGCGGCGCATACGCCGTATGTGCAGGACTTGAGCAGGTAATCGAGTATGTCCGCGATCTTCACTTTTCACCGGATGACATCGACTATCTCCGTTCCCTCCATATTTTCAACGATGATTTCCTGGAGTATTTAAGAGGCTTCCATTTCACAGGAGATATCTATGCGATCCCGGAAGGAACCGTCGTATTCCCAAGAGAACCGCTCTTAAAAGTAGTTGCTCCTGTCATGGAGGCACAGCTGGTGGAAACCGCCATCCTGAACATCATCAACCACCAGAGTCTGATCGCAACAAAAGCAGCCCGTGTATGCTATGCAGCCAAAGGCGATGGCATTATGGAATTTGGTCTTCGTCGTGCCCAGGGACCGGATGCTGGTATCTTTGGTGCCCGTGCTGCTGTGATCGGAGGCTGTATCGGTACTTCCTGTGTTCTTACAGGACAGATGTTTGATGTACCTGTGCTTGGCACCCATGCCCATTCCTGGATCATGAGCTTTCCAGATGAATATACTGCATTTAAGGCCTATGCAAAGCTTTACCCCAATGCCTGCATCCTTCTGGTGGACACCTATGATGTGCTGAAGTCCGGTGTTCCCAATGCCATCCGTGTATTTGAAGAGATGCGTGAAGAAGGCATTCCGCTTACCAGATACGGTATCCGTATTGACAGCGGAGATCTGGCTTATCTGTCCAAAGAAGCATACAAGATGCTTGCTGCTGCCGGCTTTGACGATGCCACCATCTCTGCTTCCAGCGACCTGGACGAATACCTGATCGAAAGCCTGAAAGCCCAGGATGCAAAGATCAATTCCTGGGGCGTTGGCACACGACTGATCACTGCTAATGACAATCCTGCCTTTGGAGGCGTATATAAATTATCTGCTGTCAGGGATCCGGAGACACAGGAATTTATTCCCAAGATCAAATTGTCTGAGAATACAGCAAAAGTGACAAATCCAGGCAACAAAACCGTTTATCGTATCTACAGCAAATCCACAGGCAAGATCAAAGCAGACCTGATCTGCCTTGCAGATGAGAAATTCGATCCGGAAGAAACTATGGTGATCTTCGACCCGGTTGACACCTGGAAAAAGACCAAGGTTCTTGGCGGAACCTACGAACTCCGTGAGCTCCTTGTTCCGGTAATTAAAGATGGTAAGAGCGTTTACAAGTCTCCATCTGTCATGGAACTCCGCGACTACTGCAAACAGGAGCAGAACACACTGTGGGATGAATCCAGACGTTTCGTTAATCCGCAGAAGGTTTATGTAGATCTCTCCCAGTCACTCTATGACATGAAGAAGGCTCTCCTGGAAGAAATGAGTGAAAAAGAGCTCTGATAAACAGAAATAAGCATTCATAAACCCTCCTTTCTTATCATAAGCTTATGGATAAGGAAAGGAGGGTTTTTATTGCACAGAGAATTTTATACCCGGCTGATCAGCAGGGAGCATCCTCTGCCGGAAGCCTTTGTGCCGGAACATCTTATCGATATCGGACTTCCATTTGAAGCAGCACCGGGAGATCCGAAGCGGCTTCTGGAGTATCAGGCTGCAAAAGCCGCTTCCCAGCTTTTCCATGCCTGTCACAGATGCGGTCTGAACCTGTGGGCAGTTTCCGGATATCGTTCCTACCAGCGACAGAAGGAGCTTTTTACAGGAAGTCCTTTCGTTGCAGAGCCAGGAACAAGTGAGCACCAGAGCGGACTTGCTCTGGATGTATCCTGCCCTTCCATCCATATGGAGCTCTCCGAAAGGTTTTCCGCAACAGGAGAAGGCCGCTGGCTGAAAAAGAACGCTCCGCTCTATGGTTTTATCCTCCGGTACCCCAAAAGCAAAGAGGAGATCACCGGCATCCCTTACGAGCCATGGCACATCCGCTATGTGACAAAACCTCTTGCTTCCTGGCTCACTATCACAAATCTGACTCTGGAAGAATACCACTGCTTTCCTTCCCGATGTCCGCATCCTCCCTGATCTGCAGCTCCTGGCATCTACATCTGATGTTTATATCTTGATCTGCACACATTTTTCTGTACATCTGATGCACTTTTACTGCTCCATCTGTCTGCCAAGAAAACCGGCTGCTGTGCGGACAAGGGCACGTTCTGTGTCTCCCAGTGCTGTTTTTTCACTTTTAGTCAGAAGAATCACTGCTCCAATGGCGTCACTCGCACACAGGATCGGCTGTATCATTTTCTGGCAAAATGAATCCATAGCGTCGGAAATGACTGATATATTTTCCCTGCTGTCCTGACTGACCATTCTGCCTTTCCTGCCGGCAATGACTGCATCCAGATCAGAACTGATCTCTTTTCCTTCCAGTTCCCGGCTTCCGCTGCCGCATGCCGCCACGACCTGATCACGATCTGTAATACAGGCAGTCAGTCCGGTGGTCTGTACCAGCGCTTCTGCATATTCCGCAGCAAACGTATTCAGCTCTCCAATGGGCGAATATTTTTTCAGGATGATCTGTCCTTCCCTGTCTGTAAAAATCTCCAGTGGCGTTCCTTCCTTGATCCGCAGTGTCTTTCGTATCTCTTTTGGAATCACAACCCTGCCCAGATCATCGATCCTGCGAACAATTCCCGTTGCTTTCATCTTCCTGAATTCCTCCTGTATTTTCTGTTCATTGTACGTCAATGTTATGTTAACTATTTGTTTTTCATATGGTTATTATGCGAAAAACTGGGAGAAATATGCATAAAAATCTCTTATTTATCTGTCGTAGGAGCCGCATTGTCGTATGCCTGCTGCAGAAATAAATCCTGATAAAATTTTTTTCGAAAATAGGGGTTGCATTTTTGAATAATAGTGGTATAGTATTCGTATACTTGATATGTAGTTTTAAATACTACATGTTATTTTATCAGTTTCTACATTACTACATCGTAAACTGTCGCAATGATCCGTCATTGATGAACCGATCTTGAAGTTGTCCACATGATATAAACAGCAGATTTTTTTTGCAGGAGGTGTTTTTATATGAAATTTAAATTAAAAGATCCGGGAAGCGCCATAACCCACGGAATCGGCATGCTTCTTGCCGTGGTCGGAGCCACTCCGCTGATCGTGAAAGCGGCCAGAAGTGCAGATGTTCTCCATGTTTTTGCAGTAAGTGTTTTTATCCTTACCATGATCCTTCTTTACCTGGCAAGCACACTTTACCATTCCGTAAACTCCACAGCCAAGGTAAACCGCCGTCTGAAAAAAATGGATCACATGATGATCTTCGTGATGATCGCCGGCAGCTACACTCCTGTATGCCTGATCGTTCTCCACGGACGCACCGGCTATATCCTCTGTGCCCTCGTATGGACCGTTGCCATCATCGGAATGATCCTCAAGGGCTGCTGGATCAACTGCCCAAAATGGCTTTCCTCTGTGATCTACATTGGAATGGGCTGGCTGTGTGTACTTGCTTTTGTTCCGATCTTCCACAATCTGCCCCGTGCAGGCTTCGGATGGCTCCTTGCCGGCGGCATCATCTACACCATCGGCGGTGTGATCTATGCGCTGAAGCTTCCGATCTTCAATGCGAAGCATAAGAATTTCGGCTCCCACGAAGTATTTCATGTCTTTGTGATGCTGGGAAGTGTGTGCCATTTTGTTGTAATGTATTTCTTTGTAGCCGGTATGGCGATCCACTGAGTTACTCTGTGATCAGCTAGATAACAATCTCACCTTTCGGATACCGTGACATGCTCCCCCCACTTAAATCTTACGATTTTGAAGTGGGGGCTTCCTGCTCGATTACCCTTTAGGGCAAAGCTAAAACAGGCTATCCCCGCGTGTCCCGCGGTTTTGTTTTTTATGTTTATCCGGTTACGGATTTTTTTCTTGTGCCGTCAGGCACATTCTTTATAGATTCTTTTTCCTTCTTCACGGATGTTGACTGCTGCATTCACATCCCGGTCCATCCTATTTCCACATTCACAAACATACATTCTATCCGACAATGCCAGTTCCTTTTTCTTATGTCCGCATACACTGCAGATCTTGCTGGATGCAAAATAACGGTCTACTTTTATAAGATGTTTTCCACATTCTTCCAGCTTGTATCCCAGCATGAACAGAAACTGCCCGTACCCGTTATCCTGCACACCTTTCCCAAGGTGCAGCCCTCCGGACATTCCCTTCAGATTCAGATCTTCCACACATACTGCATCATATCTTTCCGCAAGCTCCCTACTGAGCTTATGCTGGAAATCTTTTCTCTGGTTCTTTATCTTTTCATGACATAAAGCTACCCTTTTTTTCTGTTTCTGATAGTTCCGGCTTTCTTTTTCACAGTGGGAGAGCTTTCTCTGTTCTCTTGCAAGTTTTTTCTCTGCTTTTCTGTAAAACATAGGGTACCCGGCTCTTTCTCCTGTAGAAAATACACACATTCCCTGCATGGCAAAATCGATCCCAAGAAATCTCTCTGCCGGTCTTTTTTCCACTGTTTGGTTCTCACAGCAGAACAAAAGACTTGCAAAATATTTCCCGGATGGCTCACGGCTTATCGTTACCGATTTCAGTTTCCAGTCTGACGGGATCTGGCGGTGAAGTTTTATTTTTATGGCGGACATCTTTGGAAGCTTCAAATGGGTATCCTGCAAAAGGATATTCCCGTTTACTGCATTGGTCGTATAAGAATTTCTTGAATGTTTTCTTGATTTATAGCGGGGAAATCCGCAGGATGGTTCCCGGAAAAACTTCCGGAACGCACTTTCCAGATGCAGCTGCGCATTCGCCAGGGCAAGGGAATCCACCTCCTTCAGCCATGGATATTCCTTTTTATATCCGGCCGGTGTGTTCCGGAGCATCTTTTTTTCTTTCTGGTAATAGCTGATCTTGTCCGCAAGCATCTGGTTATAGATAAAGCGGCTGCAGCCGATTGTTTTCTCTATCTGAACGCTCTGCTCTTTATCTGGATAGATCCTTATTTTTACGGCGCGGTTCATTTTTCTCACCCTGGCTTTCTATATACTGCCGTATTGTTTCAATCGGCGCCCCGCCTGCACGGAGCAGACAGAAGCTTCAGCAGTCTGCTGCTGGCACTTTTACAGGCATTGATGAATTTACGGAGTTCCGTCTTTGGCTGTGCGCGGAACAGCACATGAACATGGTCTGTATCGTGATTCCATTCTTCCAGTAAGATCCCGTATCCGGGTGCGATATACTCAAAGATCTCTTTTGCTCTTTCGGATATTTTGCCATTCCGTACTTTTCTTCTGTATTTTATAACCATCACTAGGTGATAATATAGTAGAAATACTGAATGGGAATTATGATCTAATTCCATTGTGTTATCACTCTTTTTCTTATATCGACTGACATGTGTTTGCGAACTAATGTTCCTTTTCAGTATACTATATCAGGGAATAGAGAACAAGTGTTTCTTTTGTACTATAAGGACTTTTTTGAGCAGATATGCTCAGATGTGCAATTCATCTCACCACCTGAAGAGGTGGGAGAATTCTTGCTACATTTGTTAAAATGGCTGATCGTATTGTACTGGTTTCTCAATCTTCTCTGCTGTCTGATCATAGCCAGGGCTTTTCACAACATTTCTGTCAGAGAAAAAAAACACGAACTGTTGGTTCAGCAGATGAGCTTTCTTCAGAAACAGCTGGAATATACAACCGAAATGGAACAGGAATATCGATCTGTGCGAAAATGGAATCACGATATGGAAAACCATCTTTTTTCACTGAATTATCTGATCCGCGCAAAAAAATATCATGAGGCAGATGCATATCTGGAAACGATTCTTTCAGAACTTCCGCCGGAAAAGAGGACTTTATGAAACGAGACTTTGTTATTCTTTTTATAGAACTTTTCTGTGTTCAAGCATCTTTTTTCCTGGAAGCTCTGCTGCAGGAATATGTTCTGTTCTGCCAGATAATGCTTCTCTTTTTTCTGGTCCTCACTTACCGCAGGATCTACCTTCTTGCCAGACGATCGCTTAAAAATGCTCAGGAAGAAGAAAAATTTCAGGCTCTTCAAAAACAAGAACAGTTACAGAAAGAACAGGAACAGCTGTTTGTTTCCAGAAAACAAGAGACTCTTGCATTTCAGCAGACTACCATTCAGAAACTACAGACACTTCAGAATTACCTGAAAACCAACGAATATGATAAGATCCAGGACTACCTGCCAGCCATCACCGATGATTTTCAGAGAGAACGTTTCCATCCCATCTGCCAGGACAGCCTGATCAACGCCATCCTTGCGGACAAAAGATTTCTTGCCATGCAGAAAAATATCAAAGTTACCTACGAGGTTCTTCTTCCGGAGAAATCCAATATTCCCTCTTCGGAACTGAGCAGTATATTTTTCAACCTGCTGGATAATGCCCATGCTGTCAGATAATTCAGAATGAAAATAAATATCCGGGTTTAATTGACCGAAGGCACTGAGCACTTCAGGAAGCACATAGGAAGATGGAATGGTGGATGCCCCAAGTTCAATAATCTGTTTGTGAGAGCCGACAAATTCATTGAGAATATGATCCCGGATTTTCAGCATGGAGACTGCAGAATCATAGAGATCATATCCCTGAGGGGTGACGTGCAGTTTCTTTGTGGTGCGGGAAATGAGCTTGGTATCCAATTCCTTTTCAAGGGAAGCCACATGGGCGCTGACTGTTGGCTGGGTCAGAAAAAGATGGCGGGCGGCTTCAGAAAAGCTATTATAATCAACAACGGCCACAAAGGCCTCTAACTGTTTTAATTCCATACAAAAACTCCTGTTTATTGAAAAGAACAATAATCTTAAGGTTAAATAAAATAAATTCTGGAAAAAGGCCGTAAGTACGGTATTTTTTATAGAATTTATTGATTCTGTCTATAAATAGAGTATAATACAGTTGACATAAAATGGCAAGCACATTGTTTTTGGGGTGTTCGACTATTTGACTTTTAAGGTTAAATTCAGTATGCTGATGTTAGTAAGATTTTCTATTCATATAGGAGGGAATCAAATGAAAAAGTTAGTAAGCAGTGTTCTTGTACTTTGCATGATTGCAGTAGCTTTAGCAGGCTGCGGAAATAAGAGCACAGAAACAACAAAGGCAACAGAAGCGGCAGCATCTACAGAGGCAGCAGCTTCCACAGAAGCAGTATCTGAGACACAGGCAGCTGAGGACGAAGCAGCAACTGTTCAGGTGTATATTGCAGCCAGCTTGAGCAATGCCATGGATGAAATTTCAGTCAATTATAAATCTGTTCAGCCAAATGTTGATCTTGTCTTCAATGCAGGCAGCTCAGGCAAGCTTCAGACACAGATCGAAGAAGGCGGCGCTTGTGACGTTTTCTTCTCAGCAGCAACAAAGCAGATGAATGCACTTGTTGAAGGCGGATATGTTCAGGAAGCAGATGTTACAGATCTTCTTGAAAACAAAGTTCAGCTGATCAAACCGGCTGGTACAGAGACAAAGGTTACAGGTTTTGAGAATATTACAGATGCGGCAAACCTTGCACTTGCAGCTGACACAGTTCCTGTTGGCCA
>ERZ825159.3183-NODE-3183-length-12076-cov-2.987189_pt1 | contig 12076 bp, 11 predicted proteins | sample MGYA00519932_ERZ825159 | MGnify/ENA primary metagenome ERZ825159 (study PRJEB31778, sample SAMEA3449191) | human gut metagenome | biome: human gut; feature: human-associated habitat; material: faeces | place: United Kingdom | collected 2010/2012 ...
TTACAACGACTACCACATCTCTTAAATCTTCTTTTTTTATAACTTCTAATGTTGGTATTCCAGCTGTCCCTTGAGGTTCTCCATCATCACTATACCTTTGAATATTCATATTTTCTCCTATAGTATAGGCCCATACATTGTGAGTTGCATCTTTATGTTTTTTCTTTATTTCATTGATAAATTCTATAGCTTCTTCTTCTGTCTTTATAGGTTTTGCATAACCAATAAAAGTTGATTTTTCTACTATATATTCATCTACTCCAAATTTATGTAATGTTTTATAGTTGCTCATTACTTCCTCCTAATTAAATTATAAAAAAGAAAGGGCTTTGACCCTTTCTTGAATTTTATCATTTCAATTATATTATATTTTATTTTGCAATTTCTGCATTACTTTTCTTTTCTTCTTTATATTTTCTATATGAAACGTCAACTAAGGCTTTTTCTTTATTATGTGATAACATATCTATAGCATCTTTTATTTTGTAAAAGCCACCATCTAAAAAATCTTCTCTTATTATGTAGTCTTGGCTTTCAGCCTCCATAACATACCAAACTATTGCATTACAAACTTGTTGTTGTCTACTTCTTGAGAAAAATTCATACATAGTATCTCCTGCCACTACTAATGGACAAGCATTAACACCTGTTTCATCTTTCACTCTACACACTGCACTATCTGCTGCCAATTGACCTTCAAGAACTTTTCCCTTTGGTAATGTCCATTCATGTCTGTCATTTTTTAGTAAAAGAACTTTATTTGCATAAAAAACAACTCCACCTGCACAACGTCTTACTATCATTTTTAAACCCCTCCTATTAACCTTTAAATTTTTATTTTGTTAAATTTTGGAGACAAATCTCTGATAACAATTATTTATTAAGTTGTATGTTGCTATTATTACTAAAAGCTTTCATTTTCTAGAGCTTGAATAGCCTCTTCATAGGCTCTAAGTACATATTCTTTCTCATGACTTTTTTGCTTAATTAGTTTTTCTAAGATTTTTAAACTATTGTCATTTCCAATTATAGCTAATGCTTTTGCACAATATTGCCTTGTCTGTGGATTAGAATCATATAATCCCTTTTCCAAACATGTTCTGCTTCTTGGAGAGCTAATTTTTCTGATAGCTGAATATGTAATTCTCCTAATATCAGAATGTCTATGCATTGTTAAGGCATGTAATAAATCTAAATATTTTTCTTCTTTTAATTCACCAGTAGTCCATATTAAAATTATTAAATCCTCTGCATTTTTTTCTGTTCTAATTCTTTTATAAAGTTCTCTTTTGAATTTTATCATTCTATCATCATCTAAATTTAGCTCTTCTATAAAATCAAGTCTCTCAGATTTACTTAATTCTAAGTATTTATCTAAAATATCCTTAGAACTTTCAACTTTTTCTTTGGACAATGATTTTATTTGAAGCTTTGCCTTAATAAGTTGATCCTTTACTTCCATAGTAGATATGTTTCTAATTTTACTTATCTGTGATACTGTTTTTGATTCTTTATAAAGAAGATAGGTAATAAAATAATCTTCAAGTTCGTCTATATTATTCCAATCTACAATTATTTTATTACTCAATTTCTTTTATATATTCCTTATATATATTATAATCTTCTTCATCTAAATTTACATCAACAGATATACCATTTTCTTCATAATTAAAATTATCAACATTATATTTATCTTTTATTCTACTAAATATATCTCCTCTTTCGTATGGTAGTAAAAGTTTTACTTCATAAGTATCTTCCATTAAAGCTTCTTCAATTAGTTTTAATAATTTATCCATATTTATTCCTTTTTTTGCAGAAATATATACTTTATCTTTTTGATTTTTTGGATAAATATCTAATTCTAGTCTATCAACTTTGTTATATACTATTATTGTTTTTTTATCGCCAACTTCTAAATCTTTTAATACAGCTTCTGTTGTTTGTTTTTGAAGTTCATAACTGCTGTTAGTTGCATCTATAACATGAAGTATTAAATCTGCATATTGAACTTCTTCTAATGTTGCTTTGAAAGCATTTACTAAGTCATGTGGAAGTTTACTTACAAATCCAACTGTATCAACAACTAAGAAATCTCTTTTATTTGGTAAAGTTGCTTTTCTTAAAGTAACATCTAATGTTGCAAATAGCATATTTTTAACAAAAACTTCTTTTTCTTCTTCGTAATCTTTATGTGTTTTTATTAATTCATTTAATAATGTTGATTTTCCTGCATTTGTATATCCAACTAAAGCAACTATTGGAATATTTGATTTCATTCTTTGAACTCTTTGAGTTTCTCTGTTTTTTGATACTTCTTTTAATTCTTTTCTTATATCTGCTATTTTATTTAAGATAATTCTTTTATCTATTTCTAATTTTTGTTCCCCTGGTCCTCTAGTTCCTATACCTGCACCAGTTCTACTCATTTCTCCACCCATTCCATAAAGTCTAGGCATTCTATATCTTAGCTGAGCAAGTTCAACTTGTAATTTACCTTCTTTACTTAAGGCTCTTTGAGCAAATATATCTAATATAAGAGTAGTTCTATCTATAACTTTTCTACCTACAGCTTCTTCTAAATTTCTTATATGAGCTCCTGATAATTCATCATTAAATATTACCATAGTAGCATCAGTAGCTTCACAGTAAGCTCTAAGTTCTTCAACCTTACCTTTTCCTACATAATATGCTGCATCAATAGCTGGTCTATTTTGAATTAAACTTCCTACAACTTCTGCTCCAGCAGCTTTCGCTAATTCTTTTAATTCTTCCATTGATTCATTTATGTCTATATCATCTATTTTTTTTACATTTGTCGTTATATTAAGTCCTATAAGTAAGGCTCTTTCTTGTTGTTTTTCCATTTTTACACCTCTTCATCTTAATGTATATATATGTTAAAAAATATTTTATTTGCCATATTTATTATAGTTTTTAAATAATAATTTTTTATAATTATACCATTAAAGTTAATCTTTAAGTATAATTAAATTATCAATAACAGGAGGTTTTATCTTATGAATCAAAATTATAAGTTCTTTAATCACAAAGACTGCGAATATTTTCCATGTCATAAAACAAATGATCCTGACAATTTTAATTGTTTATTTTGCTATTGTCCTCTTTATGCCTTAAAAGATAAGTGTGGTGGTAATTTTAGATATACTGATAATGGAATAAAGGATTGTAGCAACTGTTTTCTTCCTCATAGAAGAGATAACTATGATTATATTATTAGAAAATTCCAAGATATTATTAATATAACTAAAAAAGAGGATTAATAATTTATAAAGTAATAAATATGAAATAGAAGTTTCTACAATAAAAAAATGATACCAAAGATTTAAATCCTTGGTATCATTTTTTAGTTCTTTAATTTTTTATTTAATCTTCTATATGATACTTGCAATAAAATACTAGTTAAAAATACTATTGCTAAAATCAATATTCCTATATGAAAAAATATATCTTCTGGCAATATATTAATCACCGGATCTATATAAGGATCAAAAATCCAATAATCATTCGAAAATACTGCTTCATGAAATTTTATAAAGAAATAATTAAAATTAATTATTAGTAGTATTGATACAATTACAGGCAACAATATGGTAGTTATTGATGTTATATTTAGAAATTTTATATTTTTATCTTTTATATTTAAAATAATTCCTAAAATAGAAATTAAGCCCGTTAAGTAAAATACCTTTTTTATTATTTGAAAAATATTTCTCACTTCTTCAAAATGAATTTTCCCTTGAGTTGAATATTTAATTGTCGGCAAATTAAATTCTTCTACTTTGTTATTTAAATTGTAATCTATTAAATAATCATAATTTAACTTAATTTCCTCATCACTAAATCCACTTACATCACTTATATTTAATTTTTTTACATCATAGTAGTATAAACTTTTACATTTAAGTCCCACTATAATTGAACCACAGATTATAAAAATAGCTAACGAAAAAGAAGTCAATATATTCAATAATTTTTTCATTTTTATTCCCCTTAAAATAAATTTTCTATCCCCTTTATATTATTTAAGCAACGACATATATCGTTGCTTAAAATTTAAATTTATACTATTTTAGTAGTGAAATCTTCTATATTCCAAACATCATCTACTATATCACTATAAAATTCAGGCTCATGACAAACTAATAAAACAGTTCCTTTGAACTCTCTTATAGCTTTCTTTAGCTCCTCTTTAGCTTCTACGTCTAAGTGGTTAGTAGGCTCATCTAGAACTAAGAAGTTTATATCTTTTAACATTAATTTACAAAGTCTAACTTTAGCAGCTTCTCCCCCACTAAGAACTCTAACTTGAGAAGTTATATGTTCATTTGAAAGACCACACTTAGCTAAAGCTTGTCTTACTTCGTAGTTTGTTAAAACTGGATATTCTGCCCATACATCATCTAGTGCAGTATTGTAGTTATCTTTAGAAGATTCTTGCTCGAAGTATCCTATTTCTAAATAATCTCCTAATTGTACAGAACCACCAAATGGTTTTTGTATTCCAAGTAAAGTTCTAAGTAAAGTTGATTTACCTATACCATTCATTCCTTTAAGAGCTATTTTTTGTCCTCTTTCTAATTGGAAGTTTAATGGTTTAGTTAAAGGATCATTATAACCAAGAACTAAATCTTCTGTTTGGAATATGAATCTAGATGCTGCTCTAGCATTTCTAAAATCAAATGTTGGTTTTATTTTTTCCTTTGGTCTTTCTAAGATTTCCATCTTATCAAGTATTTTTTGTCTAGAGTTTGCCATACCACGTGTAGCAACTCTTGCTTTATTTCTTTGAACGAAATCTTCAAGTTTTCTTCTTTCTTCAAGTTGTTTTTCGTAAGCACTTTCTTCTTGTCTTTTCTTAATTTCATTAAGTCTTACGAACTCATCATAGTTACCTTTGTATCTAGTAAGTTCTGCATTTTCTATATGATAAATTACATTACATGTATCATTTATAAATGGAACATCATGTGATACTAGGATAAAGCTGTTTTCATATTCTTGTAAATATCTAGTAAGCCATACTATATGCTCCTCATCTAAGTGGTTAGTAGGCTCATCTAGTATTAATATAGTTGGACTTTCTAAAAGTAATTTTGTTAAAAGTACTTTTGTTCTTTGTCCTCCACTTAAATCATCAACATCTCTATCTAATCCTATATCACCAAGACCTAGACCATTTGCTACCTCTTGTATTTTTGCATCTATTGTATAGAATCCACTATTTTCTAATATTGTTTGGATTTCAGCAGTTTCTTCAAGAAGTTTAGTCATCTCCTCGTCATTTGCTTCACCCATTTTATCGTACATAGCAAGCATTTCTTGCTCTAATTCGAACATATTTTTAAAAGCACCTCTAAGGATATCTTTTATTGTATTTCCTTTTTCAAGAACTGAATGCTGATCTAAGTAACCAACTGTTGCTCTTGAAGACCATTTTATGTTTCCTGCATCTGGCATAAGTTTCTTTGTTATTATATTTAAAAAACTAGATTTACCCTCTCCATTAGCACCTACAAGGGCTATATGTTCTCCCTTTTTAAGTCTAAAAGATACATTCTCTAGTATTGTTCTCGCTCCGAAACCATGACTAACATTTTCTACTACTAGCATTTATCCACCTCTTATAAATTTTATTTGTTTACATCTATACTATTATATTTGATTTTTTTAATTTTGCATATACGTATTTTCAAAATACAGAATTAGGATTCCTGCCGTCGTTCTTTGTGAGAATTCCAATGCTTTTTCTGCTATTAAATAAAATCTGTTATTTACATTTTGTATATATCTATGGAGATGTTGATTTTTTATCGCATTGTAAGAATTGAATTTTATATATTCTTCTACAGTATTAAAATAAATTGGCTCGGAGTAAGTTCTGAATCTCTTTATTTTTAAATATCTTAATTTAACGTAATTTTCGAATTGCATATGATTATTTAGTAAATCTCCTGTGGCGTGTTGTGGAACGGTTATATCTTGAATTAAATGACATACTGCACCCAGATAGAACATTGAGTTATAAATATCGCCTTCGTAAAAATAATTTATAGCATAATTATAATATTCTTGTGATAATGTAAGGGCATTGTCGTTTGTCCCTGGCAGCCCTTTTTTTGTATATACGTTATAAAAATGACCATAGCACTTTAAATCTTGATCTGCCCATACAACCCCTTCGTTTATTATTTTTCTATATCTATTAAAAACTTCATATTCTTCATAGTATCCATTAAACCATAAACTATTTATTGCATTTTCCTGTAAAAATATATGAACTTTGCAATCTGGCTTTGAAAATTTATTTTTAATTGGCCCTATCACATTTAATGTTTTTTCCAAAATACTGTTATTCCTGCTTTCCCCCAATATTTGTGTCATAATATCACCTTATTTTTTATTTTTGAAATAATTATCTAATCCATCTGCCACACACGTCATCATCTTTTCTTGATATTGTGGACTAGACATATTTTGGTCTTCGGTGTAATTGCTCATAAATCCCATTTCTAGTAAAACTACTGGAACTTGGGACCAGTTAAATCCTGTTAAATCGCTTCTTTCAAATATTCCATTAACTTTAAATCCGTTATTTTGCATATTTTCATTTACATATTTTGCACAGTTTGAACTGTCTTCAAATATAGCTGATGTATATTGACCATCTTTTGATGGTATTAAAATAGATGCACCTGTTATTCCAGTATTATCAGAACCATCAGCATGAATTCTAACTACCATATCCACTTTCTTTTCGTTTGCAAATATAGCTCTTTCTTTATTGCTTATATCCACATCATGACTTTCCCTTGTCATATAGACTTTATATCCTCTACTTTCTAATATATGTTTTAGTTTTAAAGATGCTTCTAAATTTAATTCGTATTCTGGTTTTTTAGTCGCTATTCCAGCTGTTCCTGAGGATACTTTTGCTTTATATGAGCCCGAATTCGGCCCTACTTGTTCTGTTTGTGAATTTCCCTTGGCTTGGTGACCTGGGTCGATACATATTGTATGTTGTTCTTTAACAGTAGCTTCTTGTTTTGGCGCAAATGTTAAATTAGATACTGCTTTTGTTAAATTTTTAGTTTCACTTGCTCTAGAAATCATTATAAGTCCGATTATCATTATAATAGTGGTTAAAATTTTGTATTTCTTCACTTAGAAAAGCCCTCCTATGTATTTTAAAATTTGTTAATATGTTTTTTATTATTCCTATGTGTTTTAAAAGTTTCTTATTTTACTATTTATATTTTAATTTTCATTTAAAACTATATTTTTTCATATATATATTTATATACATACAAATTTATAGAGGTGATAACCCTTGAAGAGAAAAAAAAGAAAACACATCAGCCAAAGTAAACGCAGTGCTAGAAGTTCTTCATCAAATGGAGATTGTAATAACGCTACTACCTCAAAGTCTAATACTACTTCGCAAAATGCTAATACAAATAACAAGCAAAATAGTTGTAATTGTGATAGTAGTAATAACAATAACAGTAACAATAATGATAATAATCAAAATACAAATGATAACTCAACTAATCAAAATTCTAAGTTGTGTTATTTTTCGGCATTTGATTACTTTGTATTATCATCTACTTTGGCAATTGCTTTAGCTGAAGAATTATCAGATACCGATATAGATATATTATCTACGTTTCTTGCTACATTGTCGGATCAACTTGCATTAATCGGTGATCTTAATTCATGTGCACAAGGTGAGACAGAAAATGCATTCGTTCCTCCAATTCCTGCTAATACACCTTCAAGTAGAGGATATTCTAATTCTAGCAATTTAAAAAGACGTTCAAAAAAAATAGTAAAAAGAAAGATTAAAAAGAAATAAAATCAAGTTCGCTTAAATTTTATTTCTTTTTTATTTTTTGTTTTACTTATTTCAACATGTCCCATTTATTCTTTGTTTATTTATGCAATCTACGGATTTGTTGAATCTCATTTCCAAGCATTAAAAAATCACTTCTGCAAAATATAATATTAAGCACCAACCAAATCAAAGAAAGAAGGTGTTTATAACATTGCCAAATTTTAATAAAAAATTTAATTTAAGATTTAATAAGCTCCTTTTTATTTGTTTTACCTTTTTACTATATTTTTTCATGAATAATGCAAATTATGCATATTCTTTGGAAAAAAATAATGATATGTATTTAATTCCAATCGGAAAAGTAATTCAAGTTGATGGCCAGCTAGAAAATCTAATTGTTCGCAATGAAATTAAAGGATGTCCTCTAAAATGTGGTGATTTAATTTTAGAAGTTGAAGGAAATTCTATAAAAAGTTTTAATAACTTAGCAGATGTCTTTTATTCTTCTAATAGCAATCAATTAAAAATCAAGATTAAAAGAGGAAATGATATTAAAAATTTAATATGTTATAAAGAACCATTAAAAAAAGTAAATTTCAACAATGCGATATCAGGTTTTGCTACTTTAACTTATATTAATCCCCAAACTAATGAATTTGGTGCTGTTGGACATTCTATTAATATAGGAAATGCAAAGCAAATACCTATTAAAGCAGGTGAAATTTCTACAACTACTAATTTAGATATTCAGAAATCGTATCGAGGTAATGTCGGATGTATTAATGCTAATAAAAATTATTTAATCGGTAATTTTAATACAAATACTCAATACGGTATAAAAGGAATAACTAAGAATATTGATTTTTCAAATGAAGAAAAATACAAAGTAGCTTCTTTAGACGAGGTTGAATTGGGAAATGCACAAATAATACTACAAAACAAACAAAATAAATGTGTAAAATACGATATTGAAATATTAAAAATTGAAAATCAAACTTCTCCATCTCCAAAAACTTTTAAAATAAAAATTGTAGATGAAGATTTATTAAGAGATACTGGAGGAATTGTGCAAGGAATGAGTGGAACGCCAATTATACAAAATGGGAAAATAATCGGTGCAGTTTCACATGCTCTAGAAAATAATCCTAAAGTAGGATATGGTGTCTATATAAAATGGATGCTTTAATCTAATAACTTAAATAAAAATAATCTCTAAGTATTACTTAGGGATTATTTTTTATAATGCAATTATGCATAACATGTCCACGCTATACATATTTATTTTGTAGCAGTAAAAAATATAATAAATATTTGTTTGCAACTATTTTTAATCTATATCATTCCTCTAATTATTATTGTTAAACTTAGTATTTAAAGGATATAATTATAACATAGATTATTGCCGATATTTAAATTTAAAGAAGTTTACATATTCTTACAAATTTTAATTAACTATAAAAAGGAAATAAAATATGTTATAATTATGCATTAAGTAAGGAGGTATATAATGAGCAAAAATAATAATGATGATAAAAATAAAATTAGAAGAAGAAAAGTTACCTCTTCTAATACTGATGTAAATAAAAATACATCTAAAGATAATTATAAAAAAGTTTCATCAAAACCTAAAAAACATAGAAAAAGAAGTAAAACCAAAATTGCTGGTATGCTTATTTTATTTATGCTAGTAACAGTTGTTGCTGTTGGTTCTGCATTAGTCTTTTCATCTTTAAGAAATACTGAAGTCGTAACTAAATCTTTATTAGATTCGAAAACTAACAATAAAACAGTATTACTTTATACAGATGGAAGTAAATTAGCAGAGGCTGAAACAGGACATAAGAAAATTCCGCTTAAGAAGTTAAATAACAAAACTGTTAAAAATGCCCTTGTCGCAATAGAAGACTCAAGATTTTACCAACATAATGGTGTCGATTTAAGAGGTCTAGCTAGATCTGTTAAAGAAAATCTTCTTGGAAACAGACAAGGTGGTAGTACAATACCTATGCAGGTTTCAAAATTACTTTTAACATCTCAAGAACAAACTATAACTCGTAAAATAAAAGATATCTACTATGCTTATGAAATGAGTAAAAAAGTAAGCAAAGAAGATATATTACTTACCTATCTAAATAACATGTATGTAGGTAATAGTTTTTATGGAATTGAAGCAGCAGCACAAGGATACTTTAATAAAACAGCAGAAAAGCTTACTTTACCTGAAGCAGCTATGTTAGTTGGTGCTACAAATAATCCATATAAATATTCACCTTATACAAAGCTTAAATTAGACGGTACTGAACAGAGATCAGATTTAGAAAATAAGTTATTATTCTATTCACATACTGAAAATGATGGATTCGATGATCCAACTCAAGTAGAATTAAATATGATAGATAAATTATACTCTTGGGGATTAATAACAGATTATGATACATATAGCCAATTAAAGAAAGGTACTATGATTGTAAGAAAGGCAGTATTAAATGAAAATGCTGTTGGTAGAGCTAAAACAGTACTTGGAAAAATGAAACAATACGGCTATATATCTCAAAGTGAATATGATCAAGCATGTTTAGATGCTGCCAATATTAAAATCGAAATTCCTAAAAATATACAAACAATTGTTTCAAGTGTTGAAGATTATGTATATGATGAAGTTATAAATGCATTAAAAGATCAAGGTTATACACAAGAAGAAGCTAATAACCTATATTATAACGGTGGTCTTCAAATACAAACTACTATAGATTCTAGTATGCAAGCTGAACTTGAGGCACAATATAATAATAGTAGCAATTTCCCATCTACTATAACTGATGCTAATGGTGTAACTCAGCCACAGTCTGCTATGGTTATAATTGACTATCACAACGGTCAAATTAAGTCATTAATAGGTGGTAGAAATGTAAAAGGTAAAAGAACTTTAAACAGAGCTACAAGTCCTGTTCAACCTGGTTCAACAATAAAACCACTTTCTATCTATACTGCTGCAATTGATACATTAGAAATGACTCAATCCACAGTATTTAGTGATGCAAGAGGTGGATATAAATTTAAAGAAAATAGAAAATGGAATCCATCTACAACTACTGCAGGTGCTGGAAATATGAGTTTACGTCTAGGTCTTGCAAAATCTTCAAATACAGTAGCTGTAAAAACTGCTGAAAATCTTGGAGAAAGTTATCAAGATTGTATAGATGTAATGATGGATTATCTTAAAAACTTCGGAATAACAACTGTTGTAGACAGTAAAACAAATAGTTCAAACACTACAGATAGATCATTCCCTTCTCTAGTTTTAGGAGGTATGGCTTATGGTATTTCTCCACTTGAAATGTCTGCAGCTTATGGTGCTTTAGCAAATGGTGGTGTTTATATAGAACCTACTGTATTCACTACAGTTAGCACATATAATGGTGAATTAATCGTCAAATCAACTCCACAAGAACACAGAGTTGTAGATGAAGAAGTAGCATACGTTATGACAGATATGCTTAAAGCAGTTCTTACAGAAGGTACTGGTTCTGACGCTTCAATAGGTAAAATGCCTGTAGCTGGTAAAACTGGTACAACTAATAATAAATATTGTGTATGGTTTGTTGGATATACTCCATACTATGTTGGTGCAACATATATAGGTGATGATGTTGGACGTAAAGATTCTAATGGAAATAAAATTGATTTAAGACCAGTAGAAGGTTCAAGTTCAACAACTGCAAAATTATGGGCTAATGTAATGAAACCTATACATGAAAACCTAGAAGTTGTAGATTTTGAAAAACCATCAGGAATAAACTTCTACAAAATAAACTTAACAGATGGTGGTCTATCATCTTATGGTTCAAATGCAGCATTTGTTAAAGGTACATCACCAACTAGAACAAGTTCTTACAGTGTTCCTACTCCAAGTAATACAGGAACTACTCAAGATGAACCGACTAATGATAATGCTGGAGATGGAGATAATCCTCCTGACGACAATACTGATAATAATAATGGTGATAACACTAACGACAATAATAACAATAATAATCAAACTCCTGGTGGAAATCAAGATGATAATAATAATGGTGACAACGGAAATACCGGTGGTGGAGATAATCAAGATAATACCACTCCAGGAGATAATGGAGAAACAAATACTGGTGGCATTACTGACACTAACAATGCAACTGAAGCTTTACAACCTGAACAATAATATAAAATTTCAATTAAAAA
>ERZ825159.3186-NODE-3186-length-12056-cov-3.774935_pt1 | contig 12056 bp, 11 predicted proteins | sample MGYA00519932_ERZ825159 | MGnify/ENA primary metagenome ERZ825159 (study PRJEB31778, sample SAMEA3449191) | human gut metagenome | biome: human gut; feature: human-associated habitat; material: faeces | place: United Kingdom | collected 2010/2012 ...
GGTCGATCTCGACATGGAAGGTCTTTTCGTCCTCCCACACCTTCTGCCACTTGGCTTCAACAGCCTTGTAATCGTATTTCATGTTTGTAATCAGCTCCAGACTTTTCTTTTGCAAATACCGCGATCGGAATGATTTATGTTTAAGGCAGCTGCCTTAATCCCTTTTTTACTCGATGGTGCTGTCCGGGGTCAGATACTCCGAAATATCCACCGGCTCGCCGTCGGCCCACAGGTGCTCCAGATCGTAATAGGTGCGGGTGTTGGGCACAAAGACGTGCACGATGACGTTGGAGTAATCCAGCAGCACCCAGTTCTTGGAGTCAAAGCCCTCGGTGTTGTAGGGCTTGATGCCTTTCTGGGAGAGCTCAAAATCCACTTCGTCGGCCAGTGCCGCCACCTGGGTGGTGGAGGTGCCGGACGCAATGACAAAGTAATCGGTCAGCACGGTCAGGCTCTCCACCTTGAGCACCCGCACGTCCTGGGCCTTTTTCTTATCAAGGATCTTCGCAATTTCAATGGCGAGGGTCTTGCTGTCCATCTTGTTATCCATAGTTTTCTCCTATCTGTAAGATCAGCTGTTTGCAGGCTGACCGTCGGTGGTGGTAGCGCCCGCCACATCGGTGTCGCCGCTGAGGATGGCGTCGTCCGACTCCTTATCCAGCTGGCCGACGAACTGTACGTTGGCGCTGGTGGAAGCCGTGCCGTGGGGCCAGCTGTCGGTGACGAGGTTCAGCTCGCTGGCGTCCACCGGGCCGGTGTAGTTGCGGAAATAGGTGTTGAGCAGCTCTGCAATGGAGCCCTTGTCCGGCGCCACGCAGGAGTAGCCGTCAAAGCTGTCGGTCTTGCCCACGTTGGGCACGCCCATAAACACGGGCGTCTGGGCCAGCATGATATTGCCGCTGTCAATGCGGGTAAAGGACACCAGCATCTTGGCAATGGTGGTCAGGTCCATATCGGTGTGGATATAGTTGTTGAACACCAGCGGCAGCTGGTTGAGCACATCGGTGATGCCCATGTTCCGCACCCGCTTGAACAGGCCGGCATAGAAATAGCGCTGCATGTTCAGGCGGTCGATGTCGGAGTTGGAGTAGCCCTCGCCGTGGCGGCAGCGGACAAAGAACTCCGCCGAAGCGCCGTCCAGGTTGCGGTAGCCCTGCTTGAGGGCGCTGCCCGCAAAGGACATATCGTGGGGGATATACACCTCGATGCCGCCAAAGTTATCCACCATTTCCACCAGCGCCTGCATGTCAATGGTGACATAGTAGTCGATGGGGAGCTTGTACTGGTCATAGATGACCTCTGCCAGCGCCGCGATGCTGCCGTTGTTGGACAGAGCCACCGAGTTGATCTGGTAGTTGGAGGCGGCGTAGGTCTTGCCGTTGGAAAGGGTCACTTTCCGGCTCGTGGTGGCCACCAGACTGTTGCGGGGGATCTGCAGCATCCGCAGGGCACCGCCCTTGATATCAAACTGGCAGTAGAGGATCATGTCCGTCATACCGTCGTTGGAAGACGAATCGCTGTAGTTGCGGCCCTCTTCGTAGTCGATGCCGCAGACCAGAATGTTGACCACATCGCCCTTGTATTCTTCCAGCGTCTGGATCTCCTGGGTGATGGAGGGGGCATCCTCTTCCGGCTTCAGGTTATCTTCCACCTTGGTCACCATGCTGGCCGCGTAGACCACCACGCCGGACAGCAGTGCCACCACCGCCAGCGTGACCGCCAGCGGCAGCCAGAGCGGCGTCTTCTTTTTCTTTTTGCGGCGGCGTCCGCCGCTGCCCTGCGGGGCAGCGTGTTTGGGCGGCAGATTCCCGCCACCGTTTCCGCCCGTGCCACCGCTGCTGGCAGCAGGCATTTTCAGGCCCAGCTCCTGCCGGGTATCCGGCTCCGGGCGGGCCTTGGCTTTGGGCAGCTCCTGCGGGGCGGCCGGTTCTTCCGGCTGGAAGAAATCCGGCTGGCCGTTCAGGGATGTCTTGGAGGCCGGAGCCTCCGCGGGGCGCTTCTCCGTCGGGCGGTTCAGCGAGCGTTCTGTATTGATACGACGCGGAGCTTCACTCATTCGTTTTATTCCTTCCGGTTGTTGTGCGGGCCCGTGGGACACTTCCCTCAAAAAGCTCGCCATATTTTTTAGTATAACATCGTTCCCCGTAATCTGCAATCCGTTTTCTGTGCAGAGGGGCGCGTTTGCTCAGCCGCGGGCGTCCACCCGGGCCTTGATGTCATCGTAAGCGGCCTTGGACACGGGATCCAGCGGCTTGCCCTGGGAGAGAACAAAATCATTCGTCTGCTTGAGGGCAGCCAGCATGGCGGCGTCCAGATCTTTCAGTTCCAGTTTCCGCAGCTTGTTCACGCCCGGCCAGTCCCGCTCGGCACTGGTCATATCGGCCAGATAAACGATCTTGTCCAGCTTGCTCATGCCCGGCTTGCCCGCCGTGTGGCAGGCGATGGCCGAAAGGATGGCCTCGTCCTCCACGCCCCACTGGGTGCGGGCCAGGATGGAAGCACAGATGCCGTGCCACACCGGGGTGGGGCGGCTCTCGCCGCCCTCGGCGTACTGGGGGTACTGGCGCATGATCTCGCGCATCTCGTCCTTGCTGATCTCCTTGGCGGAGTCGTGCAGGATGGCGGCCAGCGCTGCTTTTTCCTTGTCCGCCCCATACCGCTTTGCCAGCTTGACAGCCATTTTTTTCACGTTGATGGTGTGCTCATACCGCTTATCGCTCAGGCGGCCGCGCACAAGCTCCTTTGCCTGTTTCAAGTTCATGGTATTGGTTCAATCTCCCTTTGCCCGGTAGAGGCCCTCCCGCGCGATGACGCGCTGGACCAGAGCCGGGAGTTCGTTTTCACAGCTTTCGCCCCCTGCAAGGCGGGCACGGATGTCACTGCTGGCCATGGGCAGCGCCGTGACCGGCGCAAACAGCACCCGGCTCCCGCCGGGGTCCAGCTGCTCCGCTTTGGCCTGAAGCGCGGGGATGTCCCCGGTGTTCCGGCTCGTGACCACCAGATGGGCCAGCCGCAGGATCTCCTGCCAGCGGTGCCACCCGTCAAACGAGAGGAGCATATCACTGCCAATGGCAAGATACAGCTCTGCCCCCGGGTACTGCCGCGCCAGCATTTCCAGCGTGAGCACCGTGTAATTCCGGCGGCCTGCCGCAGCCTGCTCAATTTCCCAGGTGCTGACATGCAGTGCCCGGGCTGCCGCCCGCGGCCCCTGCACGGCTTCCGCAAAGCAGCCGCACATCTCGGCCCGCAGAGCGCCGGGTGTCGCCGACATCTGTTTGAACGGCGAGACCCCCGCCGGCATGACCACGATCTCATCCGGCTGCACGCGGGACGCCGCCGCCCGGAGGTTGTTCAGGTGGCCGTAGTGGGGCGGGTCGAACGTGCCGCCGTAAAGCAGAATTTTCATTATTTCAGCAGGTCCGCGTAAGCGCTGTCCTTTTTCTTCTGCAGGTAGAGCACGAATTTGGAGCCGATGACCTGCACGCAGTCGGCGCCGGTGGCCTCTGCCAGCTTGATGGAAGCCTCGCGGGCATTGTACATGCTGTTCTCCAGCACCTTGAGCTTGATGAGCTCCCGGGCTTCCAGGCAGTCCTTGACGCCCTGGATCATGGTCTCGTCGATCTCGCCTTTCCCCACGATGAAAACGGGGTCCATGGTGTTTGCTTTGCCGCGCAGGATGGCGCGCTGTTTGCTCGTCAACATAATTGTTTCTCCTTTGTATGCGTATGTTTTCATTGGACAGCGGGAAGTTTCTCCGAGGAAGCTCCCCGCTGTCCAGCTCATTTTGCTAAAAACTTCGGTAATTCTTCTTCGAGTTTTGCCAGCGCGTTGCCGCGGTGGCTGATGGCGTCTTTTTCATCCGGGGTCAGCTGGGCGTAGCTGCGGCCCTCTGTGTTGGGGCGCTTGCCTGTTTTGCCCACGCCGCACTCGTCCGGGATGAACAGCGGGTCGTAGCCAAAACCGTAATCCCCGGCCAGCCGCTCAAAAGCCACTTTTCCCGGGCACTCGCCCATGCAGGTGAGGTGCTTGCCGTCCGGCAGGATGAAGCAGACCGCCGAGACGAACTTCGCGCCCCGCTTGCCCGCCGGGACATCTTTCATGTTTTCCAGCAGCTTATCGTTGTTGGCTTCATCGTCGCCGTGGTGGCCGCAGTAGCGGGCGCTATAAACACCCGGGGCCCCCTCCAGAGCATCCACGCAGAGGCCGGAGTCATCGGCGATGGTGGCCATGCCGCTGGCTTTGCAGATGGTCTCGGCCTTGATGAGGGCATTGGCCGCAAAGGTGGTGCCCGTTTCCTCGGGCTCAAGGGTGATGCCCAGCTCTTTCTGGCTCACCACCTCGTGGCCCTGCGCTTCCAGAATGCGGCGCAGCTCCCGGAGCTTGCCCGCATTGCCTGTTGCTGCACAAATTTTCATATTGCTTCTTCCTCCCGTTTGTTCCAACGTTCGCGTCTTCTCAAAACTCGCCCTCTTTGCCAAGGGCTCCCCTGCTGGGAAAGACTCCCCCGGCCGGGGGAGGTGGCACGAAAGTGCCGAAAGGGGAGCGGCTGGCATCGCGCAAGCGATGACTGAGAGGTTTTTTAGTGCTTCCATCCCGTGCGGGGGATCAACTCTTCCACAAAGCCCTCCGGGGTGAACGGGAGCAAGTCGTCGATGCCCTCGCCCACGCCGATGAACCGGACGGGCAGGCCCAGCCGCTGCTTGACCGCCACCACGCAGCCGCCCTTGGCGGTGCCGTCCAGCTTGGTCAGGATAATGCCGGTGGCGCTGGCCGCCTTGCAGAATTCCTTGGCCTGGCTGATGGCGTTCTGGCCCGTGATGGCGTCCAGCACCAGCAGCGTTTCCAGGCTGGACTCCGGAGAAGCCTTTTTGACACTGCGGCTGATCTTGGACAGCTCTGCCATCAGGTTTGCCTTGTTGTGCAGGCGTCCGGCCGTGTCGGCAATGACCATGTCATAGCCCTTGGCCGTGGCCGATTTAACGGTGTCAAAGATGACTGCCGCCGGGTCCGCGCCCTCGCCTGCTTTGACGAGGGGCACGCCGGCCCGGTCCGCCCAGATCTCCAGCTGCTCGCTGGCGGCGGCACGGAATGTATCACCGGCCGCCAGCATCACCTTGCGGCCCTGACGGGTGTAGTAATCGGCCAGCTTGGCAATGCTGGTGGTCTTGCCCACGCCATTGACGCCGATGACCAGGATCACCGCCGGGTGCCCGTCCAGCGCCATCTCGGCCTCCGGCTGCATCTCTTCGGCAATGAGGTCCCGCAGCTCGTCGGCGGCCTGCTCACCGGTCTTCAGGCCTTTCTCGTTCACCCGGTCGCGCAGCTTGTCCACCAGTTTGATGGCCACTTCGCCGCCCACGTCGGCCAGGATGAGCTGTTCTTCCAGGCTGTCGTAGAGGTCATCGTCGATCTTGCTGCCGGTCAGTGTATTGAGGATGTTGCCCCAGAAGCCCGTGCGGGTCTTCTCCAGGCCATCTTTCATTTTATCTTTTTCTTTTTTGCCAAATCCAAAGAGTCCCATGGTCGGCCTCCCTTATCGTATGCGTTTTGTGCTTTTTTCCGCCTTATCCTCCGTACAACCTCTCAGTCGAGCTTCGCTCGCCAGCTCCCCTAGTAGGGGAGCCTTTGGCAAAGAGATGGAGTTGAATCGACTGCCAAGGCCTCCCCTCATCAGGGGAGGTGGCACGCCGCAGGCGTGACGGAGAGGTTTCTCCTATTATAACTAAGAAACGAGTGTCGCGTCAACATGCTCCAGGTCCAGTTTGAGCAGTTTGGAGACACCGTCCTCCTGCATGGTGACACCATACAGCACGTTGGCGGCCTCCATGGTGCCCCGGCGGTGAGTGATGACGATGAACTGCGTCTTATCGCTCACCCGGCGCAGGTACTGGGCAAACCGGCCCACGTTGGCGTCATCCAGCGCGGCCTCGATCTCGTCCAGAATGCAGAACGGAGCCGGGTTGACGGCCAGAATCGCAAAGTAGATGCTGATGGCCACCAGCGCCTGCTCGCCGCCTGAGAGAGCTTCCAGGTTCTTGATGACCTTGCCCGGCGGTGCCACCCGGATGCCAATGCCGCTGGAGAGGACATCGCTCTCGTCTTCCAGGATCAGGCTGGCCTCACCGCCGCCGAACAGCTCGGTAAAGACACGGCCAAAGTTTTCGTTGATGGCACGGAAGCTGTCCGAGAAGATTTCCCGCATCTGCCCGCAGAGGTTCGATATCATCCGGGTCAGCTCGTTTTTGCTGCCCTCCACATCGGCCACCTGGGCGCTCAGGGCGTCGTACCGGGTCTTCACTTCCTGATACTCTTCAATGGCGCTGACATTGACATTGCCCAGCGCGCGTATTTTGCCGCGCAGGTCGGATACCTGGGCCCGCAGCGCCGTGACGCTTTCAAACTCCACACAGAGCTCTTCGGCCTGGCTCACGGTCAGCTGGTATTCATCCCAGAGCTTGGCGGCGGTCTGGTCGTATTCTGCCTCAGCGGCAGCTTTCCGCTCGGCCAGGCGGGCCATCTCCCGGCTCATCTCTTCGCGGCTGTCGGCCGCAGCGCGGCCCCTTGCCAGTGCCTCGGTCTCGGCCTGCTGGCGGCCCAGCCGCTGCTCGGTCGCTTTGCGGATAGCCGCCTCTTTCTCCGCGATCTTTCCCGTGCTGTCGGTCTTGGCTTTGCGGATGGCCTCGATCTCGGCCCGGCAGGCATCGCTGCGCCGGGCCAGCGCGTTCCGGTTTTCTTCCAGCAGGGCACGGCGGCTGGCGGTATCCGCCGCCCGCTGTTCCAGCGCGGCGATCTGCGCCTGCGCCAGCTCGGCATCTTTCTGGCGGCTGACCTGTTCCAGCCGCTTGGCACTCCGCTGCTCGGCCAGCACCCGCTGCCGGGTCAGGAAGGCGTCGTCCCCCTCGGCCAGCCGGTTCAGCTCCTCGGAACGTGCTTCGATTCTTTCCGTCAGCACTTTCTCGTCCGCCTGGGCCTGGGCGGCTTTTTCCCCGCTGGCATCCAGCTGGGCATTCAGTTGGTCGATCTCTGCCTGTCGGGCCGTCCGGGCCGTTTCGGCCTGCTCCACAGCTGCTTCCAGCCGTTTGCGTTCCGCTTCGGCCCGGACGCGGTCGTTGGCGGCGGTGATCTGCTCACTGGCCGTAGCGGTCAGCTCTGCGGAAATCGCGTCCGTCTGGCTTTTGAGCTGGTCCGTCTTCTCCTGCGCGGCCAGACAGTCTTTCTGGAGCTTTGCAGCCTTGAGCCGCAGCTCCTCCATCTCCTGCTTGCGGGTGAACAACCCCGCTGACCGCTGGACGCTGCCGCCTGTAAAACTGCCGCCCGCGTTGATGACCTGCCCGTCCAGCGTGACCACTTTGTTGTGGTAACCGTTGTCCCGGGCCACCCGGGAGGCCTCATTGATGTCGTCCACCACGATGATGCGGCCCAGCAGGTTGGAGACGATATTGGCGTATCGTTTCTCTGCTTTGACAAGAGCCGACGCCAGCTTTGCCGAGCCGGACAGCCGCCCCCGGAACACGCCGGGCTGGACGGTATCCAGCGGCAGGAACGTGGCGCGGCCCGCGTTCTCGCTCCGCAGCAGAGCAATGCCCGCCTTGGCGGCGGCTTCGTTCTCCACCACGATGTTCTGCAGCGCCCCGCCGAGGGCCGTCTCAATGGCCACCTCCCGCCCGGGCTCCACTTCCAGAATGGCGGACACCGGCCCGATGACGCCCCGCAGCCGACGGGCGGACGCCGCCCGCATCACAGTCTTGACGGAGTTCTGGTAGCCGTCCATGTTCTTTTCCAGCTCCCGCAGCACGGAGAGCCGCTGGCGGGCCGCGTCCAGCTCCCGGCCCAGCCGCTGTTCGGCGGTGTCGGCCTCGTCCAGCGCAGCCTTGCGGTTTTTGAGCTTGAGTTCCAGCCCGGAGCGCACATTGGCCAGCTGTTTTTCGTTTTCGGTCAGCATCTCCCGGTAGCGGATGGTGTCGGTCAGGTCCTGCCTGGCCGTCTCCCACTGGTCGGTGCCCTCCTGCACGGCCTGCTCCAGTGCCGGCAGGCGCTGACGGGCCGTTTCCTCGGCGGCTTCGGCGGCAGCCTGTGCCACCTGTGCTTCGGTGTGCTTGGCTGTCAGGTCGGTGATCTCGGCCCGCAGGGTGTCCTTTCGGGCACCGCTGGCATTGCTGGCGTCGGCCAGCTGCTCCAGTTCTGCGTTCAGGGCGTCGATCTCCGCCGCCAGCTTCTCGCCCTCGGCTTCCATTTTGGCGGCCACGGCCCGGTGGCGCTGCAGAGCGGCATCCGCTTCTGCGCCGTCCTGTTCCCCGGCTTCGATCTCGCTGCGCAGGGAAGCGATGCTTTCCTCGTTGCGGAGGATATCGTTTTCCAGCACGGCAATGCGGCTGTCCGAACCGCTGATCTGCTCGGTGATGCTGCGGATATCCCCATTCAGGCGCTCGACCGCAATGGTCAGCTGCTGTGCCTGCATCCGGATCTCCTCAGCCTCCTGCTCGGCGGCCTTTGCCTCGCCGTCAAAGCGCTCGTAGTCCGCCTGTGCCGTCTCGTAATCCCGCACCTGCTGGCGCACGGTATCGCGGGCCCGGTGCACGCTGTCGGTCCACAGGGTCACTTCCAGCGTTTTGCGCTGTTCGCTCAATTCCAGGAATTTCTGTGCCTTGGCGCTCTCTTTTTCCAGCGGGCCGACCCGGCTTTCCAGCTCACCCAGGATGTCCCGCAGGCGCTCCAGATTCTCGCCCGCCGCAGCCAGACGGCGCTCGGCCTCGGTCTTGCGGTAGCGGTATTTGGCAATGCCGCAGGCCTCTTCAAAGATCTCGCGCCGCTCGCTGCTCTTGGCCGCCACGATCTCCGCGATGCGCCCCTGCCCGATGACCGAATAGCCGTCGCGGCCGATGCCGGTATCCAGCAGCAGCTCGTACACGTCGCGCAGGCGGCACACCTGCCCGTTGATGGTATATTCGCTATCGCCGGAGCGGTAATATTTGCGGCCGATGGTCACCTCGTCCGCGTCCACATCCAGCGTGTGGCCGCTGTTGTCCAGCGTCAGGCGCACACTGGCAAAGCCCATGGCGCTGCGCCGCCGGGTGCCGCCAAAGATCACATCCTCCATCTTGCCCGCCGCACGCAGCTGGCGGGAGCTGGTCTCGCCCAGCACCCAGCGCACTGCGTCCGAAAGGTTCGACTTGCCGGAGCCGTTGGGGCCCACCACGCCGGTGACACCGGCGTCAAAGGTGATCTTTACCTTGTCGGGGAAGCTCTTGAAGCCCTGGATCTCCAGTTCCTTGAATACCATCGTTTTACTTTTCCTTTATCACGCCCAGCAGCTTCAGGGCCTCTTTGGCGGCATGCTGCTCGGCGGCCTTCTTGCTGCGGCCCTCGCCCCGGGCCACCCGGTCCGAGTTGAAGCGCACGGCCACCACAAAGTGCTTGTCGTGGTCCGGGCCGGACTCGCTCTCCACCACATAGCTCAGCCGCTCCTCGGGGTTCTGCTGCACGATCTCCTGCAGGCGGGTCTTGTAGTCGGCCTCGGCGTGCTTGCCCTCGGTGATGAAGGGCAGGATGAAATTGCGGGCGACCTCCATGCCGCCGTCCAGATACAGGGCAGCGATCACCGCCTCAAAGGCGTCCGATACCACACTGGGGCGGGTGCGGCCGCCGCAGCGCTCTTCGCCGCGGCCCAGCCGCAGGTACTCGCCCAGATGGATCTCCTGCGCGAACTGGAACAGGGCACCCTCGCTGACCAGACTGGCGCGGATGCGGGTCAGGTCGCCCTCCGGCCGGTCGGCGTAGGCGTGGAACAGGTAGTCTGCCGAGACGATCTGCAGCACGCTGTCGCCCAGAAACTCCAGCCGCTCGTTGTGCTTGACAGGCACCCGGCTCTCGTTGGCATAGCTGGTGTGGGTAAGGGCTGTTTCCAGCAGCTCCGGATTCTTGAATTGATAGCCGATGATGGTTTCCAATTGATGACTCATAGATTTTATTACTCCCTTATGTCGTTCCGTTTTTCGGCAAACACATGGCGATCCTATCAAACAAAATCTTTTTGCCAAGGGCTCCCCGATCCGGGGAGCTGGCTGCCGTCAGACAGACTGAGAGGGTTTCAACTCATCGAGTGCTGCCTGCATGGTGCCGCACAGGTCGTTTTCCACACAGATCTTTGCCTGACGGATGGCGTTCTTGATGCCCTTGGCCTTGGAGGAACCGTGGGCCTTGATGACGGGCTGCTTGGCCCCCAGGAACGGGGCACCGCCGTACTCCTCGCTGTCCATCTGGTGCTTGAGGTCGCTCACGCCGCCCTTGAGCAGCAGGTAAGCCAGCTTGCCGCCCAGGTTTGCCAGGAACATCTGCTTGAGCATCCCCAGCAGCATCTTGGCCACGCCCTCGGTCAGCTTGAGGATGACATTGCCCGTAAAGCCATCACAGACCACCACGTCCACTTCCCCGTTGGGCACGTCCCGGGGCTCGATGTTGCCCACAAAATTCACGCCCGGGGTCACTTTCAGCAGCTGATGTGCTTCTTTCAGCATCGGGGTGCCCTTGCTCTCCTCGGCACCGTTGTTGGCCAGCGCCACCGTGGGGTTCTGGCGGCCCTCCACCTTGTTGACATAACAGCTGCCCATCACGGCAAAGGCGGCCAGCATCTCGGGACGGCACTCCACATTGGCGCCGCAGTCCAGCAGCAGATAGGCCTGCTTTTTGGCGGGCACCATGGTGGCCAGTGCCGGGCGCTTGACGCCCCGCAGGGTGCGCACGATAAGGCTGGCGCCCACATGCAGGGCACCCGTGCTGCCGGCGGAGACGAACGCGTCGCCCTCGCCGTTTTTCAGCATGTTGAGACCCACCACAATGGAGGAATCTTTCTTTTTGCGCACCGCTTCGGCAGGATGTTCGGCCATGCCAATGACCTCGGTCGCGACTGCGGCGGTGCAGCGGTTGTGCGTGCTTGCGAACGGCTCCACGACATCGGCGGGACCAACGAGCACGACCTGCAGGTTCTCGTCTTCGGTGAGAGCGGCGGCAACACCATCGAGCACAACGGAAGGCGCATTATCGCCGCCCATGGCATCGACTGCGATGGTAACGTTTTCGGTTAAGGGCATCGATGAACCCCTTTCGTCATTGTGGTAACAAACGCGAAAATACGACAGCCCCGTTTCGAAAACGACTTACAATAAAAGGCTGCACTCCGCATTGAAAAAGTCCTAGAAACACGAATGCCGACCCAAAACTGAGTCGGCATATTGACCGTGCATGTGGTATCGAGCGAGATTACTCGGTCTCGACAACCTCGCGACCCTTGTAGTAGCCGCAGTTGCCGCACACGCGGTGGGGCAACTTGACCTCGCCGCACTGCGGGCACACAGAGCGAGAGGGCATAGCGCAAACGTCATTGGCGCTACGACGGGAGTGGGTACGAGCACGACCGGTTTTTTGCTTAGGCACTGCCATGGTTGTCACTTCTCCTTATCGATCTCGGCCGACCTTCAGCCGAAACGCTTCAAATGCTTGAATTCAGACGAAAGCAGATGATAGCAAAGCATCACGGTGCATGCAAGCATAAAACACCACTTAGCATGGAATTTTGATGCGGCAAGCCCAGATGGACCCAACTGCTTTCTGTACGGCAGTAAAGTATACGTCAGAAACTAAAGGCGCAAGGGCGCACACGAGCATTCCACACCTAAGGCGCATATCGAAAGGGGTCTCACGTGGCGGACAACCAGCATTCATGCGAAATCGCACCAGGCATTTTCCTTATCAAGGTACCCCTGCCCGAAAACCCACTCAAGCAGCTGAATTCCTACTTAATTCTCGATGAAGACCGTCCCACGCTCGTGGACGTCGGCTTCAACCGCATAGAGTGCGAGCAGGTATTGCGCCGAGCCCTCGATGATTTTGGCCTCGATTTCCAAGACATCGATGTGCTTGCGACACACAGCCACCCCGATCACGTGGGCAACCTCGACCGCATTTGGCGTCCGAGTATGCGCGTATACGCCCATATGCATTCATTCGAAGAGCCGCGCATCATGAATAAGCTGCAGAGCAGCACGTTTTTGCCCATCGTC
>ERZ825159.3187-NODE-3187-length-12045-cov-3.309258_pt1 | contig 12045 bp, 9 predicted proteins | sample MGYA00519932_ERZ825159 | MGnify/ENA primary metagenome ERZ825159 (study PRJEB31778, sample SAMEA3449191) | human gut metagenome | biome: human gut; feature: human-associated habitat; material: faeces | place: United Kingdom | collected 2010/2012 ...
AATGCCATGAGCCAGTTCAAAGCCGTCGGCTATTGCCTCCCCATCACGGAAAAAGTTCGATTCCGTCTGAATGGCCACTGGGCCAGACATCCGAAGCACGGACTCCAGTTCGAGGTAGAGAGCTACGAGGAGGTAATTTCCCATACCAGAGAAGGCATCATTGGTTATCTGGCATCCGGTCAGATCAAGGGCGTTGGTCGAAAAATCGCAGAGAAAATCTACGATTCCTTCGGACAGGACACGCTGGAGATTCTGGATCAGGAGCCGGAAAAGCTCATGACCATTCGGGGCATCAGCGAAAGGCGTCTCAGGATGATCTGCGATTCCTATCTGGCCACCCGCGGTGCCCGGGACGTGATTGCCTTTCTGACTCCCCACGGTGTTACCGCCAACCGGGCCATCAAAATCTACCGCGAGTATGGAAAGGATACTCTGGATATCATCCGGAAGCATCCGTACCAACTGGTAGGAATGGCAGGTATCGCATTCAAAACATCTGGAAAACCTGCTGTCAAGAGGCATGACTGAGGAAATGATCTGTCAGAATGGCTACAAGACCATGCCCGTTGCAGGCTTCTCTGCCATTGCAAAGCAGCTCCATGAGGAAGGCCATTATCTGGCCGGTGTCCCCGGGTTCTACCATGATATGGCTGGAAACTGGACCATCAGCAAGGAAAGGCGAGGCATTCTCGTACCGGCAAGAACCCCAGAAGGAAAAATCCAGGGCCTGCAGATCCGATTGGATTTCATTAAAAAGGGAAAGTTTCGATGGCTCACCAGCGTTGGAAAGCAGGACGGCTGTAAGGCAGAATGCTGGACCCATATCGCTGGCGAGCCTACCCCGACAGTCCTTCTGACCGAGGGACCTATGAAGGCGGATGTCATCCATCACATTACCGGTCTGACGGTAATTGCGGTACCCGGCGTCAATTCCCTGAATCATCTGAAGGAAACACTGGAGTACGTGCAGTCCAAGGGAACCACCAAGATCATGACGGCATTCGACATGGACTATCTGAAGAATCCCCATGTGAAGGATGGCTATTTCAATCTGGCCACTATGCTGGCTCAGGTTGGGATTGAGTACGGGACCTACCTTTGGGATCCCCAATACAAAGGCCTTGACGATTATGTATGGCACTGTCGTCAGGAAGGTCTGGTCTGACATCTCGCAAAGGGCTCTATTTTTACGCACTATGCGGAAAACAGATGGTTTTCCAATCGACCTGTTTGTATTTTTTTATGGTGCAGTTTCAAGAAATTGAATGCCATACTAACGAGATACCATTCTACCGTAACATTGGCATTTCCTCCGGTCAGGAATCAGCGGAAGTTCACATCCTGGTTAATCGTGGCGAATGCGCCTTACACCGCTGGATGAAGTATTTGGAAACATCTAGCCTGCTTGACACTGTCTTCCACTGGCTTTTTGTCAGTCTTCTTTTGATGATTGTACTGTTCTTTGACCGGGCAGTCTTTACAGTCCGCACATTCGTAGACAATTTGTATAATCTACTTGCGTCTTGTTGCACATCTTAATAATGCGCAAGAGCCCGGTTCAGCAAGAACCGGGCTTTGTACTTTTTCGCGGAGCCCGCCTTTTAGTGAGACAACCCCTACTGCTTATGTATGATAGTGTATCTTTGACTTCTCGATAACGAAATCAGGCATTTGATTGTTTTCTGCAAACCCCAATGCCCGTTTCCACATAAGGGTCAGTGATTTCTTGAATAATGATAACAAAATTCTCTCCCCCTTTTTTATCTTTACAATGTTAGCAGAAACATCGACTTCTGATGAACTGCCACATATAGAATATCATATTAAAGGCGCATGGTCAACTGACTTGCTATTTCTTGTCGTCGCTGCACAATATTTTGCTTTTAATAAAGAACAATGTGATATAGACCATCTTCGCAAGTAAGAGGCTGCTCTGTATGATTCTGGAGAATCACACAGAGCAGCTCGCTCTTTGGGGCGCAGAGCAAGGGAAAAGTGACCAATTATACCGAAAAAGCAGCACACGAAATTAGAGGGGCAGGTTTTTTCTCTCTAATTTTGAGATAGCTCTTTTTTGTGCGCATCTTCAAGAATTATAAGCACAAGTGTTGCAAATACGCATTTGCAGCGGTGTAATCAAGTATATAAAATATTTTTAAGGAGGAAATCATTATGTTAATCGCAGTCGACCACGGTAATCACGCCATCAAGACCATCCACTACAATTTTATTTCCGGTCTGGCACGGCACTCTGTCCGCCCGCCTATGGCAGATGAAGTTCTGGAGTATAAGGGAGAATACTGGACCCTTTCCGGCCAGCGTCTTCCATATCGCCGGGATAAGACCCGGGATGAAAGTTTCTTCATTCTCACCCTGTTTGCTATCGCAAAAGAGCTTTCCTATGCCGGTCCTCTGCCCGCAGCGGAGAAAATTGAGCTGGCGGTAGGTCTGCCCCCGGAACACTACGGCATTCTGAAGGACAAGTTCAGGGCCTACTTCAAACGCAGTGAGTCCGTCCAATTCTCTTACAACGACAAGCCTATGACCATTTTGATTCGGGATGTCTTTGTGTATCCGCAGGCATTTGCTGCCATCGCGCCTCAGAAAAGCCAGCTCAAGCATCACCTGCGCTTGTTTCTGATCGACATTGGCGGCTACACCACCGATGTTCTGCTCCTGCGCAGCGGTAAGCCCGACATGCAATTCTGCCGCAGTCTGGAAACCGGCGTCATTACCATGAACAATGACATCATCCGCAGGGTCGGCGCCCTGCATGATATGCAGATTGAGGATGAACATATCAGCGCCGTGCTGTGCGGCAAGGAAACCATTCTCCCCGCGGATGTAAAGGATACCATCCGCAAGTCCGCGGAACAGCACGCGAAGGATATTCTGGATCAGCTGCGTGAACTGAAGGTAGATCTGCGTTATAACCCGGCAGTCTTCATTGGTGGTGGCTCTGTCCTGTTCCGGGATTATCTGGAGCGTTCCCCTCTGGTAGCCTCAGCCAGTTTCGTAGAAAATGTGAACGCCAATGCTATCGGCTATCGGACAATGGCAGAAGGGCAGCTTTCTCTTCTGAGAACTTAGCCATAAACGGGGGTGAACCGCGTTGATTCAAGATGGAAAGTACCGTTACACCCTTCAATTTGGTATGAACACTGCCGAAGGACGACAGGCAGGCCAGTTCCTTGAGCAGCTGGGCAACAAGAAAAGCCCGATCATTGTAGCTGCTCTGAACAAATATCTGGAGGATAACCCGGGGCTGCTGGATGGTCGGGTACGCATTCAGGTTCATGTTTCCGATCTAAATACCCGGATGCTGGAAGAAAAAATCCGGCAGCTGATCGAAGAACGGCTCAGCTCCGGTGTTCCGCTTCCTGCACCACCAGCTGCCAATCCCCATGAGAATGTGGAACAGGTCAGCGCAGACATCTTGGAAATGCTGAACGATCTGGACAGCTTTGGATAATCAAAAAATCCCGGAGTTGGGTGATACCAATTCCGGGATTCTTCAATTTTAGGAAATTATCCGGATGTCATTGGAGAAGGATAATTCCTTACGTGATCAAAGACGTCTTGCTATGCTGCTCCGATATGCATTGGGTGTCATCCCATAATATTTCTTAAATACAGAATCAAAATGTTTTACAGAGAGATACCCGACCTCACTTGCAATGTCACCCACTTTAGCCGCAGTGTGCGTGCGGAGGAGAAGCGCGGCTCGTTCCATCCGAAGGCGGAGTAAATACTTGGAATATGGTTCTCCGCGTTCGGACTTGAAGACGCTGCTGAGATAAGCGGGGTTAACCTCCAAAGCGCTTGCGACTTCGTTCAAAGAAATAGGCTTGGAATAGTTCATTTGGATATAGTCCCTTGCCCGCTGTACCAGAACACTGGATTCGACATCTTCCAAAGGAAAAGCAGCATCCGGAGAAACATGGGCCTTCACTTGGGGAGTTGCTTGCCGGGTCTCTCCGGCAGAACGTTTCTTTGCCAGTTTATCGAGAATGGCGTGCAGTTCTGCGTCCTGAAGCGGTTTAAGCAAATAGTCTGAAACACCACTGCGGACTGCTGCACGTGCGTAGTCGAATTCATCATAACCGGTCAAGAAAATAATATCCGTATCTGCGATGTTGTTATGTACGTATGTCGCAAGTTCCACTCCGGTCATGCGAGGCATCTTAATATCTGTGATAATCAGGTCGAAGTGCTGTTCATTCAGCAGTGCCATTGCTTCCACACCATCTTTCGCACATGCGGCGGTGATCCACTGGTCATGTATTGAAGATAGATTGAACAGCAGGTATTCCCGCATAAGGGGCTCATCTTCGACGATCAAAGCGGTTAACATGGTTTCACACTCCTTGGAATGCTTAAGGTAACAGTGGTTCCGCTTCCTTCTTCGGAAGAAAGGGTAATGCCATAGGGACTACCAAACTGAAAACGAATACGTTTCTGTATATTGATTAGTCCAATGCCACTTGTCTGAAATTCTGTATTCTTTTCCGACTCACAATTATCCAATCTGCTCTGCAACTGCTGCAAAGTGACCTTTGACATGCCTGCACCGTTGTCTTTCACCGAAATAATAAGCGCGTTACCGCGATATTGCAGATCTACAAGGATATGTGTCTCTCCTTCAGTTTTTTCACAGCCATGAATCAGCGCATTTTCAATAATCGGCTGGATGGTCAGTGCGGGAAGCGTGCAGGACAAATCAATATCAGACACATTGATTTCGTAAGTCAGATTGTCATGGCGTAATTTCTGTAATTGGAGATAACTTTCCGCGATTTTCAGTTCGGCTTCCAGTGTGATTTTACGACCGGAGCTAATTACACCCCGGAGCAGGGTGGCCAATTGCTCAATCCCACGCGTTGCTTCCTTGTATCTGCCGCATTTTATTAGCAGATTGATTGTGTTCAGGGTGTTGAATAAAAAATGAGGTTGTATTTGGCGATGTAAAGACTCAAACTGTGCCTCTTTCTGCAGATATTTCGCTTCATATACCTGTTTTGTCAACTGTTTCTCCTGATTCATCATCTCCTGAATCTGCTCCAGCATGTGATTGAAGGCTGAATTCAGAGAGGCAATTTCATCTGTACAGTCTGTGCTCGCACGCACAGTTAGATTACCGGCTTCTACTTCCTCCATCAGATTGACCGTTTGATAAAGTGGCCGTAGTTGTCTGCGGACAAAGAAGATAGAGATGGCAACACCCAAAGCTGCCATTCCAACAGCCATGAGCATATTAAAAATCAGTGTTGCATTGGCGCCTTTGACGACCTGATTCCTGGCGTTGATTGCGATGACGCGCCAGTTCGTGGAGGGAATGATCTCGACATTTACAATATACGTTGCTCCATCCAGTCTCCGTGTAGAGTAACCAGACGAAGCCGCCGCGTTGCGGATATCATCGTTTGTGATTGCTGCAGGCAACGCGGAGTTCTGGTACACGGGATTCCAGTTGGAATCCATGATAAAAAGGGCACCGCCCTCGCTTACATTGATGCGGTCACATACCGCCTTTATGCCGTTGTAGTTAGCATCGACTCGGATAACGCCGACAGTTTTCTGGTTGTTTTGAAGGCTGCAGAGGCGTTTTGCAATGGAGATAACGAGATTTACAGAGGAACCCGCTTCTTCAAAATGAGCTGGCAGAAAAATATAGTCATCGGTACTCTGCGCGGTTTGATACCATTCTTCGGCTTTATAATCCGCATTCAAACCGCTGTGGCTGCTTTTGGAACTGGAGTATATTGAATCGGAAAAAATATACACTCTTAAAATATCTTCTCTGGGAGTAATCATAACCTGGCGAAGATAATCTTCTATTGAACGCCGTTTATCCAGCGCTTCCTGACTGCTGGAAGATCTGGTATCGAGGTAATTCATGACACTGGAGTTGTAGTAGGGGCTGAGGCACAGTCGGGCCAATTCATCAATATATGTATCAACATTCAAGGCCACCTGTTCAACAACCTGCTGTATGTCTTTTGCCGATTGATCGGTATAGTCGGCAACGAAACGAAGGTGGCTGAAAAGTGAAACCAGTATAATGGAAGAAAAAATGAACATGGAAATGATGAGAAGCAGGCGGCGCTGGATGTTATTAGCGGCAAAAAAAGCTTTGAGTTTAGAAAGCATACACGCTGTCCTCCGAATCGCTTTTGTGCGTTTATTATAGAACACCGAAGTGAAAAATGCAAGGATATGTGCGTGTTGCCTATAAAATATGGACTGCAATCTAAAAAAAGAGGGATTTACCAAGTGAAAAACAGAAACTATAATGTAGTCAGGATGAATCCCACGAAGACATCCGGAAAATAGAATGGAGGAGACAAAATGAAACGTTTATTTGCTTTCGTACTGGCTATTTGCATGCTTACCACAGCGTTTGCTGGCTGCGGCCAGCAGGCCAACACCCCCACAGAACCCAAGGCTGATCAGGCAAGCACAAACGAGGTTGAAAAGAAAGATGAAAAACCTGCCAAGGATGTAGACTTGACATTCTTTACCGGCAAGGTAGAAACTGTTGACCTGCTGGATGAGATCATTGCTGACTTCAACGCACAGAGCGGTGGTATCACTGTGGAACAGGAATATCAGAACGATGCGAGCAATATCATCAAAATCAAGTTTGCATCCGGCGAAGCCCCTGATATTATGACCACTTATGAGCAGGAATATGTGGATCAGGGTAAGTATCTGGATCTGTCCGATATGGATGAGATCTGGAACAGACTGATTCCCTCCATGAAGGAAAGCTGCACGGATATCAGCAGCGGAAAGCAGTACCGTATCTGCACGAATATGACCATGGCAGGTTTCTTCTACAACAAGGAAATTTTCGCAGAACTTGGCATTGAACCCGCGACCACTTGGGAAGGTTTTGTTGCGAATCTGGAAAAGATTAAAACCGAGATGCCCGATGTTGATCCCTGGTTTATCTTCGGCAGCGAAGCGTGGCATCTGGGCCATCTGATTGAGTTCATTCCCCATGGTTACATCAAGGCAAAGTACGGCGCTACCGCTGCAAAGACTGCCATGCTGAACAATGACAAGAGCATTTTGAATTTTGGCGATCCCAACGGTGCCATGGCTACTTTCGCAGCCGGTTTGCTGGAACTGCAGGAAAAAGGCCTGATTAACGAAGACGTTCTGACTGCAACGAACGATAACTGCGTCGATGCATTTGTATCCGGTAAGGCTGCAATGTTCAGCAATGGCATGTGGGCTCTGTCCAGTGTACTGGCAAAGGATCCTGAAATGGCAGACAAGATCGGCTTTGCCCCTTATCCTGCTATGATGGAAGACGGCACTCCCATGGTTCTGGTTGCGGAAGACTCCGGTTACAGTATTAGTGCTGATACAGAGCATGTCGAGGAAGCAAAGGCCTTCCTGACTTACTTGTTCAGTGCAGATAATCAGAAGAAGTATGCCGAAAGTCTGGGTTCTCCCTCCGCTTTCACGGATGTTGATGCAAAGTGGGCGCCTGACTCCATTGTTGAAGGCGTTAACAGTGCTGTTAGCTCCGCAGCGAACATTGGCTTCACCAACGAGAAACCTGCCGGCTTCTCCGGTGATGATGCTGGCAGAATGGTTCAGGACTTGCTCGCCGGCAAGTATACTGCTGAGGAGTTTGCAAAAGCATATGAAGCTGCATGGGACGCAGGATTTTAATTTTGATACTCTGACATAACCTTATTGTGAATTAATCTAACAGGACTCGGATCGGAGGAATTAAGTTCCGATGTTCCGGGTCCTGGCTTTTTCGGAGGAACATGTATGCGTAGAAAACGAATCGATTGGGCCCAGTTCCTCTCGCTTCCTGCATTGATTCTGTTCTCGATCTTTTTTGTGTACCCATTGCTTAAGGGCATTGGGATGAGCTTGACAGATTGGGACGGTATGGGTCAGGCAGAGTTTGTTGGACTCAAAAATTTTGCGAATTTTTTCTCAGATGACCGGGCAATGCAAGATATCAAAACCACATTGATTTTTGCGATAGGCAGTGCAGCGCTATTGAATCTGGTAGGGTTGTGCTATGCTTTGCTGATGAATTCTGACTTTCGGGGAAAAAGCATTGCGCGTGTCATTATCTACCTGCCTGCTATCATCAGCCCTTTGATTATGGGATACATCTGGTATTTCCTGCTGCAGCCGGGGCGGGGCTACCTCGCCTATGCATTTGCTCAGCTGGGACTCTCGGGCTTGATAGGGAATTGGATGGGCAAATACTCGGTGACACTGCTGGTGCTGATTCTTGTAAACGTCTGGCACTTTTCCGGTATGACAATGATTATTTATTTGGCGGGGCTCCAGTCAATTCCTTCAGAATATGTTGAAGCAGCTACAATTGACGGAGCGGGAAGATGGCAGCGGTTTTCCAGAATCACGCTTCCTTTGCTGATGCCCGCCATCAGAATCAATGTGGTCACAAACATTATTGGCTCACTGTCAGTTTTCGATATCATCATGGCACTGACACAGGGCGGACCGGGATACTCCACAGAAAGTTTAAGTATCTACATTATGCGTATGTGTTATGGCAGTCGAACCGGTTATTCTACAGCTGTTGCGATGATCCTGTTTTTTATCATCCTGATTCCTGTTCTGATCTCCATGCGCCTGACGCGGGAAAAAGACTAAGGAGGCAAATGCATGAAAGGTTTAGAAAAAGTATTAAAATATGCTGCGATTTGCCTGATTTGTCTGATGTGCCTGATTCCTTTCTATGTTTTGCTGGTTCTGGCGCTCAATTCTCCACAGCGTGTTTTTTATGAGGGTAATATTTTTATTCCGGATTTTTATTGGCAGAACTTTCTGGATGCCTGGAGAAAATCAAAGATAGGTACAGCTATGCTGAATTCTGCGATCATTACAGCCGGAACGCTGATTTTGACAATTATTACCGGTGGCCTGGCAGGGTATGCCATTGCAAGGCACAATACAAAGTATAACAAATTCGTATTCGGTCTGCTTTTGTCCTGTATGATGATTCCTGGTATTATCAATACTGTTCCGCTGTACACACTTATGAGAAAAATTCATGCGGTAAATACCCTTTGGGGAATGATTCTGGTTTGCTCCACACTGGCAATGCCGTCTGCGGTGTTCATTTACGCGACATTTATAAAAGCGCTGCCAAGAGAATTGGACGAAGCGGCTGCGTTAGATGGCTGCACAGGGTTCAGCGCTTTCTGGAGAGTTATTTTCCCAATCATAAAACCCGCAACGGCATCCTTCGTGATTCTGAATGGTTTTGGAATCTGGAATAACTATGCGCAGGCTACGTTCTTCTTGCAGTCGAGGGCAAAGCAGAACATCCCGCAGGCATTGTCCGTCTTTTTCCAGCAGTTTGGCGGTGGTAAATGGCATCTGATGGCTGCAACGGCGACCATCGCCATTATCCCCGTAGTGATCATCTTCCTGATTTTCCAGAAGCAGTTTATCCAGGGACTTTCAGACGGCGCGGTGAAAGGATAAGGTGAATTGAATGGATTTATATCCTGTAAAAGCGCAGTTTCTGTCCGGTGAAGAAGTTGAGCTTCGCCTTGATACGGATGGACACATCTGTGAATACGCGGAGGTGTCTATATACCATTTGAACGATTTAGTCTACAGGCAAAAAGTTGCTGATTTTATCGGTAATATACTCATTTCTGTTGGAAAATATGATACCACTTTTGCTGGTTACGGTGCTTCGGTAACGGTATGCACAGGTAACACACGTATTCTTCTGGAAACAGCTTTTGATGTTGTCGAAAACCCCAAACGGTCTCTCCGCTACGGCTTTTTGAGCGATTTCACGCAGGACGACGCAGATAACGGTGCTGTTGAATGGCTGAATAAATGTCATATCAATATGGTGCAGTACTATGACTGGTCTTACCGGCATGATCACCTGGTTACAGATCAGGAATTCTACACAGACATGATGGGTAAGCCAATCTCTCGCAAAACCGTGAAGGACAAGATTGAAAAATGCGCGGAACATGGCATGCATTCTATCGCATACGGCGCAATTTACGCTGCCAGCAAACCCTTTTTCGAGAAGCACACAAATTGGGCGCTGTATAATTCCTGCCAGAAACCCTTTGTGTTCATTGATGTGTTTTATATCATGAATATTGCAAAGGATTCGCCGTGGCGGCATCATTTGATTGCGGAGTATAGAAAAGCAATCACAAAGATGGGGTTTGCAGGAATCCATATGGACACCTATGGCTTCCCCAAAACGGCCTATTCTCATTTGGAGGAAAAGCCGGAACTGATTCGATTGGATCAGGAAATCCCATCCTTGATCAACCAGACCAGAGAAGAACTTGCAGGTGCAAATCAAGACCCATATCTGATCTTCAATAATGTTGGCAACTGGCCTGTATATTTCACCGCTGCTGCTAAGCAGGACGCAGTTTACATTGAGGTCTGGAATCCCTATGAGCGGTATTCTCATATTGCGCAGCTGATTGACGAGGCAAGACAGCTTTCCGGCGACCAGAGGCCGATCATTCTTGCGGCTTATCTGGAACCATTCCGGAAGGATTCCAGAGAACGGGCAATGAATGCGGCTCGAATTTTAACGGCTGCCATTGTTTCAAACGGTGCTTATCATCTGCTGCAGGGCGAAAATCAAGCTGTTCTGACTCAGGGGTATTATAGCGACTATACCCGTCTGAGTGAGAAAGACGCGGCGATTCTCAGACGCTGCAATGATTTCATGATCCGGTATCTGGATTTGTTCTATGACGAGGAGCTAAGAAATGTTTCCATGACGCATATGGGCTGGGACAATTATGAATACCAGTGCCAGAGTCATCCTGTCAGTACATATGGTGAAGCAAATAAGCTCTGGCTTACAATTCGGGAAAAAGGGTCAAGAAAATGTCTGTATTTTGTGAATCTGTGCGGATGCGAAGATGATTACTGGAACAGAGGAAAAGATACTCCCATTCCGCAGGAGAACATAAGAATTGTAGTGCAGGTGGACAGTCCGGTTAAAGGCGTATATGCAGCGTCACCAGATAGGGAAGCAATGCAGGCTCAGGCAATCCAATATACTGATTTTGAAAGTGATAAGGGGGCATTTATTGAATTTGTCCTTCCGAGAATAGGATACTGGACTGTCGTATGGATTGATCTGCAGGGAGAAAACATCTGAAAGAAATATTGGGCAGGATGCAGAACAGCGTCCTGCCTGACACCAACAGAAATGAGGAGCAAATGATATGAATTCACCTTGGTGGAAGGAACGGGTATTTTATCAGATATATCCCAGAAGTTTTCAAGATTCAAATGGCGACGGCATTGGCGACATTCAGGGCATCATTTCCAGATTGGACTACCTGAAATGGCTTGGAATTGGAGCAATCTGGCTTTGTCCTGTATATGACTCTCCCAATGCGGATATGGGTTACGATATCCGTAATTATGAGAGCATTATGGCCGAGTTCGGTACGATGGAGGATTTTGAACAACTTGTCGAAGAACTCCATAAACAGGATATCAAATTGGTCATGGACCTCGTTGTGAATCATTCTTCAGATGAACATGCGTGGTTTATAGAATCACGAAAAAGTAAGGATAATCCCTATCGGGACTATTATATTTGGAGAGACGGCAAGGACGGGAAAGAACCCAACAATTGGTCATCTTTCTTTACGCCATCCGCGTGGAGTTATGATAAGACAACAGACCAATGGTATTTGCACTTGTTCAGCGAAAAGCAGCCGGATCTGAACTGGGAAAATGAAAAGGTTCGTCAGGAAGTTTACGATATGATGAAATTCTGGTGTGAAAAAGGAATCGACGGTTTCCGAATGGACGTGATCAGCATGATCTCCAAGGATCAGTCATATCCGGATGGAGAAATGAATGGAGGATTATACGGTGATTTTGGTCCTTACTGCGTCCATGGCCCGAGGATCCATGAGTTTCTTCAGGAAATGAACAGAGAGGTTTTATCCCGATACGATGTGATGACAGTTGGAGAAACCTCCGGTGTGACTATCGAAGAGGCACAGAAATATGCAGGTGAGG
>ERZ825159.3188-NODE-3188-length-12044-cov-6.994745_pt1 | contig 12044 bp, 9 predicted proteins | sample MGYA00519932_ERZ825159 | MGnify/ENA primary metagenome ERZ825159 (study PRJEB31778, sample SAMEA3449191) | human gut metagenome | biome: human gut; feature: human-associated habitat; material: faeces | place: United Kingdom | collected 2010/2012 ...
GGCGGCATCGGCCAGAGCCGTCTGTGCATGCTGATGATCGGTACCTGCCACATCGGCGAGGTCCAGTCTAGCATCTGGGACAAGGCCACCATCGACGCCTGCCGCAGCGCGGGCATCCTGCTTCTGTAACTTCCGACATTTTATCATAGAGAGGATCGATCATCATGGAACAGCTCATTTCTGTCCGTTCCCTTTTCAAAGAGACTGACGCCTATGCCGGCAAGCAGATCAAGGTCGGCGGCTGGGTGCGCAATCTGCGCGCAAGCAAGAATTTCGGCTTCATCAACCTGTCCGACGGCACGTTCTTTTCGCAGGTACAGGTCGTCTACGGCTCCGAGCTCGCGAACTTCGCCGAGATCTCCAAGCTGAACATCGGCGCGGCCGTCATCGTCACCGGTACGCTCGTCCTGACGCCGGACGCGAAGCAGCCGTTTGAACTGCAGGCCAGCGAGATCTTTGTCGAAGGCCCGTCCACGCCGGATTATCCCATCCAGCCCAAACGCCATTCGATGGAGTATCTGCGCACCGTGACGCATCTGCGTCCGCGCACGAACACCTTCCAGGCCGTCTTCCGCGTCCGCAGCCTCATCGCCTACGCCATCCACAAGTTCTTCCAGGAACGCGATTTCGTCTATGTCCACACCCCGCTCATCACCGGCTCCGACTGCGAGGGCGCAGGCGAGATGTTCCAGGTCACGACGCTTGACCTCGATAACCTGCCGCGCACGGAGGACGGCCAGATCGACTACAGCAAGGACTTCTTCGGCAAGGAGACGAACCTGACCGTCTCCGGCCAGCTCAACGGCGAGACGTTTGCGCAGGCCTTCCGCAACATCTATACCTTCGGCCCGACCTTCCGCGCCGAAAACTCCAACACCACCCGCCACGCGGCCGAGTTCTGGATGATCGAGCCCGAGATGGCGTTCTGCGACCTGAACGGCTACATGGATACCGCCGAGGCCATGACCAAGTACGTCATCCGCTATGTGCTGGACAACTGCCCGGACGAGCTGGCATTCTTCAACCAGTTCTTTGATAAGGGACTGATCGAGCGTCTGGAGCTGGTTGCCAACAGCGATTTTGCCCGCGTGAGCTACACCGATGCCATCGAACTGCTGAAAAAGAACGATGACAACTTCCAGTATAAAGTAAGCTGGGGCATTGACCTGCAGACCGAGCACGAGCGCTACCTGACCGAGCAGGTGTTCAAAAAGCCTGTGTTTGTTACCGATTACCCCAAAGAGATCAAGGCATTCTATATGCGCATGAACGAGGACGGCAAGACGGTTGCCGCCGCCGATATGCTGGTGCCCGGCATTGGCGAGCTGATCGGCGGTTCCCAGCGTGAGGAGCGCCTGGATGTGCTGCTGGCCCGCCTGGATGAACTGGGCCTGAAGCGCGAAGATTATGACTGGTACCTGGACCTGCGCCGTTTTGGCAGCGTAAAGCATGCCGGTTACGGCCTGGGCTTTGAGCGCCTGCTGATGTATGTCACCGGCATCCCCAACATCCGTGACGTCATTGCCTTCCCGCGCACCTGCGGCGGTTTTTAATGGGGGCGGTCAGCGAACCGCTGATCCAATGGTTTGAACTGAATCGAAGGCTCCTGCCTTTCCGGCAGGAGCCTTCGGCATATCATATCTGGGTCAGCGAGATCATGCTCCAGCAGACCCGCGTCTCGGCGGCGCTGCCCTATTACGAGCGTTTTGTGGCCGAACTGCCGGACCCCGCCGCCCTTGCCGCCTGCGACCCGGACAAGCTGCGCAAGCTGTGGCAGGGGCTGGGGTATTACAGCCGGGTGGCCAACATGCAAAAGGCGGCGCAGATCGTCTGCCGGCAGTACGGCGGCCAGCTTCCCGCAGATTATGCCGCCCTGCGCGCTCTGCCCGGCATTGGGGATTACACGGCTGGGGCTATTGCCTCCATTGCATTTGGCATCCCAGCCCCGGCGGTGGACGGCAACGTGCTGCGGGTATTTGCCCGGCTGGATAATAGCTCTGCCGATATTACCAAACCTGCCGCCAAGCGCGAGTTCACAGCCCGTGTGCTGGAAGAAATGCCCAAGGAACGCCCCGGCCCTTATAACGAGGCGTTGATGGAACTGGGGGCGCTGGTCTGCCTGCCCAACGGTGCGCCAAAGTGCGAGGTCTGCCCGCTGGCTGCTCAGTGCAAGGGCCGCGCTGCAGGCCGGGCCGAACAGCTGCCGGTCAAAACGGCTAAGCCGGAAAAAACGCTGGTGCCGGTCACGGCCGCGCTGATCACCGGGCCGCAGGGCGTGCTTTTGCAGCGCCGCCCGTCCAAAGGGCTGCTGGCCGGGCTGTGGCAGCCCCTTGCCTTTGAGAGTACCGCCATGACCCAACCGGAACTGGACGCCGCGTTGCGCGCCATTGGCCTTTGTGTGCAGTGGCAGGCCCCGCTGCAAAGCACCCGCCATGTGTTCACCCATCGCATCTGGCAGATCAGCGGGTTTTGCGGCACAGCCGCAGGCCCGGCGCCGGAGGGCTGCGTCTGGGCCAGCCGCGCGGAGCTGAACGGGGAATACGCGGTACCAAGCGCATTTGCGGGCATTATGCGCCAGTGGCGGCCGGAATAAAAAGCAAGCATTGGCAGGTGAAGAAATTTTCCGGAGACCATGCTGCGGAGAATGGTGCGGTATCACCTTGATACCTGAGGCAACACCGCACAATTCCCGCCTTGCGGCTTAAGCACCGCTCCGGCAGCTGCGGCACGGCATCTGCGTTGCCAAAATGCTCGATAAGACATCCAGTATTATCTGCGCTTTTGGCTTGGCATCTGCCGCACCTCGCTCGCCGTATCGGCACTTAGAATTATGCGGTATTGCCCTGAACCTTTTTGTGTGAAAAATTTACAAGGGAAAGATTGTATTCACCCGGTTAATCGGGTATAATATTTTACAGACCCATCCCTTTTAGAATACGCGGAGGAAAAGTATTATGATGAAGAAATCCACTTTTGGCGCCATTCTGGCGTTTTTGTTTGCTGCTGCCGGTGCCCTGACTGCCGCTGCGCTCTACCTGCGCCGCCGCGAAAAGGAACTGGACGAATACGAGCGCCTGCTGTACAGCGATGACGGCGACGATTATGACGATGACGACGAATATCTGCCCATCGACAATGAACCGACAGAAGCCGCCGAAGAAAAGGCTGCTGACGATGCTGAATAAGCCGGAACAGCCAGCAGAAAAGTGAAAATGGCCGGGCTTCGGCCCGGCTGTTCGTGTTTCTTGCAATCAGTAGTGATACTTATTAAATGATAAAAAGGGCTCAGATAAACCATAAGGCGCTGCTGAAAATAAGAAAAATGACGGCAGTGACTATAAAATCAGACTGAATTTCGATTTTTCTGCTGTGCCAAGGAAAGGGAACGCCATGAAAAAGCTCTTGCTGTGGCTGGTTATGGTGGTGGTTATGCTGGCGGTGCTGCTGGGCGGTGCCGGGTACGCCATGTACGCTATGACGGGCGATGACAAACTTCCCACGCAGCACCCCACTTTGGGCGATACGGAACTGGAACCGATCGGCTATGACTGGAGTGTGCCGGTGCTGGGCAATGTGCTGAACCGCACGTTTGAACAGCCCAGCACCCTGACGGTGCAAAAGCTGGGCGAAATGACGGAAGCTGCCCCGGAGCTGGTTTTGCCGGACTGGGCGCAGCGCACGACCCTTACGCTGAAAGATTCGGCCGGCAGTGTTGTGGTGCAGGGGGATGCCGCTGCCTTTGCGATGTATGCTTACCCCAAAAATGGCAGCTATGAGCTGACCCTGACCGCTTACCGCAACACAGCGGACCCCGGCGATGCCACCGGCTGGTACCGGTACTGTGCATCTTATACCATGAACATCCAGCCCAAGGCGGTGCTCAGCAGTGAGCGCGTCAGCCAGGGCGGCGTGGCGGCACTGGTCATCACCGGCATTCTGGATGGCAGCGAGCCGACCGTGGAAACCGACCTGGGGGATGTATGGTTCCGCCCGGTGACCGGTGGGTATATGGGCTATATCCCGGTAACCTATAATGCCGAGGGCGGCCCCCATACCCTGACCGTGACCTGCGGCAGCCTGACCCAGGAGCTGACCCTGAGCGTGATGCAGAGCGAGGCCAAAACCGTGGATGTGGCCGCAGAGGCAGACATACCGGGCGCAGCAACGGAATATAAAAATGCGATCTGGCCCCTTTACACACAGGGCAGCAGCGAAAAGCTGTGGCAGGGCAATTTTGCCTCGCCGGTGCCCAGTGCGATTCTGGCGGATTACGGCGCGCGGCTGCGCACCGATGGGACCATTACCGGCCGGGCAACTGGCATCAATTATAACGCCGCAGCGGGTACCGCCGTTACGGCACCGCAGGCGGGTACTGTGGTGTACGCCGGAACGCTGGCGCTGACCGGCGGCACCGTGGTGATTGACCATGGCTGCGGGGTTAAGAGCTATCTGTTTGGGCTGGATGCCGTAAAGGTGCAGCGTGGGCAGAGCCTTGCCCGCGGCGAAGAACTGGGCACCACCAGTGAGGGGCATACCCTGATCTGGGAGCTGCGCATTGGCAGCAAGTCCGTTGACCCTGCTGCCGCCCTGACGGGCAGCAGCGGGCTTTTGTACCGCGAAACAATGTAACAAAATAGAGTTAGAGCAACGATAAATCGCAAATGTTGGTGGAGAAAGCGATGGACGAAGAGAAGGTAACACAGACTGCGATGGAGCCGGCGCAGCAGCCAAAGCCCAAAGCCAGGGGCGGGCAGCGCACGCAGGGCAAAACCGCTCCAGGCACGGGGCGAGGCAGGATGGCCAAACCCCATGCCAGCAATAGCAATACTGCGCACCGCAAAACGGGCACGCAAAAACAAAAAAGCGAACCCCAAAATACAAAATCCCCGCAAGAACCAAAAACGCGGGCGGAACAAGCCGAGCAGACCGAAGCTGCCGCCCCGGAACAGGTGGCAGCCAAGCCCAAAGCGCCGCGCAGCGGGCAGGCAGGCGGCAAACGCCGCCGCAAAAAGGCTGCCCCCAAGCCGGAAGCAAAACCGCAGCAATATGCTGAGCCCCGGCCGGAATCCCCGCAAACGCCGGAACCTGCCGCTGTGGCCGAACCGGCTGAAGCAGCCGCCGCGCCGGAAATGCCGGAAAAGGCGGTGCAGGAACCCAAAGCCGCGCAGCTGCCCCAGGCCACGGAGCCGCCGGAGCCGGAGGATGACGAACCGGAACTGACCCCGGAACAGCGCGCTGCAGCAGAGCGGCGCAAGGCGGAGATCACCCGAACGGTCCAGGTTTCGATTGAACAGATCGAGGATGGCGAAGCAGAACAGGCGGAGAAAGAGGCAGATACGCCGGAATCGACTGACAGCAAAGTGGGCCGCGCCGTGCGGCTGCTGATCGGCTGGCTGCTGCTGGTGGTGCTGCTGGCGGGTATGATCGCCGCAGGCGGCATATACTGGCTGTACAAAAAGGCCACGCCGGATATGATTCCTGCCGTTACGGTAACAGTGGCGGGCCAGCAGCTGGACCCCGTGGCGTACCATTGGCAGGTGCCGGTGGCAGGCAACCACCTTAAGCGTACCTATGCCGAGACACTTTCCAGCACTCCCACAGCGCTGGAATCTGATTTTGGCGGCGGCACCATGACGCTGCGGGTGACCCCGGCGGACTGCAGCACCGAAGTGACCGTTAAGGACGAGAACAAGCAGGAAGTGTTCAGCGGCAGCGCCCAGGAATTTGCCGCCTACCGCTTTACCACGCCCGGCAGCTACACCGCCAAGCTGGTGGTCAGCAGTGGCGAGGGTTACCAGAGCGAACCGACAGTTTCGGGCCACCAGACCTATGAGTTCACATTTGATGTAACGATTAAGGCTACTGTGCGGCTGAATACCCAGGCTGTTACGCCGGGTGGCGTTGTGGCCGTAAAGGTAACGGGCCAGCAGACGGATACCAAGCCAAGCCTGACGGCAGAACTGCCGGATACCGGCTTCCGTGCCAGCGCGACCGGCGATGGCTGGGTGGCTTACCTGGCGGTCCCGCTGGAAACCGAGCCTGGCAGCTATACCATCAAGGTCACCGTGGACGGCGAGGTGCAGGAGCTTACCCTGAACGTGAGCAAGAGCGCCGCATCTTTTCGGGATTATACTTCCAAGTCCAGGCTGGTCACACCGTATGTCGGCGCGGATGATACCCCGCAGGAGGTGCTGAACCTGCTGGATACGGCATCGGATACCATCTACTGGGCGGACACTGGGTTTGCTTCGCCGTTCAGCGATAAGGTGGAGGTCACCCTGCCGTATGGCCTGACCGAATATGTCAACCGTACCCAGACCGAGCGCAAGAACAACACCGGTACCGGCCGCACCAGCATCAATGTGGTGCTTTCCGGCAGGTGCGACCTGATTGCCCCGGCGGGCGGCAGGGTACTGCTGGCGGAAAAATTGCCCAATGTGGGCAATACGCTGGTGATCGAGCACGGCGCGGGCGTAAAGACTATTTACTATGGCCTGCGCAGGCTGACGGTAGAAAAAGGTGCAATCGTGGCCCAGGGCGATGCCCTTGGCACCACCGACAAAGCTACCGTGGTGGAAGTGCGCGTGGGCAAAACCCCCGTGGAGCCGCTGCGTATCCTGCGCGGTCAGTGCGATGCCCTGCGCAGCTATTAAAGCGGAGCATAACTGATAAATAGAAAAATTCCCCTGTCTGTATTCTTTGTGATGCAGGCGGGGGAACTTTTTTGCGGCAGGCGTTTTTGATGTTCTGACGGAACCATGACGCCCACCCCGGCATAACATGGAACAAACGGCCAGATACAACACCGGGGGGAAGCATTATGGCGGCAGCATGTAATTTGACTTTTTGTGTGGTTGGGCGGGATGCCCGCCAACTGGCGGCGGCGCGGGCGCTGCAGAACAGCGGCTATACCGTGCTGGGGGCAGAGGGGGCCGGGCAGGCGGATTACATCCTGCTGCCTATGCCGATGGATGCCGAGGCGGCGGACCTTGCCCGCATCCTGCGCGCCGCCCGCCCCGGTACGCTGGCCCTTGGCGGGCGCATCAGCGAACCGGTGCGCAAAGCGGCGCAGGCCGCCGGGGTGGAGTTGGTGGATTACTTTTTGCGGCCGGAGCTGGCCTGCCTGAACGCAGTACCCACTGCGGAAGGGTGCCTGGCCCTGCTGATGCAGCTGCGCCAGCGCACGATATGGGAAAGTGAGTTCCTAGTGTTGGGGTATGGGCGCATTGGGCGAGCGGTGGCCCAGCGGCTGCAGGCATTGGGCGGGCAGGTGACCATTGCCGCCCGCGCGCCGGAACAGCGGGCCGCAGCGCGCTGCGCGGGGCTGCATGCCGCACCGCTGACCGCGTTGGAACAGCTTCTGCCGCACTTTGATGCGGTCATCAACACCATACCGGCCCCGGTGCTGGGGGCGGCCCAGCTGCGCTGCCTGCCCAGGGGGGCGCTGATCCTGGATCTTGCCAGCCGCCCCGGCGGAACGGATTTTGCCGCCGCGCGGGAACTGGGCCTGCGTGCGGAACATGCCTTGAGCCTGCCCGCCCGCTGTGCGCCCGAAACCGCCGGTGCGCTGGTGGCGCATACCGTGGAAGTGATTTTACAGGAGCGTGCCGCCACGGCCCGCAGCGAAAGGGGAGTGAGCTGATGAATTCCAGCCTGGAACCGCCGCGCACGGTGGTGTTTGCCCTGTGCGGCAGCTTTTGCACATTTGAAACGGTTCTGCCGCAAATCATCCGCCTGCGCGCCTGCGGGTGGGAAGTACTGCCGATGCTGAGCTATGCGGCGTCGGCGCTGGATACCCGCTTTGGCCGCGCGGCAGATTGGAAGCAGCGCCTGGAGGAAGCCACCGGCCACCGCCCGCTGGAGGATCTGCGGGAAGCGGAACCTCTTGGCCCCAAGCATATGGCACAGGCACTTGTCATTGCTCCCTGTACCGGCACAACGATGGCGCTGCTGGCGGCGGGCATCAGCGCAACGCCGGTCACGCTGGCGGCCAAAAGCATGCTGCGCGGCGGCAGGCCGGTGGTGATCGGGGTATCCACCAACGATGGGCTTTCCGGCAGCGTGGGAGCGCTGGCGGCGCTGCTGCAGCGCAAAAATTATTATTTCATTCCCTTTGGCCAGGACGACAGCTACAAAAAGCCCTGCAGCCTGAAAGCGGATTTTACCCAGCTGCCGGATACGCTGGAAGCCGCTCTGCGCGGGGTGCAGCTGCAGCCGATTTTGCTGTAAAACCCGTGGAACAGAGCTGTTTTGTGCGGGTGCGGCATATGATAGAAAAGGGCGCTTTGGTGTGGGAACAAAGAGGGGCGGTGCGGCAATGGAATATATCGAAGTAACAGGCGGGAACCCGCTGCGGGGGAGCATCCGCCCGGCAGCGGCCAAAAACAGTGTGCTGCCCCTTTTGGCGGCAACGCTGCTGTGTGCGCAGCCCTGCACCCTGCGCCGGGTGCCCCTGCTGCGGGATGTGCAGACCAGTTTGGATCTGCTGCGGGCTGTGGGCAGTGGGGCGGCCTGGGCCGGGCAGGACCTTGTCACCCAGCCAGCCCGGCAGATCAGCGGGCGGGTGCCCACGGCGTTGGCGGGGGCTATGCGGGGGTCGGTGTTTTACCTGGCACCGCTGTTGACCCGCGCGGGCTGGGCAGAGCTGCCGCTGCCCGGCGGGTGCAGACTGGGGCCGCGGCCCATTGATATCCACCTGGCCGGGCTGACGGCCATGGGGGCACAGGTGTGCGCGGCGGCAGAGTGCGTGGTGCTGCGCCGCCACGGCGTTTTGCGTGGTACGGATTTTGCTCTGCGCCTGCCCAGCGTGGGAGCAACCCTGACCCTGATGCTGGCGGCTTGCTGTGCGGCGGGCGTTACCACCCTGCGCGGTGCGGCGTGCGAGCCGGAAATTGCGGATACCGCCGCTTTTTTGAACGCCTGCGGGGCAAAGATCACGGGGGCGGGTACGCCGGTGGTCTGCATCCGAGGTACCGGCGGCGAGCTGTTGGACGGCTGTGTGCATACCGTGCTGCCGGACCGCATTGCCGCAGCGACTTATGCGGCAGCCGCCGCCATTGCAGGCGGGCGGGTGACGGTAATGCAGTGCAGTCCGGTGTGGCTGGCGGCGTTTCTGGACTTTTTGCAGGGCAGCGGCTGCGAGGTTGCCCGCGGGGAAAATGAGTTTAGCATCACGCGGGATCAGGATACAAAGCTGCGTGGCGGTCAGGAACTTGTAGCGGCTGCTTACCCTGGCCTTGCCACAGATACTGCCCCGCTGGCTGCAGCGGTGCTGCTGGGGGCGGAGGGAGCATCCCGCATTTATGACGGCCTGTTCCAAAACCGCTTTGCCTGTGCGCAGGGCTTTGCCGCCCTGGGGGCTGATGCCCGCAGCGAGGGACGGCTGCTGTACCTTGGCGGCAGCGCAAAACTGCATGGTGCCACTGTGACTGCACCAGACCTGCGGGGCGGGGCAGCACTGGTGCTGGCGGGCCTTGGTGTGGGGGACGGGAGCTGCGTGCGGGTGCTGGATGCCGGACATATCCGGCGCGGCTATGCCGACCTGGCGGGGGACCTGCGCCGCCTGGGGGCCGACTGCCGGGCAGGCCGCACCGGGACAGAAGCTGGCAGACAGACGAAAAAACTGTAAAAATATTGTCATAATTCACCAAAGCTCCGCAAAACCTGCGGGGCTTTTTGTGATACCCACAAATGTGAACATCTATTTTTTGGCTTTTTAGCGTGTGGGTATTGAAATTATTTGCAGAATTTGTTATTCTTATAAACAGTTATATGCGATATCTTAGGAAGAGCTGGCTGCACCGCAACGCGCGTAAGCAAAGTTTGGGGTGTGGGGCAGCGCTTCCTTTATGGGGGTCAGTGTGTCCGCTGGCGGAAATCCGGCCCTGTTGCATTTGCAATTTTATATTCTTTAGGGGGATACACTTATGGCGTTCGTTCTCGATGAAGAGATGCAGAATGTAACCAACATTAAGGTTATCGGTGTTGGCGGCGGCGGCGGCAATGCTGTGAACCGCATGGTTGAAGCTGGCCTGAATGGCGTTGAATTTGTAGCAATGAATACCGATCAGCAGGCACTGGTCAACTCCAAGGCTACCCAGAAGGTTCAGCTTGGCGCAAAGCTGACCAAGGGCCGCGGCGCTGGTGCTGACCCGGAGGTCGGCCAGCGTGCAGCGGAGGAAAGCAAGGATGAGATCGCCAATGCACTGAAAGGTGCCCAGATGGTGTTCATCACCGCTGGCATGGGCGGCGGCACCGGCACCGGCGCTGCACCGGTCGTGGCCGAAACGGCCCATGACCTGGGCATCCTGACCGTCGGTATTGTCACCAAGCCCTTTGCCTTTGAGGGCAAGCGCAAGATGAGCATGGCCGAACAGGGTATTGCCAACCTGATGATGCATGTAGACAGCCTGATCGTGATCCCGAACGAGCGGCTGAAGCTCATCAGCCAGGAAAAGATCACCCTGATGAACGCTTTTGAAGCAGCCGATAACGTGCTGCGCCAGGGCGTTGAGAGCATCTCCAGCCTGATCAACATTCCTGCCTTCATCAACCTGGACTTCGCAGACGTCCGCTCCATCATGAAGGACGCCGGCTTTGCCCACATGGGCGTCGGCGTTGCCAAGGGCGCCGGCAAGGCCGAGAACGCCGCCAAGGCTGCCATCTCCAGCCCGCTGCTGGAGACCAGCATTGCCGGTGCACGCGGCGTCATCATCAACATCACCTCCAGCCCCGACATCGGCCTGGAGGATGTCGAGACCGCTGCCTCCATGATCACCCAGTCCGCACATCCCGATGCCAACATCATCTGGGGTACTGCGTTCGACGAGCGCCTGAGCGACGAGATGAGCATTACCGTCGTTGCCACAGGCTTCGAGAGCACGCCCGAGGTCGACGAGCCCATTCAGGCCCATGTTGACGCCAAGCGTGCCGCACAGGCCTCTGCCCAGCCCGCCGCACAGCCTGCCGCTGCTCCGGTCCAGCCCGTGCAGCCTGTCCAGCCGCAGGTCAACCCCGTCATGCCCAACCCGATCTTCACCCAGTCCTTCAGCACCGGCATGGACACGCCTGTGGCCGCACAGCCCGCAGCCCCTGCCGAGGAAGAGGATGACGGCGATTACTTTGACGACCTGCTCAGCATCCTGAACAAGCGTTCTTAATGATTTTTTTGCGAGAGGATGTAAAAAGCCATGCCGTCTGAACCGATGAACATTCAGGAACAGGGTTTTCGTTCCAGCTTGTTCGGCTTTGATAAAAATGATGTGCTGGCTTACATGAACGCCCTGGCAAACGAGGCCCAGCAGCACGAACTGGAATACAACCGCCAGCTGCAGCAGATGCAGTCCAAGTTGGACGACCTGCGCAATGAGCGCAGTGCCGGCGACAGCCGCATCGAGGCCCTGAAAGCCGAATTGGCCGCCGCCACCCAGCGTGCCGACGCCGCCGAGGCCAAGCGCCGCGAAGCGGACGAGCAGCTGGAGACCATCAAGAAAAAGACCGCGTCGTTCCAGTCCACCCAGCGCGAAAACCAGAAGAACGCCAACATTTGGCAGCTGAAATGCCACGACTTGCAGCAGCAGGTGGACGAGCTGCAAAAGCAGCTGACCGCCGCGCGCGCGCTGAACACTGCCGCCGCCCCGGCTGCCCCCACATCCGATCTGGTGCGGGAGGCCAAGCTCGAGGCCGGCAAGATCCTGGCCGATGCCCGCCTGTACGCCGAGAGCGCAGAGCGGGAGCTCAAGCAGCAGGCCGAGACCCAGAAGAACCGCATGGCGGAAAATGCCCGCAGCATTGCGTCGGGCGTCATGCTTGTGCGGGAGCGTCTGGCCCGCGTGGACGAGCGCCTGAGCGCCGCCACGCTGGATTTAGACGGCCTGACGCAGGCCATCTATCAGGCGCTTGACCAGACCGAGGCTGAGCTGAAGGATCTGGGCACCGATATGCGCAGCTTTGCGCAGGGCACACCGGAAACGGATATTCCCGCACCGGTGCCGCCGCGCCCCGCTGCCGCCGCCAAGCCTGCCGCCCCGTCTCCCGAAAAGCCC
>ERZ825159.3190-NODE-3190-length-12043-cov-4.623373_pt1 | contig 12043 bp, 10 predicted proteins | sample MGYA00519932_ERZ825159 | MGnify/ENA primary metagenome ERZ825159 (study PRJEB31778, sample SAMEA3449191) | human gut metagenome | biome: human gut; feature: human-associated habitat; material: faeces | place: United Kingdom | collected 2010/2012 ...
CCCGGCAGCCAGCCGCAGGCAAACCGCCGTGGCAGCGCGTTCAGCGCGGGGCAGGGGGCAGGCCGCCCGGCCCGTGCCCCCAAGGCCGAGCCCAGCCGCCGGGGCCGTGTGGCCGCCGCCAAGGACGAAGACCCGGGCCTTGTCCTCATCAGCCGCCGCCCGCCGCAGCAGAAGTTTACCAACTTTGAAGAGTATATGAGCGCCCACGGCGGCGCAACGGCCCCCATTGAGGACCACAGCGAGGAAGTGTAATGGGCACCGCCGCGTTTGCACCCTGGTGCTGCCCGCTGTGCGGGGCACCGCTTGCCGGGGATGTGACCCTGAAATGCCCCTCCGGCCACTGTTTTGACCGCGCCAAAGAGGGCTACTGGCACTTACTGCCCGTCCAGAATACCCGGACGAAAGCCCCCGGCGACAGCAAGGAGATGGTGGCCGCCCGCCGCGCGTTCCTGAGTGCCGGGTATTACGGCATCTTCGGGCAGGCGCTGGGGGAGCTGTGCCTGGAATACGGCATCCCCGCCGCACAGGAAACTCCCCTCCGCCTGCTGGATGCAGGCTGCGGCGAGGGCTGGTATGACCGCTGCATCGCGCAGCAGTTTGCCGCTGCCGCCCGTCCGCTGGAGCTGGCCGGGTTTGATATTGCCAAGCCCGCCGTGCGGCTGGCCGCCAAGGCTCTGCCCACGGCCCGGTATGCGGTGGCGTCCAGCTTCCACCAGCCGGTCAAAACCGGCTGGGCTGACCTGCTGCTCAACTGTTTCTCGCCTTTTGCGCGGGAAGAGTTCCTGCGGGTGCTCCGCCCCGGCGGACGGATGATCTACGTCGTGCCCGGGGCGGAACATCTCTACCAGATGAAAGCCGTTTTGTACGCGGAGCCCTATAAAAACCCGGTGCAGGAGGTGGCCTACGAGGGCTTCCGCCCCATCGGGGAGCGGGAAGCGCGTGGCACCATCACCGTGCCTGCCTCCCAGCTGGAGGCCCTGTTTGCCATGACGCCTTACTACTGGAAAACGCCCCGGGACGGCGCTGCCCGTCTGGCCGCTCTGCCGGAGCTGACCACGGAGATTGCATTCCGGTTCCTGGTGTTTGAAAAACGGTGACAAAATAACGGAAAAGCGCCCAGCCAATGGCTGGGCGCTTTTCCGTTGTGTGAGCACGGCGGGGGGAGCCGTGAAAGAAGAATTTACTTGGTTTCGCCCTTGGTCAGGAGCTTTGCACGCTCCAGAGCGGGACGCAGAGCCAGGTACAGGATGACGACGCAGACGGTGGAGGCCACACTGTTGACGAGCGTGACGCCGCCGGCGATCTTGGACAGGGCCTGTGCCACGGTGTATTCCTGGCCGAAGATGAACACGTTGCGGAAGTAGCCGAGGAACGGGTCCGTCAGGACATTGAGGAACAGGCCGGAACCGGCGGCCACGATGACCTTGACCAGATAGCCTTTCTCATGGGCGTTCCGGTCGCGGAGCTGGAAGACCTTGTGGGCCACGGCACCGCAGGTGATGCCGATGATGAATTTCAGCACAAAGGTGGTGATGGCGTAGCCCGGGTCACCGGCCAGGATGTCGGCCAGAGCCAGACCAATGGCACCGGCCAGACCGCCGGAGACGCCATCCAGCAGCAGAGCCGTCAGGGCCGTAAAGGTGTTGCCCAGATGGAACGAGGAGCCGCCGTAGAACGGGATGCGGAAGAACAGGTAAGCCACAAGGCTCAGAGCGGCCATCACGCCGGTCAGGGCCAGCTCGTGGACGGTAAAGGTGCGCTTGTACAGCACACTGGCAAAGACGATCAGGATCACAACGACTGCCAGCAGCAGCCACATTACAGTGGTAGACATCAGATGATTCCCTCCAATTTTAAGGTCTTACGAACTTGTCGGGGCGGGGCCCCTCCATCTTGCCTTGCAAGACCGTTCGTTTCGCTTCAAAGCCCCACTGGGGCTTTGATTGCTTCGCAACCGCTTACCCACCGGAATAGTTGACATTTCTGCTCCGAACGGGTATGCTCTTATTATACGCGGAACTGACACCATGGAAATACCCAGAAGAAAGATTTTTTATGGGGTCAGTTCGGGCCTTTGCCCAAAAAGAGGAGGGGTTTTGTGTTCCATTTGACCACAGCACTGGACGCGGCTTCCGCTGTGCCGCTGTATGAGCAGCTGTATCAGAGCCTTGCCGCCGAGATGCGCGCCGGGGCCATCCCGGCAGGCACCCGGATGCCCGGCAAACGGCGGCTTGCGGCGGAGCTTTCTGTCTCTGTCAACACGGTGGATGCCGCGTATCAGATCTTAGCGGCGGAGGGCTATCTGGAGCCAAAGGAGCGCAGCGGCTTTTATGTACAGGAATATCTGGCTCTGCCTCCCCGGCCGGAACGTGCTCCGGGCACTCCGGCAAAGCCCATGGAGCCGGAAGCGCCTGCCGGGGAGGCCGCACCGCCCTCTCCGCCGGTCCGGTATGATCTTTCCACCCGGGGCGTGGACCCGGCGCTCTTCCCGTTCCGTACCTGGGCGCGGCTCCAAAAGGAGCTGCTCTACTCCTCGCCGGAGCTGCTGACCCACGGCGATGCTCAGGGCGATTGGGAGCTGCGGCAGGCGCTGGCGGATTATCTGGAAGAATACCGGGGCGTGCAGTGCTCGCCCCAGCAGATCGTGGTGGGAGCCGGCCTGGAATACCTGCTGGGCCTGCTGGCCCCGCTGCTGCCCGGCAAAGCCGCCGTGGAGACCCCTGGGTACCCCCGCGCCAAACAGGTGCTGGAGAACAATGGCGTGGAGTGCTGCTGTCTGCCCGTGGACGAAGACGGCCTTTCCATCGAAGAACTTTCCCGGTCCGGGGCATCGGTCTGCTACGTTCCCCCCAGCCACCAGTTCCCTACAGGCGTCACCATGCCGGCCGGACGCCGGGCCGAGCTGCTCCACTGGGCGGCCAAGCGCCCCGGGGAGCGGTATATTATTGAGGATGACTACGATTCCGAGTTCCGTTTTGACACCCGCCCCCTGCCCAGCCTGCAGGGGATGGCGGGGGCCGACGGCCCGGTGGTCTACCTTTCCACCTGCTCCCGGAGCCTGGCCCCCAGCATCCGTATCGCCTATATGGTGCTGCCGGAGCACCTGCTGCCCGCCTGGTGGAAGACCTACCGCCTCTATGCCAGCACGGTGGGCCGGTTTGAGCAGCAGACGCTGGCCCGGTTCATCACCGAGGGGTATTTTACCCGGCATTTGGCCCGGGAGCGGGTGGCCTACAAGGCCCGGCGGGATGCCCTGACGGCAGCCCTGAACGCCGCCTTTGCCCCCGGGCAGCTGCGGCTGGCGGGGCTCCATACCGGCCTGCACCTGCTGGCCTCCCTGAAAAATGCCCCGCCGGATGAAGCCCTCCGCCGGGCTGCCGAGGCCGAGGGGGTGCGGCTGAACCTGTTGAGCGATTACGACCTGACCGGAGCCCGGCGCCAGACCGGAACGCTGGTGCTGGGTTACGGCTCGCTGGACGATGCCGCCTGCGCCTCGGTGGGCCAGACGTTGAAGAGGGTCTGCACGGAGGCCCGGGAAGCATCCGTCAACCCGTAAAAGCGGCGGGAGGGGTTCCACGCGCCGGGCAGCGCGTCGGCGAAAACGGCGGCATTGCCGTTGGCCAGAAACTCCAGCGTGCTTTCAAGTGTCAAGAAGTCCTGCGCCGTCAGGTCGGTCAGCAGCTCCGAGCTGTGGGCCCGGAGGGCCGCAGGGAGGGTCGTGGGGAGCAGTTCGAGATCTTGCCGGAAAAACGCGTCCCACACCGCCGCCCGGGCGGCAGCCCGGTGGCTGGGCGGGAGGGTGCCGTCTTTGTCCCACCCGGAAAAGAGGCTCTGCGCCTCCCGGGCCGAGAGAGCCTGCACCCCGCCGGAAAGGCCGCACTGGGCCAGCTCGTCGGCGGTGAGCGCGCCGGAAAAGCCCACCCGCAGCATCCCGTACCGGTCCGCGATGGCGGCCAGGACACTGGGGGAGAGAGCGAGATAGCGGGTGGTCTCGGGCAGAGCCAGAGGCTCCAATAAGGCTTCCCGGCAGCGGGCCGGGCCGGCCGCGGCATAGCACTGGGCCAGCGTGGCCTCCCCCTGCCCAAAGGGGATGGCAGTCTCCGCAGGCAGCGCCGCCAACCGGATGCAGTTCTGGCTGGCGTTGAGGTAGAGCAGCACGAAGCCCGGCTGCTCGCCTGCGGTGCAGACCAGCAGGGTGAGCTGGTTTTCGGTCTTTGGCATCCGGACAGCCACCCCGCTCTGGGGTTTGGCGGCCAGCTTGGTGCGGAGGGACTGCCGGGTGAGCAGGATGGTGCCGCCCACCAGCGGCAGCAGTACCAGAAGCGCTGCCCCCAGTGCGGCCCAGAACGGCTGCCAGCCGCGGGTTTTATCGTGATGAGAATGCAAAACAGTCCATCCCCCTTTCAGCAGGAGGATGGACTGTTTGTCTGGCGGTTATACAGGATGCAAACTCTGAAAAATCGAACAAAGTCATACCATAATAAAATTCATCTCCGGGCATGATCGATGAAATTGCAGCATAAAATGGGAGAAAAACCTTGCGCGCGCCGGGAAAATATGATAAAGTTTTCTTATTGCAAACAATTGTTCTCGTGAGAAGAACAGGATGCGCGGGGCACTGGGGGAAAGAGTGCAGCGCGGGTTCCAGAGGGTTTTTGTGTATAGAGAGGGAAACGTATGGTAGAGTGGATCACGAAGATCAACGGGATGGTCAACGGCATCGTCTGGGGGCCCATCGGGCTGGCGCTGCTGTTCTGCACCGGCCTGTGGATGACATTGCGCACCGGCGGCTTCCAGTTCCGCCGGGTGGGCCACTGGATGCGGCACACCATTGGCGCGGTGTTCACCAACAAGGAGGTCACCGCCCACACCAGCAAAGAGGACATGGCCATCAGCCAGTTCCAGAGCATGTGCACGGCGCTGGCGGGTACCATTGGCACCGGCAACATCGTGGGTGTGGCCACGGCCATCGTCTCGGGCGGGCCGGGCGCCATCTTCTGGATGTGGGTCATGGCCATTCTGGGCATGATGACCAGCTTTTCGGAAAACGTGCTGGGCGTGTACTACCGCCGCAAAAATGAAAAAGGCGAGTGGTCCGGCGGTGCCATGTATTACCTGACCGACGGCCTGGGCGCAAAGAAAGGCTGCAAAACGCTGGGCAAGGTGCTGGCGGTGCTGTTTGCCTGTTTCTGCATTCTGGCATCGTTCGGCATCGGCAACATGAGCCAGATCAACTCCATCGCGGGCAACATGAACGCCGCGTTCCACACGCCCTCCCTCGTCACGGGCGTGGCGCTGATGGTGGTCACGGCCCTCATCGTGCTGGGCGGCCTCAAGCGGGTGGCCGCTGTCACCGAAAAACTGGTGCCCCTCATGGCACTGTTCTACATCGTGGGTGCTGTCGTCATCGTGGTGCTCCACGCGGGCAACATCCCGGCGGCATTCCGGGCCATCTTCCGGGGCGCGTTCAACCTGCAGGCCGCAGGCGGCGGCACGCTGGGCTACGGCATCAGCCAGAGCCTGACCTGGGGCTTCAAGCGGGGCGCGTTCTCCAACGAGGCCGGCCTTGGCTCGGCCGTCATGGTCAATTCCTCCGCCAATGTGAAAGAACCCGTCCAGCAGGGCATGTGGGGCATGTTTGAGATCTTTGCAGACACCATTGTGGTCTGCACCCTCACGGCACTGGTCATCCTGACCACCGGCGTGGTGGACATTGAGAGCGGCAGCGTGCTGGCAGGCGTGCAGGACAATGCGCTGGTGGGCCAGGCGTTCACAGCGGCCTTTGGCAGCTTTGGCCCCAAGTTCATTGCCATTTCGCTCCTCTTCTTCGCCTATTCCACGGTGCTGGGCTGGAGCCACTACGGCACCAAGGCTGTGGAATATCTCTTCGGCCAGAAAGGCACCCGCGTCTACAAAGTGATCTTCGTGGGCATGGTGGTGGTGGGTGCCACCATGAAACTGGGCCTTGCGTGGGATCTCTCCGATACGTTCAACGGCCTTATGATGATCCCCAACCTCCTCGCGGTGCTGGCACTCTCCGGCACGGTGGTGCAGATCACGAAAAATTATCTCGACCGCAAGGTGAATGGTAAGGAGATCCCGCCCATGTGGTCGGCCTTTGCCGAGTACCAGAAAGCCGAGGAGGCGGAAGCTGCCGAGGAAGCCAAACAGGCACGGGAAGCGGAAGCACTGGCAGAGCTGGAGATTCTGGGCGGCCATGCAGTCAACGAATAAAAAACAGCAAAACAAAGGGCGTCTGCCATAAGCGGACGCCCTTTTGCTATATCAGCGTTTCTTTTTGGGGTTTGAAGGCCTTTGGGGCCGGGCAGGCTTTGCCGCACTGCGCCCGGCCACCAGGCCGCTGCCAAAAGCCCAGTGGAGGTTGAACCCGCCGCAGCTGCCGGCGCAGTCCAGCGTCTCGCCCACAAAGTAAAGGCCCGGGCAGCCCTGGAACTGGAACCGCTCGTCCATTTCGTTGAGGCAGAGGCCGCCGCCGGTGGTCTGGGCCTGCTTCCAGCCGCAGGGGGTCAGCCCCTCAAACCGCCAGTGTTTGGCCGTGCGGGCCAGCGTCTGCCATGCCTGCGGGGGCAGGGCGTGGAGGGACGTTTCCGGCAGCCGTGCCGCCGCCCAGAGGGCCCGGCCCAGCTTGGGGTGGACAAGGCCCAGCCAGAACTCCGCCGGGCTGTCCCCGGCAAGGCGGGGCGGGCGGGCCGCAAACAGGGCGGCAAGGGCCGCTTCGTCCAGCGCAGGGAAGAGGTCCAGTTCCACGGCGGGCTGTTTCGGCCCACGGCCCGGGGCCAGCAGGCCGGACAGCTGCATGATGCAGATGCCGGAGAGGCCGTAGTCCGTAAACTGGACCTCGCCGGTCTCTGCGGCCAACAGAGTTTTGCCATCCAGCAGGGAGGCCGTGGCTTTGGCCCGGATGCCCGCCAGTGCTTTCTGTGGCTTTGCAATTTGCAGAGCGGTCAGGCAGGGGTAAAGGGGGGCCAGCTTTCCGCCGCACTGGGCGGCAAAGGTGGTGCCAAAGCCGTCGGTGCCAAACTGGGGCCCGGCGGCCGCGCCCATGGCACAGATGACGGCGTCCGTCCGCAGGCTCTCGGGCTGGCCATCGGCATTGACAAACTGGACGGCGTACCCGCCCCGGCTCTGGCTCAGGGTGCGGACGGTGCACCCGCAGCGGATGCGGACGTTGTATTTTTCCAGATGGTGCTCCAGCAGGGCAAGCACGTCTGCTGCCTGGTTGGAGTAGGGGTACACCCGCCCGGCCTCGTCGGTACGGGTGTAGAGGCCGAGCGACTCAAACCAGCCCAGCGGGTCGGCCGCGTTGACGGCAGCCAGCAGAGGCTTGAGCCCGGCCGGGTCCGAGGTGAAATACCGCTCGGGCGCGATGCCGGTGTTGTCCAGATTGCAGCGGCCATTGCCGGTGGCCAGCAGCTTTTTGCCGGGTTTTGCATTCCGCTCCAGCACCGTCACCCGCGCCCCGGCCCGCGCTGCCGCCAGTGCGGCGGCAAGCCCGGAGGCTCCGCCGCCCAAAACCAAAACCTGCTGCATCTTCTTCCGCCCTCTCTCTGTACATTGCAGTATCAAAACGTGGTTTTATTGTAACATACACGTCAGGGAAACGCAAACGCCGAAAAACGGCAAAGATTTGGCAAAGACATAGAATTTTTTGTCCAGATTTTGAAAAAATCGTGCATTGACGGATTCTGGAAATCTGGTATATTGGGAATGATGAGCAGAACCTTTTTCTTTCCTGCATTTTTTGGCCGGGGGGGGGGTAACGTTTCGGTGAAAAAGACGGAGGAAAGCGTAAAAATGCGTAAAAACAAAGAAAAAGTTTTCCTTTCCATGGCTCTCGTTCTCCTCATGACCGTGAGCATCTTCTTTTATGCGCTCTACATCCGGCAGCAGATCTACTACGAGGGCACGCAGGCCATGCTGGAGACTTATGAACAGGTGAACAAGACCTTTACCATGTTTGCCCAGCGCAACTGGAATGTCCTCACGGACTGGGGCGGTTACTTGAGGGAGATGGCCGCCCCCGAGACGGCTACCCAGTGGAAGGACTTTGGAGAGGAAAAGAAGACCTGGAACTACAGCGATTTTTATATGGCGAATGAGAACGGCGATTACTGGACGGTAGACGGCCGTGAGGGACTGGGAAGTGAAAACATCCAGGCTGTGTTTACGGCGCTGCAGGTAGCGGGAGAACCGATCGTTTCCAGTTATACGGCGACCAGTGGGGTCCGCAAGGTCGTGTTTGCAGTACCGGTGGAACCCATCACCATGAGCGGCGTCACCTACACCAGCCTGGCGGTCAGCTATGATAATGATACCATTGAAGAGATGATCGGCGGACGGGCCTACGGCGGCCGGAGCGACTGCTACATCATCCACCCCAACGGCGATATCATGCTCTCGGAAGAGCCCAAGAGTGAGATCACGGCCTGGATGGAAAACCTGTTTGATTATCTGGAAACCAACACAGAGGTGAACGAGACGTGTCTCCGGGAGATGCAGGAGCAGACGCTGCAGGGCGGCAGCGGCAGTGTGCCCTACCGTTTTAAGGGCCGGAACTATTATCTGGTGTACCAGCCCGTGGGCTTCCAGGACCTGACCATTGTGGGCATCGTGGAGCGGAACGTGGTGGACGCCGGAATGCGTAAAGTGCAGTGCGTCACCATCTTCCTGCTGGCATTCCTGGCACTGGCGGTGGTGGCCGCGCTGGTGCGGAGCATCAAGATGGACCTTCGTTTTGTGCTGGCGGAACAGGAAGAAGCTTTCCACCGGGAGAGTACCGAGCGGCAGAAGATGGAGGACCTTGCCAACACCGACGGCCTGACCGGCCTTTCCAACGAAAGATTCTTCAACGCGACCCTGCAGAAAAAGGAGAAAGCCGGGGAGCCGTTTGCGCTGTTCTATCTGGATCTGGACAGCTTCAAACCCGTCAACGACACCTACGGCCACGATGTGGGCGACCAGCTGCTCAAGGCTGTGGCCCGGCGGCTGCGGACCTGTGTGCGGAGCACGGACTACGCGTTCCGCATCGGCGGCGATGAGTTTGCCCTCATCGTCAACGGAGCCCTCAGCGAGGAATTCTGCGCCAAGCGGACCGAGCGGATCAAAAATGTCTTGACGCAGCCGTTCGTCATCAACGGGCAGGAGCTGCACATCGGCACCAGCTGCGGCAGCGCCCTTTACCCGGCGGACAGCACGGAGGTAAAAGACATCCGCATCCTGGCCGACCAGCGGATGTACGAGGATAAAGCCCATAAGCCCGGCAGACAGGGACGATAAAAGACATTATTATAAGAATAGAGAGACGAATAATTCCAGCCTGCTTTCCACATAATACCCATACTGTACAAAATCTAGGAGCCTGAGCCCCCCCACGGGGCTGGAAAGCGAGGAAATGGAACCCATGAAAGCAACTGGAATCGTCCGCCGCATCGACGAGCTGGGCCGGGTGGTCATCCCCAAGGAGATCCGCCGCACCCAGCGCATCCGCCGGGGAGACCCGCTGGAGATCTTTACCACCGGGGACGGCGAGGTCATCTTTAAAAAGTATTCGCCCATCGGGGAGCTGCAGGGGGTGGCGATGCAGTACGCCGAGGTGCTGAGCAAGTGCTTTGCCCTGACGGCCTTTGTGGCCGACCGGGACCGGATGATGGCCGTGGCGGGTGCCGGGCGGCGGGACCTGGCCGACCGGAGCATCAGCCAGCCGCTGGAAAAGCTGATGGAAAGCCGCAAGCCCTACCTGCGGCAGGACGCGGAGCAGACGGTGCTCCCCTGCGAGGGTTCGCCCCGGGTGCTGCTGTGCGCGTTCCCCATCATCGCGGCGGGAGACGTGGCCGGGGCCGTGGGCCTGCTGACAGAGGACCGGAGCGCCAAACCGGACGCCTCCCAGCAGAAAGCCGTGGCCGTTGCGGCCGCTTTTCTGGCAAAACAAATGGAAGAATGAAAGTGAAAAAAGGGCCCGTGCTGGACACGGGCCCTTTTTTGCGTGCGTGGTTATTACGAATTTGTGAATCTTTCAAAACTTTTCTGGGAAGCTATTGACAGCGCCGGAAATTTGGCTATAATGGTCTTAGCACTCAGGAAGATGGAGTGCTAAAGAAACAAAAACAACGAATGGAGGCAGGCGCTATGACAATGGATGCACGCAAGCAGCGAGTCTTGCAGGCGATTGTAGCGCTGTATGGCCTCGAGGGCGAACCCGTTGGCAGCAGTGTGCTGGCAAACTACTTTGACATGGCAGTCTCCAGCGCCACGCTGCGCAATGAGATGGCCGCACTGACAAAGCTCGGGCTGCTGGAGCAGCCCCACACCAGCGCGGGCCGTGTCCCCAGTGCCAAGGGTTACCGTTATTATCTGGATCATCTGCTCACCGACGACCAGCCGCTGGACCGTGTGACCCGCGCCCGTGTGGACGCGGTGTTCGCCAGCCTGGATCATGAGCCGGAAAAGCTGGCACAGGGCGCTGCCAAGGCGCTGGCCGCCATCAGCGGCTGTACCGCCGCTGTCAGCACCCCCTGCGCCGAAGACCTCTGCATCGCCCATTATGAGGTGGTGCAGGTGGGCCGGAGCGCCGCCGCCGTGCTGGCGGTCACCACAGCCGGTTACGTCCGCACCCGTGTGGCGAGGGTCCGCACCGGGCTTTCCCGGGAAAACGCCGCCGCGCTGGCCGCGCTGCTCAACCGCAACCTGACGTTCGTGGCACCCGTTGATCTGTCGTCCCGGCTCCTGAGCGAGCTGTGCGGCCAGATCAGTCCGGAGCTGGTGCCGGTGGTCAGCGCCGCCGCCGCCATCCTGCAGGACTCCACCACGCCTCATGTGTTCCTGGGCGGTGAGCAGCACCTGCTGGACTGGCCTCAGCTGGACGGCAAGGTGGGCACCATCCTGACACTGCTGAACGATGAGGAAGAGGCCGCAAGGCTGATTGCCCCGCTGGATGAGCAGAATGAGAGCATCCTGCTGGGCGAGGATATTGAGCCGCAGATCCCCGGCCTGTGCATCGTCAGCGACCGCTACCTGGTCGGCGGCGGGCTGTGGGGCTCGATCGCGTTGATCGGCCCGACCCGGATGCCGTTCCAGAAACTGATGCCGCTGCTCCACGCCTTTGCAGACCAGCTGGGCGAGGGAATGAGCGGCAAACGAAAAGACACCCCGCAGATGGCCGCACCCCGGCGGACTGTGATATATAAGGAGGATCTGGAATGAGCGAAGAGACGAAGAAGACGGCAGAAGCTCCCGAGCAGGAAGCGAAGGAGACCGAAGCCGCACCTCAGGAAGCGCCCGAGACCGCCGCAGCCCCCGAGCAGGAGGCCGAGGCAGAACCGGCAGACGCCAAGAAGAAAGATGGCTGGTTCAACAAGAAGGCCCGCGAGATGGACGCCGTGAAGGCGAAGCTCGACGCGGCCGAGAAGAATGCCGCACAGGCAAAAGACCAGCTGCTGCGGATGGCAGCGGAGTACGAGAACTACCGCAAGCGCTCCACCCGCGAGGCTGACCAGAAGTTCAACGATGGTGTGTCCTTTGCCGTGAATCAGATCATCCCCATCCTTGACACGCTGGAGATGGCGGCCAACGCTCCCACCACCGACGAGAATTACAAGAAGGGCGTCATCATGACGCTGGATAAGGCTGCCAAGGCGCTGGATACCCTCCATGTGGAGGAGATCGAGGCGCTGGGCAAGCCCTTCGACCCCAACATCATGAACGCCGTCCAGCAGATCCCCGCCCCGGACGGGCAGGAGAGCGGCACCGTCATCACGGTGTACCAGAAGGGCTACAAGCTGGGCGACAAGATCGTCCGCCACGCGACCGTCGTGGTGGCCGAGTGACATCGCAGAGACCCGCAAGGGTTTTGAAGATAAGACATCCGCTTCACACATCGAGCATGAGATAAACAAGTTCTTTTGAGAGGAGACTTCATTTATGAGCAAAATCATTGGTATTGACCTTGGTACTACGAATAGCTGCGTGGCTGTCATGGAGGGCGGCGAGCCTGTCGTCATCGCAAACTCTGAGGGCGCACGCACCA
>ERZ825159.3203-NODE-3203-length-12004-cov-7.730521_pt1 | contig 12004 bp, 9 predicted proteins | sample MGYA00519932_ERZ825159 | MGnify/ENA primary metagenome ERZ825159 (study PRJEB31778, sample SAMEA3449191) | human gut metagenome | biome: human gut; feature: human-associated habitat; material: faeces | place: United Kingdom | collected 2010/2012 ...
CGGCCTCGGTCTGGCCCTTGGGAACGGCTTCGATGCCGCCGCGGTAGATCTCGGAGAAGTAGCAGGCGTAGTTGATGGCAAAAGCCACCACCGCCGCCACCAGACGGCCATTGGAGCCGGAGGGCCAGGGGTTATTGAAGCCCATCAGGCCCGGGCCTAAATAGATGACGATGATCTGAAGCATCAGCGGGGTGCCGCGGATGATCCAGACGAACGTCTTGACCGCGCCGCGCAGGGGGGCGCAGCGGCTCATGGAGCCAAACGCCACCACCAGCCCCAGCGGCAGGGAAAACACCAGTGTCCAGAAAAAGAGCTCACAGTTGAGCAGAAACGCGCCGGAAAGGCGCTCAAGAATCACAGCCACAAATACACACCCATCAATTCAAACGTACGTTCGGTTTTTACTCTGCCAGAGTCAGACCATATTTCTCGGCCAGAGCGCCCATGGTGCCCTCGGCCTTGAGCTCGTCAAAGGCGGTGTCCACAGCGGCGGCCACATCGCTGCCCTTGCGGAATGCCACGCCGTACTCTTCCACGTTCAGCTCGTCCACCATTTTCAGGTTGGCGTAATCGGTACCCTCGCCGATCATGGCCGAAGCCAGGGTCAGGTCCAGCACAGAAGCGTCGGCGGTGCCGGCGGCGACTTCCATCAGGCAGTCCGTCTGGACGCTCTTGGAAACGTAATCGGCCTGTGCCAGGTTCTCGTCCTCCTGGATGGTGGTCTCACCGGCGGAACCGGCCTCGGCGACCACGGTCTTACCCACGAGGTCCGCGGTGGAGGTGTACTCGGTGCCATCCTTGACCACAACGACCTGTGCGTTCTTGACGTAGGGCTTGGTGCAGGCCATGTTCTCCTCGCGGTCATCGGTGAGGGTCAGGCCGTTCCAGATGCAGTCGATGCTCTTGGCGGCCAGCTCGGTCTCCTTGGTGTCCCAGTTGATCTCCACGAACTCCGGCTCCACGCCCAGCTTCTCGCAGACGGCGGTTGCCAGCTCGGTGTCAAAGCCCGTAAAGTTGCCGTCAGCATCGGTGTAGTTCATGGGCTCATACACGGTGTAGCCAATGACCATCTTGCCGTTGGACTGGATGTAGGCCAGGTCGCTGTCCGCGTCCGAGACCGCGGAAGCAGCGGCAGAACCAGCCGCCGCGCTGGAAGCCGTGGAAGAAGCAGCCGTGCTGGAAGCACCACCACAGGCAGCCAGGCTCAGTGCCATGGCACCGGCCAAAAATGCAGATACGATTCGTTTCATAAGATATTCCCCTCTCATGGTCCCATGGCACCAGCTCCGTACCGATCGGGGCGGGCGGCTTCGTTTCACCGCTTTACCATGCTAAATTGTTAAACTGTGACTATAGAATAACGCGTTTGCCTCCGTTTTGCAAGAGGCAAACGCGTTTTTTCGCAGTTTGACGGTTTGAGAGGGTCATTCCGCCCTTATGGCGGTGAATCTGCACAAGAACCGCGGGGTTACTCTGCCAGCGCCGCCTCAATGTTGGCCAGCACTTTGATTCCGTGCTGGCGGGCATATGCGATATCCCATTTCTTTGGCTGGCATTCTATCCAAATAGCACGCCGCAACTTCGAGCATTCTGCCAAAGTTTCCTCCAAAACATCGCAAAAAGCCGCCCTTTGCAGAGCGGCTTCAAAAACCATCCTTTATTTTGCTTCTTCCAGCGCTTTGGCGGCGGCTTTTTGCAGATTGGTCACATCAATGGTGCACAGGGCAGCCAGGTCCGCATCCGAGCCATCCGCCGGGAGCTTTGCGATCTCTGCAGCGGTCTTTCCCTTGAGGTAAGAGCAGAAGCCCTCGCTGTGCTCGTACCACTCCTTGCCCAGAGAGGAAGCACCCCGCATCCCATAGCTATCGCCCTGCTCCAGCTTGGTTTTCACGGCGTCCGGAGCCATGACATTGCCGTCCGACATCACGGTCAGGGCGGGCTCCGCCATATCCCCGATGGCACTGGTCACCCGGCCATCGGAATCGGTGGTCAGGGCCACGATCGTCACATCCACCTGCGCGTTGACATCTTTGTCATCGGTGGCCGTCACGTCCGAAGAAGCGTTGGCTGCCTCAATCCCCAGCGAGACCCGGTCGCCTTTGGCGGCACCCAGCGCCTCGGCGTTGGCGCAGGCCTTCGCAACGGCGTCCCGGTAACCGTCAATGGCAATGGTGCAGCTGGAAAGCAGGTCGGCATCCTTGGGCTTCCCGTCTTCCTCCGTCTCCAGCTTGGCAACTTTTTCGGCTGTCATCCCTTTGAGGTAGTCGGCAAAGGCATCCGCCTGCTCCGTCCACCCTTTTTTGATGCCGGAGGCCGCCGCCAGCGGGTAATCGTCCCCTTTCTGGCGCTTGGTGCGGTAATCCGTAGGCATGGAGAGCACCCCACTGCCATCGGCAGAGATGGTGCTCTCCAGCTCATCAAAGGTCACGTCGATGATCTTCCCCTCACCGTCCAGCAGGACAGCCGCCGCCACAAGGTTGATCTTGCCTGTGCGGTGGTCGTCCGTTGTCTCGGTCAGGACTCCCAGGCCGGTTTTCCAGGCCCCATTTTGAGCCGTGCTGGCGGTGCTGCTGCTCATGCCGGACGAGCTCATACTGCCGGAGCCGGAATTCGATTTGCCGCAGGCCGTCAGCAGCAGCGCCGCTGCCACCACTCCGCTCCAAAGCGCCGTGTGTCTCAGTTTCATTTGTTACGCTCCCCTTTCCATCCGCCCTGATCAGGCGGAGGCTTTTGGGGAAAGTTTACCCGGAGGCTCCCAAGAATATTCATGGTTCCGAATCCAACCGAATCACATCAGGGGGCTGAGCAGGCGGAGCACACTGTCCAGCAGGGTGCCCAGCAGGTTGGTGCGGCAGTCCGAGAGCTGCACTTCCCGGCATTTGCGCAGGGTGTTGAGGACATCGTCCCGCAGGGCCAGGATCTGGCTGTTGCGGTAAAGCAGGGTGCCGCACTCAAAGTGGAGGAACAAACTGCGGTAATCCATATTGATGCTGCCCACCACGGCCACATGGTCGTCACTGACATAGCACTTGGCGTGGAGGAAACCGGGCGTGTACTCGTATATTTTCACCCCGGCCCGGAGGAGAGGCACATAGTAGGAGCGGGTCAGCCGGAAGACCAGCTTTTTGTCCGGGATGCCGGGCAGGATGAGCCGGACGTCCACGCCCCGCTTGGCCGCGCCTTTCATGGCCCCCAGCAGCTCCTGCCCCACGGAGAAGTAGGGCGTATAGAGATAGACATAGCGCTTGGCCTGGGCCAGAATGTTCAGGTAAACCGTCTCCGCCACGTTTTCCTCGTCCAGCGGGCTGTCCGCGTAGGGCTGCACCAGCCCGTCCGAAATCTCGGGCAGCTGCTCCGGCGCTGGGGCAAAGGGGGTATAATCCGTCTCACTGGGGCGGAACGCGTTCCAGACGTTGAGGAATGTGACCGTAAAATTCCAGGCGGCGGCTCCTTCCAGCCGGATGGCGGCATCTTTCCAGTAGCCAAAGCGTTTTTCCGCGTTGATATATTCATCCGCCAGGTTGACGCCGCCCGTGTAGGCCACACTGCCATCCACCACCACGATCTTGCGGTGATCCCGGTGGTTCATCACCACGGAGACCAGCGGCACCACCGGGTTGAACGGGATGCAGCGGATGTGATGCCGCTCCATCCGGACCACGAAATCCTTGGGCAGGCCCAGAAGACTGCCAAAATCATCGTAGATCAGGCGGACATCCACCCCCTGTGCGGCCTTGCGCATCAAAATCTCTTCCACGCCACTCCACATTTTGCCGGAGCGGACAATGAAGTATTCCAGAAAGATGAATTTCTCGGCTTTTTCCAGATCGGCCAGCAGCTTCGGGTACATGGCCTCTCCGCAGGAAAAATACCGCGCCTGTGTCTTATCCCATACCGGGAACGGACCGTACCGGGCCACATAGCGGCTCAGGCCGGAAAAATGATCCCCCGCCAGCTGCCGCGCCGGCCCGGGCTGCTGGGCCAGATCTCCCGTGTGGGCCTGCTCCACGCTCTGCATCCGGCGGCGCATCCCTTTGGAGGGTGCTTTGTTGCCAAATACCAGATACAGGGCTCCGCCCAGCAGCGGCAGCAGGCCGATCAGAACGATCCAGATGATCTTATAAGAGCTGTCCTCATCCTTGCGGACCAGATACAGCACGATGAACAGACTGAGCAGCCGGAGTGCCGCATTGACCCATATCCGGCCTGTGGTCAGGTAGCTGAACGCCCAGAGCAGCCAGCCCGCCTGCAACAGAACAAGGGCCACCGTAATGGTAGCCCTGTTGAGAAGTCTGCTGAAAAATTTTACGATCGGCAGTCGAAAGAACATCCGCGCCACCTCTCTCCCCGGTCAGTTTTTTTGGAATGAAGATAGTATAGCGCGTTTTTCCAGTTTTATCAAGCTCAGGCTTCGTCGTCCTCATAGCCCACCAGCAGGCCGCCCAGCTCTGCATAGTAGCTGCACAGGCCGCCGCAGGGCGTCACCGTCACCTTAGCCCCGTCAAAGACCGCCTGCACCATGTGCTTGAGGCGCTCGGCCGCCGCAGGGTTGTCGCAGTGAGAGATCTGCAGTTTGCCGCCGTTGTAGCCGTGGTCCTTGAGCTCCAGCACGATGCGCTCCAGAGCACCATGCTCCCCGCGGGTCTTGCAGAGAACATCCAGCTCGCCGATCTCGCTCGCCTGCCCGATGACCCGGATGCCCAGCATCCGTGCCACAGCGGCCACGGCGGGCTTCACCCGGCCATTGCGGGCCAGATTGGCCAGCGATTCCAACGAAAAGAGCAGATGGGTGTGCTTGTGGTAGCGCAGCATCTCCTCACAAACGGCGTCAAACTCGTGCCCGGCGGCAAGCTCGCTCTGCAGGTGCTCCGCCAGCAGGTACTGCTCCGGGCCGGTGGAAAGGCTGTCCAGCACGAACACCCGCTTGCCGGGGTTCTCCTGCTGGTATTCCTCGGCGGCCAGCTGGGCGGCATTGTAGCTGCCGGACAGAGTGCCCGTGATGGTGATGGCATACACCTCGTCGGCTCCCTCGTAGGCGGCCAGCCAGTCGCTGACGTTGGGGCAGGAGGTCGAGGTCTTGCCCTTATAGGTACGCAGGGTCTGGGCCATGCCCAAGGCATCCATCGTGCCGTTGTCCAGATATTCGGCATCGTCGGTGATGATCTTCAGGGGAACGCATTCAAAATCCACGCCCTGCAAGGTGTACAGGCTGGCGGAGGAATCCACAACAATCTTGGTGTTCATAAGCATTTATCTCCATTCCGGCGGCAGCGGATGCCGCAGTTTTTCCTGTTGTCTGAATCACTATATCAGCTTTTCAAAAACCTGTCAACTGTTTTCTCGAATTATTTCAAAAGTTTTCAATTTCCTGTTGACCACATTTCCAAAACATGGTATACTGTCCGCATGAAATTAGAATCAAACCGCCGCGTTGCGGCCTGCGCCGCAGGGTTTGCCCTGCCCCGGTATGCAGAACTCCCCACCGTAGGGCTTTATCTGGATCAGAGTGTACAGTTTGTCAACGGGTGTTTCCGCACATTTCAGGGGGTGGAGCTCACCGCTTCCATGGTGAGCAACTACGTTAAGAAAGGGATCATCAGCCACCCCATCAAAAAGAAGTATACCCGGGATCAGCTGGCCTGCCTGATCTACATCGTAGTTTCTAAAAATGTCCTGTCCATGGAAAACATCGACAGTCTGTTCAAGATGCAGCGGGCGCATTATACCTCCGCGCAGGCGTATGATACCTTTTGCGATGAGCTGGAGAATTACCTGCCCTATGTGTTCGGCCTGACCAAGAGCTTTTCCGAGCTGGAGCCGGATGTTGATGATGCACGCAAGCTCCTGCGCAGCACCATCATCTCGGCTGTGAACAAGATCTATCTGGACTGCGTTTTCACCGACCTGCGGCAGGAGCAGGCCCTCTGGCCCGATATCCTGCCGGATCTGGCGTAATAACAAAAAACGACCCTCTCTGTCATGCTTTGCAAAGCAATGATGGAGAGGGTCATTTTTTCTTAAAATGTAAGTGCAGGGCTGATCTCATTGCGGCGCTGGGCCTGCACGATGCAGTCCTTTTCCGGCACGACACCTGCCGCACCCAGGGTGTTGAACATGGTCTGCAAGGCAAGTGCTGGGGTGTTGTTCTCCTGCGAGAGATGGCAGAGGGCAAACTTTTTGCATCCCTCCTGGATCAGTTCCAGCAGCTTTGCCGAACACTCATCGTTGGAAAGGTGGCCCCGGTTGGACTCGATGCGGGAGCGCAGGTAGTAGGGATACCGCCCGCTGCGGAGCATGTGGAGGTCGTAGTTGCTTTCCAGCGCCACCAGGTCACAGCCGCTCAGGGCCTGATGCACCGGCGGGGTCAGGACTCCCAGGTCGGTGGCAATGGTCATGGTCTTGTTGTCTGGGGTATGGATGCGGTAGCCCACGCAGGGCACGTCGTGGCTGGTGGGGAACATCGTCACGCCGAAATCTCCCACATCCTCTTCCCCGCCGGACAGGGTGCGCAACTCACAGCTGGCGGGCACGATACCGTTTGCATCCAGGAAATCCAGCGTATCGTCTGCGCCGTATACCGGCAGCGGATTCTTTTTGAGGAAGGTGGCCAGCCCCTTGACGTGGTCAGAGTGCTCGTGGGTGACCAGAATGCCCGCACAATCGCTGATGTTCAGGCCCAGCTCCTTGAGCGCCGCCGAGGTGGTGCGCACGCCCTTTCCCATATCGATGATGATGTACTTTTCCCCCGTGCGCACCACGCTGCAGTTGCCGGAGGAACCAGAGTATAACGAGATGAATTCAGACATTTCAAACCTCAAGAAACGAACCTCTCCGTCATGGCTTCACAAAAGCTCCCTGTCAGGGAAACTTCTGCAAAACAGACTGAGAGGTTCTGAATGATCACATTGCTGATTCCAGTGCGGCAGGCATCCGATCCACCTTGCTGATCTCAGCGCCCAGGCCGCGCAGCTTTTCCACGATGTTCTCGTAGCCGCGCTCAATGTGGCCGATCTCCTCGATCTCGCTGGTGCCGTCTGCCATCAGGGCAGCAACGACCATGGCCGCACCGGCACGCAGGTCAGAAGCACGCAGGGGGGCGGGGTTCAGCTTGTCCACACCCTCAAACACGGCCACCTGACCGTCCACCTGCACCACTGCGCCCATCTTGCGCAGCTCATCCACATAGCGGAAGCGGTTATCCCACACGCTCTCGGTGATGGTGGAGGTGCCCTTTGCCACGCTGAGCAGCACACCCATCAGGGGCTGCATATCGGTGGGGAAGCCCGGGTGAGGCATGGTATTGATCTTCAGCGGCAGGATATCGCCCTTGCGGGAGACGCGGACGGAATCATCGAATTCCTCCACATCCACACCGGCACGGCGGAGCTTTGCCGTGATGGGTTCCAGATGCTTGGGGGTGACATTTTTGATCAGAACGTCGCCGCCGGTGGCAGCAGCGGCAACCATGTAGCTGCCCGCCTCGATCTGGTCAGGGATGATGCTGTAAGTGCAGCCGTGCATCTTTTCCACGCCGCGCACCTTGATCACATCGGTGCCGGCACCGCGCACATCCGCGCCGCACATATTCAGGAAGTTTGCCAGATCAACAACATGGGGCTCCTTGGCGCAGTTTTCCAGAATGGTCTGGCCCTGTGCCATCACAGCGGAGAGCATACCGTTCATGGTAGCGCCCACGCTGACTTTATCAAAGAAGATATGGGCACCGTTCAGTTCCTTGGCACGCACGGTGATCATGCCATAGTCCACGCTGTCCTCTGCACCCAGCGCGCTGAACACCTTGAGGTGCTGGTCGATGGGGCGGGGGCCCAGATTGCAGCCGCCGGGCATGGCCACCTGTGCCTTGCCAAAGCGGGAGAGCAGCGCACCCAGGAAGTAGTAGCTGGCACGCATCTGGCGGGACAGATCGTCCGGGACGTTGGTGCTGTTCAGGTGGGTGGTGTCGATCTCGTAGGTATTGCGGTTCAGCATCTTGATGCTGGCACCCAGGGTGCTCAGGATCTTCAGGCTGACTGCCACATCACTGATGTCCGGCAGGTTTTCGATCACACAGACATCTGCCGCCAGAATGGTGGCAGGCAGAATGCCCACAGCCGCATTTTTTGCACCGGAAATGGTAACTTCGCCATGCAGGGGCTTGCCGCCCGTAATAACAAACTTTTCCAATTTTATAATCTCCTTGTCGCAGGCCCGCCAGCGGCAGGGCCACTCAGGGTTCTTGCTTGATCTCTCCGCGCACCGCCGGGCACACACCCTCACGATACAACTATCTTATTATACACAACTTCGGGCAAAAAGCAAAGCCCCCTTTTTCCCTGCCGGATTATTTTCTGTTTTGCCCAGAATCTGCGGAGATATTCGATATTTTTGTTTCTTATTTCAAAAATTTTACAATCAGCGCCCCTTACCAGACGCAATCCTCGCTGCAGGTCTCCTTGATCCAGCCCAGCTGATATGCCTTGACCAGCTGCTTCAGGTCGTGTACCCGCTCCCGCAGGATCTCTCCCTCGTCCGTCTCTTCCACCAGAATGCGGTGGTTCTCCGTTTCCAGTATGTTCTTCTGCGACACGATGTCGATGTTTTCGTTCACGGCCTTTTCGGCACTGACAAAGGGCTGATGGGTCCGCAGAGACATGGTGCGGCTGGAGTACACCAGCGTATACCCTGCTATGCCGGTCTTTTCATGGTAGGCGCGGCAGAACCCGCCGTCAATGACGACCAGACGGCCCCCGCCCTTGATGGGGCTCTCGCCACTCTTCTCCCGCACCGGCACATGGCCGTTGACGATGTGGCTGGTGCCGGGCAGACCGAATTCCGCCAGGATACGGCGGCAGGCGGCCTCTTCATTGTACCATGTATAATAGGGGTCCTTGACTTCCTCATGGGTGGCGGGGTCGGCAATATACAGCCGCTCAAAGGTGGTCATGGCGCTGCGGCCGAACAACGGCGACAGCTTACCGCACCACAGATACCACAAAAAGTCCTGACCGCTCCGCCGGGCCGTGCTTCCCTCGGGGGCAAAGTAGCCGCAGCGTGCCCGCTCGTCACAGTAGTCCATCAAGCCGCGGCCCGAGTAGTTGTGTCCCTCGAACCGCTCCACGGCAAAACTGCCGTTTTTGGTCATGGGCACCACGCCGTGGTAGAGCAGGTTGCCGTTCTCGATGTGGTAAACGCTGCCCTTGGCATACAAAAATTCCACATGCTGCTGCAAACGCTCGCTCTGCCGGAAGGATTCCACCAGCTTGCGGAGCACCAGCCGCTCATCATCATTCAGGGCGGCGGGGTCTGCCGGATCCACGGTGGGAAAGCTGGTGTCCCGCAGGGGATATGCCTGCCCGTTCAGGGTCACTGTCCCCTTTTCCCAATCGATGTGCCGCAGAAAATCCCTTCCCTGCATCTTGAAATCCGGGTTGCGGTCGATGACCTTGCACTCCATCTTGAGCATCAGAATGGTCACGGCCTTGTGCATCACGGCACAGCGGTGGAGCATTCCCTCGGTGTAAGGGCCGCGCGCCGCATCGGTGTGGGGCATCCAGAGGGTCAGGTCGTCATTTCCGTAGAACTGCTCGGCCATCCGCTGCAGGTGCCGCAGGTTGATGCCGTAGCAGTCCTCGAGCATGGCATGGTTGTGGTAGGCCAGTGTCGTTTTGAGCACGGTGCAGACGCAGATGGGACTTCCGGCGGCGGCACCCATCCAGACCACGTCATGGTTGCCCCACTGGATATCCACGTGGTGGTGGCGCATGAGCCGGTCCAGTATGATATCAGGCCGGGGGCCGCGGTCAAACAGGTCCCCCACGATGTGCAGCTTGTCCACAGCCAGCCGCTTGATGAGCTCACACAGCCGGACAATGAACCGGTCGGCGCGGCCATTTTCGATGATGCTGCCCACGATCTGCCCATAATAAAGGTCCTTGTCGTGGTCCTCAAAGTGGGCATGGAGCAGCTCATCCAGAATATACCCGCAGCTGGACGGCAGGCAGGAGCGCACATGCTGCCGGGTATGCTTGGAGGACACCAACCGGCAGATATCAATGAGCTGAAGCAGGGTCTCCGTGTACCAGTGGTCAAGCGCTTCTTCATCCGCGCACCCAGCTTTGAGCTGGGGCAGCTTCTCGTTGGGGTAATAGATGAGTGTTGCCAGCTCGGCACGGGTCTGTTCCGGCACACTGTCCCCCAGCACGATATCCACCTTTTCCCGGATGACACCCGAAGCCGAGTTCAGGATGTGGACAAAGGCCTCGTTTTCACCGTGCAGGTCGCTCATAAAATGTTCGGTGCCCTTGGGCAGCTTGAGCAGGGCCTGGGTGCTGATGATCTCACTGGCGGCGGCCGCCTGCGAGGGGTAATCCCGCGCCAGCAGGGAGAGATATTTCAAATGATCCCGGATCTCCTCGTTTTCGGTGCGCATGACATCCTCCGTCTGATATGTAGTATTTTTGCATGATATATAATATTCTATCATAGTATACCACATTCCATGTCATAAATGGTATAATAAACAAGAGTAATTCTGTCAAATCTTTTGCAAAGGACTTGGATATTATGCCCAAAACCATTTCTGTTGCCGTGCCGGAAGCCTGTACTCTCTGCCCCCGGCAGTGCAAAGCCGACCGGGCCGCCGGGCAGACGGGCTTCTGCGGGGCGGGCCGCGCCCTGAAAGCGGCCCGCGCTGCCCTGCACTTCTGGGAGGAGCCCTGCATCAGCGGCACCCGGGGCAGCGGTACGGTGTTTTTCTCCGGCTGCACCCTCAAGTGCTGCTTCTGCCAGAACTACCCCATCAGCGCCGAGGGACTGGGCAAGGAGATCACCGTAGAGCGCCTGGCCGAGATCTTTCTGGACCTGCAGGCGCAGGGAGCCCACAACATCAACCTTGTCACGCCTGGGCAGTGGCGGCCCTGGATCATCGCTGCCCTCGACCTGGCCCGGGCGCAGGGGCTGCATCTGCCCATCGTCTGCAACACCGGCGGCTACGAGACGGTGGAGAGCGTGGAGGCATGGCGCGGCTCCATCGACATCTGGCTGGCCGACCTGAAATACGTATCCTCTTCCCTCTCCGCCGAGCTTTCCGCTGCGCCGGACTACTTCGCACAGGCCAAGCCCGCCATCGAGGCCATGATGGCGCAGGCGGGCCGCCCGGTGTTCGACGGCGAGGGCATATTACAGAAAGGTGTCATCCTCCGCCATCTGGCCCTGCCCGGCCACATCGACGACAGCTTCGCCGTCCTCGACCAGATGGCCGCGTGGAATCGGGCCGACCCCGGCTGCTTCATCCCCAGCGTCATGAGCCAGTACACCCCCTTCTACAAGGCCGCAGACCACGGCATCGGGCGGCGCATCACCACCTACGAGTACCGCCGGGTGGTCAACCGGGCCATGGACTTGGGGCTGACGGACGGCTATATGCAGCAGAAGAGCAGCGCCCGGGAGGAGTATACCCCGAGTTTTGACCTGACGGGCATTTGATTTCGTCATGATACACAAAAATCCCGCCAAATTTTCTCTCGCGGTGTCTTTCTTTTCCTTGCAAAACGCTCCCGAAAGCACTATAATGGATACAACGATGTGCGTCATTCAGGGTTTGGCTGCCCTGCTGAGCGCCAAACGTCCCCCGCCTCGAAATGGTATAGGCGAGGCCGGGGGCCAATGCCCGAGAAGAGCAACAGGAGGATCGTTATGGAACATTTCAACCCCATTCTGGGCCACGAGACGACCGGACCGAAATTCATCACCTGCGGCGAGATCATGCTGCGCCTGACCCCGCCGAACTACGAAAAGCTCCGCATGGCGTCGAATTTCGAGGCCAGCTACGGCGGCAGCGAGGCCAACATCGCCCTTGCGCTGGCAAACCTCGGCGTGGACAGCACCTTCTTCAGCGTCGTGCCGAACAATAGCCTCGGCAAGAGCGCCGTGCGCTGGCTGCGCTCCAACGACGTCCACTGCACCCCCATGATCCTCACCGAGCCGGATGAGACGCCCTCCAACC
>ERZ825159.3206-NODE-3206-length-11989-cov-4.079772_pt1 | contig 11989 bp, 5 predicted proteins | sample MGYA00519932_ERZ825159 | MGnify/ENA primary metagenome ERZ825159 (study PRJEB31778, sample SAMEA3449191) | human gut metagenome | biome: human gut; feature: human-associated habitat; material: faeces | place: United Kingdom | collected 2010/2012 ...
AGCTGCCGGAGCGGTGCTTAAGCCGCAAGGCGGGAATTGTGCGGTGTTGCCCAAGGTCTATCTGAAATCAAAAAACGCCGGATATTTCCATTTCTCAGCTGCACCCCAACAAAAAAAGCAGCGGCCAGCAATCTGCCAGCCGCTGCTTACCTTATTATAATAGCGCTCCCGGATGTTCCGCTCCGCTTCATTTCAATTACTCTTCGCTGTCATCCGGGATATCTTCCTCAAAAGCATCCATCCAGCTTTCGTTGTGCCACTTATCTTTTTCACCTTTTTCCTTGGCGGCAACCTTCTGCCGTTGTGCCTGGTCGTTCATTATGGTGCCGATCGGGTTCAGCGCGCGTTCTTCAATAATGTGGTAGAACAGCCCCATCGGATTATTCACGTTGGGGTCCTTGGCGGCCTTTGCCCAGAACACATCAAAGTCCAGTTCATGCGCCATAGCTTCCATCAATGGGGTCAGGCTGCCATACTTTTCAATCACTTCATTCATGCAGGCCAGGTAATGCAGCCGCATTTCGTCTTTCAGCCCATTGCGCAGGCTGGAAGGCGATGGCACGCACCGCGCTGCCAGGTGGCGGTAAATTTCGTGGTAAGCGCCGCGCTGGCCGCTCGTCAACGTCTTTTCCAGGTATCCATCATCTACAAACTTTGCAAACTCTTTTCGCATATCCTGCCGTTTTACAATCGTTTCGGGAATCAGCTCTACCTTGGGCGGCTCAGGCTCCGGCAGCGTTTGTTGCACCGGCTCGTCCATCACATGGTACTCCGCTTCCAACAGCTCCTCTTTGGGTTCTGCTGCCGGCTTTGCCTTGCGGAAAATATAAATGCGATAGTTATCCATATCCTCGCGCAGCACCTTGTTCAGGTACCGCGCCGGGCTGCGCATCGTCTGCGACCGGGGAATGATCTCCTGTGCATAACGGGGTGCCACACCGGCCAGCCAACTGGTCAGCCCGCCGCAATCCAGGATAATGGCATTCATCTTTCCAAACACCGTTTTGTTGCCGCCGTCCTGCTCGCCATCGCCTGCCTGGATGGTGCAGCAGGCATCTGCCAACACATCAATGATCACTTCCACCGCGTGCAGCTCTTCGGGCGTAATCTCCGCGCGCAGCTGATCCATGCGCGCTTTCACAACAATTTCCTCCCGCAGCTCGGTGCGGTGGCGTCCAAAGGAATAGGGGATCGTTGTTTCCGGTGCCGAAACATAATCAAAGGTGATCACGCTGGGGTCATCCAACAGCGAATCCTCAATCGCCACGGTGGGGCGGCCCTTCTTTTTGCTCTTTTTGCGCACTGTGCTGTTGATGCTGTCCAGGTTGGCCTGTGCGGCGGCATCATCCACCGGGTCAATCGTTACCACCAGCGAAAGAACCTTCTGTCCTTTTTTTTCGTACACATCGTAATTAAAAATAATATCCGTCTTTTCGTTAATTTCCGCCTTTGCCTTTTCCAGTGCCAGGCGGCGGAAATCCGACCATCGGTTGGCCGTATACGAAAGCTGTTCATACAGCATGCTCAGGTTCCATACCAGCGGTTCCCCGGCCGCTTTCTTTTTCAGGTACAGGCTCTGGTAGCTCTTGCACAGCTCGTAAATGCGGATGGAATAGGTGGACCGCATCAGCATGGTGTAGGTCACATCCATGGTGGTATACAGGGTTTTCAGCTGCACCAGGTGCGGTTTCAGCACCGGATCCAGCGTGATGGTCATGCGCGCGCGGCCCTCATCAATGCGCACTTTATCGATCCAGCGGAATGTTTCCACCGTGGAAGTTCCGTTATTCTTGATCCACTGGATGGGCGCGTTGGCCAGCTCCTCAATATTTTTGCGCACCTGCTTGTACAGCGCCCCGCTGTGCGGGTCCATGCCGGTCATCTTGATAAAATCATAAATGCTCAGCTCATAAGAGGGCAGGTCCGTATCCTCCGGCTTAATCATCGAAAAAATATGCAGCATCAGGCGCTGCTGGCTCAGCGTCAGGTTGTTGCGCGTCATCTGTACAAGGTCATTGGATTTGCGAACGATGGTCTGGTCCCCGCGTTCTTCAAACGTAACGACAAACGGATCATCTTTTTTCTGTTTACTCGCCGCCATAAGCAGGGGCCTCCTATATCGGTTGCTGTATCCCGGGTGGTCACGCAGATCATGCTAAACATTATAGCACATCCTGTTGTCCAGCGCAAGAATTGCAAATTTACACAGGGTTTCACCGCCATTACCCTGTGCAAAATGCAACACCCGCGTTGTGGTTTGCCATATATCCTGTGGGGGCTGCAGCCCGGGTGCAGGTTACACAGGGTTTTCTTGTGCTTTTCTGTCCTGCTGTTTCAGGGTTCTGTAACCTGATGGAATGGCAACACCAATTTTTTCCCGTTCTCCCCCATCTCCCGGCTTACCTCTGGTTGTTATTATGGCTTAGTTGTTTAGTTCTATATTAGTAATAGGTAGAGCCTGTGTAATTTAACAACGCAAACCTGTGTGTTCAACCAACTGCAGCCTGTGCATTCCACCACCATTTTCCTGTGCGGAAAGCAACCTGCGTAAAGTTGCAAATAAGCCAAAAACAGCCAAACCTGTGTAAATTGCAACACGGGGAACGGGCCTATCCTGTGTGGTTTTCCAACAGGTACGCGGGTCACGGCGGGGCAGGGGAGCGGGAATACCCTGTGTAAAATGCAACTGTTCCGGGGGTAACCTGTGCGTTTTTCCAACGGTAAGCGGCATAGAGAAACAAGGCAATCCTGTGCGTTTTTCCAACACGTTTCGGGAATGTTCGGCACAGAATGCGGGCAATACCCTGTGCAAAATTGCAACAGCTCACAACTGCTTCAAATAGATCAGTTGCAAATTCACACAGGGTAGCACCCCTATATTATAAGGTAAGTGCCGCACAGAATGGCGCGTGAGGGGTTGCAGTTTACACAGGATAGATTGAAAGCTGGGAGCTGGGATCTGTGTTTCAGCAAACGCAGCCGGATTTTGTGCTTGCGAAAGATCTGCTATTTTCGTTGCTCTCAGATGCACCTCAGGAGCTGGCGCAAATAGAGATCGGCAAGGGAGAACCGGGAATCAGGGGCGGGGCAGGGGGGACAAAAAAGCAAAGGGCATATCTGCAGCAAACCCGCACCCCGTTGTAAAGGGAGAACGGCGTCCCGTTGGCGGGCGTGCAATCCACCACACACACCCGCCGCCGCAAACACCGCAAACCGTTTGCAGGGGCACGGTGTACCCATCGCGCCGCAAAAAAACGGGAACTGTGCGCCGCAAACCTGCCATCCCTCCCACAAGGCGCCCACCCAGCCGCCAGGCCCCGCCGCAAACAGGCGCATGCGAAACAAATAATTGCGCAAAAACAGGAAAATGCAACAAAAAAGGCGAATTTTGCCGCAAAGTTGCGCTCTGTGTGCGCAGAGGATCATAAACGCGCGGTCAAAGTATATAAAAGGGACCGCTGCCAAAAAGAAAATTAGGAGTAAATTATACAAAGGCTTTGAACACATTATATAATTGGAGGAAAGCGCAATCAGTAAAAGTGCTGAAAAACAGGAATTTGCGTGGATTGTATTGTCTTTCTGGTGTAAAGGTGCTATATTAAGAAAATAAAAAGTAAATGCGCAATGAGAAGACTCGATGCGGTTTTTTTTGAAAACAACATGGCAACGGTTGCGCAAGTAAAAGAAGCTGGCTTCTTTTACTGTTTCACAGGGATTCCCTGTGGAACAATGTGCTTCCATCAAGCCAGCGCGAAAGACGGGTGAGCAGATTGAATAGAACAGGGAAAAACACAACAGGTTGGGCGCGCCGGCTGACAGCGCTGCTTGTCACCGCTTGCCTGGTTATGGCAATGGCCCTGCCTGTATACGCCGAGGTGGATCCTCTGCCCGGCGCACCTGACGAAGTAGAGCTGCTGGAGGATAAGCAGGGAACGGCCTCCGGGGAGGATACCGTTCCGCCGGAGCAGAACGCCGCCACCCCGGTGCCGGATGCCGCCACCCCGGAACCGGAACAAAGCGCCGAGCCGGAGCAGCCCGCCCCGACCGAAACGCCGGAGCCCACGGCAGAACCCACCCCGACCCCGGAACCGGCAGCCACCGCAACGGCCACCCCTGTGCCGACCGTGACCCCCACCGCCACCCCGGAACCGACCGAACAGCCGCAGAAGATGTACGCCGCAAAAAGCGTGGATAACGTGCAGGCAGTTAGTGAGGGGGGAGTGCCGGCTACTTACAAGCTCTATTTTGCAGTGCCTAGTAGCTGGAGTGATTGTACACGCGTTATAATTTATGCAGTAGCTACAAATGACACTACCAAGGATCCGTATACGCTTGAAATGCAGGAAGACGGCAAAACGGGAGACGGAAGAAAAATTTATTCTGCGGACCTGAATAAGGACAAACACTATCCATATGGAGGATTGAATGGACTAGAATTTCACGGATATAAAGGGGATACGCTTGAAGATAGTGTGGTAATTGCTGATGTAAATACACGTACGTGGTGGAGGACGTTCGATCCAACTCGTGACGATTATATCGGCGGCAACTACTATGATGCAGAGGGCGCAGAGGGCGAGAAGTGGTCTACCTATACGGTTGGCCATAGGTACTTCGCTGGCCAAAAGATGGCCTTTGAAAATAAAACCAGTGAAACACTAACGAACGTCCAAGCCTGGTTTTATGAACCGAAAGAAGGAGAGCTTAAGCTGGTCGGTGACCCAATACCCTTAAATAGTATTGATTCTGGAAATAGTATTGCTTCTGGTTCCACAGCAACCTTTAAAATTCCTAACGATTATTGCTCTTTTGTTCGCTTTACCGCGGGCGATGATGAAATAAGTGAATACTACAATTTTTATAATGAGAAAGTAACAGGAAAAAATCAGAAACGCTTCCAGTATTCCGAAGGTCAATGCTATTGCTACATGTACAATGGTACTCAGGATGCAACATGGGGGCGTCCCGGTGCCATCCGCATCTATTACGATGCTACTTTCTCAAAGCTGCCAACAACAGGAACGGGTGATACTAGCGGCGACTATTCAATCCCCAAAGCCAATAATTCAGAGACCATTTATTTTCGGATAAAAGGAGGAGACGGCGTAGAATCCGAAAGCGGCACGCTGGTAAAAGATGGTACAAACGAAAATCTTTATTATATTGACATTCCCCAAGGATATCGTTCAATCATCTTTTCCGGTGATGCAATTAACGATGACAATACGACAAAAGGAAATGGAGTAAGTACAGAGTGGCTGGAGATTCCCACAGATGACAAAAATTGCTTCTATGCGGATACGAATGACGATGCAGTATATAAAGGTACCACTCGTGGAGGCTACTGGGCTCCAAAAGGTACCCTGCGTGATGCCGAAACGTGGAAAAATACTGACACTACTGACACTACTAAAACTAAAGTAGTAGATATTGAATCCGCTCCTTTTACGGAAAAACCAAACACAAAATATGTTACCAGTACGCTGTATGACTATTATACAGATTACGAGTTGAATGGCAAGAACCGTGATGGCTACGGTAGCTGTACTGGTGCAAGTCACCGCAACTGGGTAACCTTCCGTGAATTTGATCAGGCGCTGAGCGATTATTATCAGGTTGCAGGTGCCCAATACCCGCTTTATACCGGACATTTCCAGCCTGCAGATGGACCTGAATTTAGACAGATTGCAGATACATTAAATTTGTTTGGGTACGACAATGAGAACAACAAATTTAATCATTTTATGGCAATCAATAACTCTCAGCGTAATGACGATAATACCAATGGAAGTAATCATACAAACTATGCCTATCAGGGACTGGTTAAGGATACAACATCCACCGGTAACGCAGATGGAGCACCGTTGTTAAGCGGAACAACAATAGCAACAGTAGAACCGCACTTTAACAAAGACTTCCTCTTAGGAGAGAATAGTAAAAAGGCAAAGCTTGGTGAAGTGTACGACAACGTTGCGTTCCCCTTTACCAAGAAACAGATTTTTGGTGAGGATCAGGGCGTTGATTATTGGTGCTTTGACAGCAAGGATACAACCTTGTATCTAAAACAAAATTCGGAACAAAATTCGGATTCAAAATATTTTCTCCAAAGTGCCAAGAACAGAGCGTCTTCAATGAATGTGAATGCGTCATCGGGCTCGCAAGGCCATTATGGCTACTTCCCGTTCAATGAAACAGCAACCTCTGGTGTGGCTTCTACCTACAATTACGGCTTTGGCACCAAGCTGCAGATGGATTTTACCCTGACGGATGACGGCAAAGTTGAAACAAAGAATGCAGATGGAACAAAGGGAAGAACCAGCATCAAGTTCTTCTTCTCCGGTGACGATGACGTTTGGGTATTCATTGATGGCAAGCTGGCGCTTGACGTTGGCGGCGCCCATGGTAAGGTTTCCGGCCTGCTGGAATTTGGCGCGACAGACGATGGAAAGAATAGTGTAACAGCCTATGTCAGTAAGGTCAAACAAGGCGGAACGTCAGGTAGTGATCAAGATAAAAATTCTGTCAAGTCCGTAACATATAATGGCGAACCCATCAATTTCTACGCGCAAGGCACTACTCTTCCACTCGACAAAGGCAAAAAGCACACACTTACCATGTACTACATGGAACGCGGTATGTGGGAGTCCAACATGGCGGTGGCGTTCAACTTCCCGGATAATAACGAGCTGCAGGTTCAAAAAGAAGTCGATCTGACCAACGTTACTGATGATGACTTCAAAAACTGCTTTAAAAACCAGAAAATCTTCAACTTCACCATCCAGAACCAGGCAACCCATTATGGAGAAAAAGAGGCCGCTAAACCGAATCCAAGCGATACCCAAAAGGTGAATTTGACTGCGACTGGTAACAAGATTGAACCCGCAACCCCAGGAAAGAAAGATGACTACATTTTCGAGTTGGTTAAAAACCCCTGGCCAGATTCCAAGCCGGATTCCGGGCAAGATCCCGGGCAAGATACCGGGCAAAATACCGAACAGGTCCTTCACTGGTACGCACGCTATACGGATACGCAAAGTGCAGCGCGTGATAAACGTCGTGGCATCCTGACGCTGGAAAGCCCCATCAATATCGAAAAAATGCGCTTCCTTACGTTCCAGGTTTACGTTTCCCAAAAAGATGGTAGTGACCTTTCCCTCAACAACCTGTATCTGGAACTGCTGGATAATCAGACACCTACCCCCGGCCAAAAAGGCAGCCTTGGCACAACAGGCATTAACGGCGCAACGTATGGCTCGGTCGAAGTGACGACAGACCAATGGGTCACCGTAAAGCTGGACCTGCACAAGATGAAAGAGCAGGGCGATTTTAACAACAACGTTACAACCATCCGCGTGGGCGATAACTATAACCGCAACATCTATTTCAGGAACTTTACCTTCATTCCCAAAGCGGTGCCAAGTAAGATGACCGGCTTTACAACCGATCAGGAGGACATCCCGGATTACGGCTCCGCCGAAAGCGGTCATTTGGAAAACGCCGAAAACGCACAGTACACCTCCAGCAATGACACAGACACCCAGTTGGTGGACAAGGACGGACGCTTTGTTCTGGAAGCTGGAGAAACCGTTACCTTCAGCGACCAGTTCCGCCGCGGCAGCTACATTTCGCTCAAAGAGGATCTGAACCAAAACCTGTACGACACCACATGGACCGTGTGCGAGAACGGGAAGGAGGTTGAGTCGATGAGCGGAGGTAAGAGCGTAAGTCTTTTGGATCCAGCACCTCCGTTAATCGAGCAGAAGGGAAGCGGCCCCGATGATGGCCGAACGGAAAAGATTACGTCTGAGACGGAACAAGAAAGCGGCAATGTTCAAAACATTTATAACGGACAGAAGCCCACTACCGCTAACACCATCGTCTTCCGCTCCTATAAGGACCCGGACGAAACAAGCTCCACGCTGACAAAGCTAAAGGTAAAATACGTCAACACCGTCAAAACCGGCGGGCTGAAAATCCAAAAGCAGGCCGCAGCTGGTGAGGAAAAGAACATTACAGGCACCTACAAGTTCAAAGTTACCTTTAGTGATGTTGGCGGTGCTGGTCTGGAAAAAAAGGACATCATAAGGTATGTTGAGATCGACATGAGCGATGTGAAAAAATACCCAGACCACACCGTGACCATCACCGGCATCCCCGTTGGCACCCGCTATACCATCGAGGAAGAAACACCGCTAGATGGTTCCAGGCTGCAAAGCGTAACTGTTCCGAAAGATTGCAATTCCGCCGATGTGATCGACAACATGGTGGAAGGCGTGATTAAGGAGGAAAAAACCTGCCCAATTACCGCAATCTTTACCAACACCACGCGCAAACTGATCAACATTGAGTTCGATAAGCTCTGGAAAGATGCAAATGGTACGGACGATCTTAGCACTGCGAAGCAGCCGAAAGAGATCTACATCCAGCTCCAGCGCCGCCTGGCAACCAGCACAAAAGATGAAGACTGGACACCGGTAAACTACGGCCCGAAAGCCTATGTTACCATTGCCCCCGATGATAATAATGGCTGGAAGCAAACCTTTAGCGGTTTGGATCAGCGCTCGGTTGACAATCCCAACACGAATTACCAATACCGCATTGTGGAAGGTACGGTGGATAAGGATGACAACTTTACCGCGGCAGGCAAAACCATTACGATTGACGGCAATACGTATGGTGTAACGGTAAAGGCTGAAGCAACACCAAAAAGCGAAGCGGACAGCACGGGCAGCTCAACAGGCAATACAGCCACAGCAAACAGCGAAACGGACAGCGAAACCGGCGCAACTACAACGCCAGCCACAACCCCCGATGGAACCATCACCGGCGGCAGCGGCAAGATTGAGCTGACCAACACGCTGCAGAACCCGAAGTTTGTACTGGATATCATCAAGAAGGACGCGGAAAAAGGCGAAAATAACAAAGAAGTATTCTTGAAAGATGTTGAGTTCAAGCTGGAAAAGCTGAAAGCCGAAACAACCGAAGGAGAACCGCAGGTAGATACTACCTATGAATTCGATAAGGAAAACACAGGTTCCATTACCGCCACAACGAACGATAAAGGCGAAATCACCAAGGTGTTCACAAATCTGGAACCCGGTACATACCGCCTGACGGAAACCAAGGCACATCCGGGGTACAACCTGTTGGCACAGCCAATTGTGATCGAATTTACCCAAGGCGGCAAGTGTTATATTGATGGTGAGGAAGTTAAGAAAGAAGATAAGACGTTCAATAAGGGCGCCAATAACACCTACACCATGACCCTTACCGTTCTGAACCGTAAAACGCCTGAGCTGCCCCACACGGGTGCAGACGCGCCAAGCCTGTGGCTGCTGATCGGCATGCCGCTGGCGGTGGCAGGGCTGTTGATATTCACATTCCGCTACAACAGGAAAGGGGGCCGGCGACATTAACCATCCCCCGGAAACCCAGCAACCCCCAGGATGCAGGGCCTGCCCGCCCGTGCGCGCCCGTTTACGGCAGGGCGCAGCCTTAAGCCAAGTGGGCAAGCGGCCCAGTTTTTCCTCCTTTTTTCTTCACGGCACAGTGCGGGGGGCGCGGCAGCGTTTCCCCGCTGCAGCGCCCCGCACTGCACGCCGTGCTGATGTAAAACCCCTAAGCCGGGCGGCCCCGCCGCCCATCCGATGATGACTTTTTTTAAGAGAAGAGGTACTGAAATGAAAAAAGCAAAGCGTTTTCTCACAGGCCTGTTGAGCGCCGCCCTGGCCCTCAGCCTGTGCGCCATGCCAGCAATGGCAGATGATGGCGAAGGCAATGCCCAAACACCTACAATCAAAACCAGCGTAAGTACGATTGATGAATCGAAAACTGGTTCTATCACCATCCACAAATATTTGCAGAAAAATGCACAAGAAACTGGTGATGGTACTGGTGAAGATGGTCAAACGACTGATGCAGAGCCAGCCGGGGGCGTAGGCTTTACTGTCTATCAGGTTATGAGCAAAGAGGACCTGCTGAAATACTACAGCGGGGAAGGCGCTACGGTTACGATCGACACTTATGCCGACGTTAATGGAAATAAGCTGAGAGATGACGTGACCTACATCAAAAAGTATGGCGAAACGAAAACCAACGCAGAGGGCGTTGTAAAATTTGACAATTTGGAAATCGGTCTTTACGTTGTGATGGAAACCTACAAGCCGGCTTCCGTTACACAGGCTGTAAAACCTTTCCTTGTCTCAATCCCGATGACCCGTAAGGGAAATGTCAAGAAGGGTGAAGAATGGCTGTATGATGTTGTTGTTTATCCGAAAAACAGCACAACGACCGGCAACTTCAAACTGGTAAAGTACGGTGTAATTGGCAACGATAAAGAGAATAAAACAGCACTGGAAGGTGTTAAGTTTAAGCTGGAACACCTGAAAGATGGCGTTGAGTTTAACACTTCGGATGCAGCAAAACCTGAAAACTGGGAACTGATTACACCGAAAGCTGTTGGAGACCAGCCGGCTAAAAATTATTTTGTGACCGACGATGCTGGAAATATCAGTGTTAACGATTTGAAGCCTGGTACTTATCGCTTTACCGAAATTGGTTACGAAGAAGGTAAAGATAATAAGTACATCATCAACGAAAATGATCAGTATGTTTTTGTTGTAGACCAAAGCGGTACCACTGCTACAATCCCGGCAAATGCAGAACATATGGATGACTATACTGTCGTAAATGACACGGTTTCTGTTTACAACTATGTACCTGATGTAGACAAGAAGGTCAACAAGAATGGTACCTGGCAGGAAGCTGCTGATTATAGCGTTGGCGATTCTATCAGCTATAAGATTGATGTTACCATTCCTGAAAACATTGAGCGCCTGAAAACCTTTACCGTAACCGATACCCCGACTGGTCTGACGGATAAATCTGAGACTGTTGTGGTTAAGAATGGCGATACCGCGATTGCAAATGAAAATAACAGTGTTTACGAAGTGAAACCGAATGGCGATGGCTTTATCGTTGAGTTTGTTCCGAGCGCAATGGCTGCATATAAGGGCAAAACTTTGACGATTACCTATACCGCTGTTCTGAAAGACAGCGCAGTGACCAAGACCGAAGGCAACCCCAACAAGGTAAAGCTTAATTATTCCAAGAATGTTAAGCAGGATGAGAAGCCGGATACCGATGAGGATAAGAAGACCGTTCAGGACGAGGCAGTTGTTTATACCTTCAAGATCCACATTGACAAAATTGCTGATGATGCAAAGAATACTCCCCTGGAAGGCGTAGAATTTGACCTGTACAAGCAGGTTGAACATGGTACCGCCGGTGCGATTACTGACGCCGAAGCAAAGGCACTGGGCCTTGATGAGACCAAGGGCTGGGTAAAAGTCAATGAAGAAGCACTGAAAACTAATAGCGAGGGCATACTTGAAGTTAAGGGCCTGGAAAATGGTACTTATAAGCTGGTAGAAACGAAGGCAAAAGATGGTTACAACCTGCTGAAGGCACCTGTTGATGTTTCGCTGAATATTGCTTACAAGACTACTTGGAACGAGACAAATTATTACGAGAAAGGCGTTTGGGTTAAGCGTGATGTAACCGTGAAGAACGAAAAATTCGACTCTAAAGAGGCAACGAATGGCGGTACGCAGGATGGCAAGGATGGTGACGGTGTCATCTCCACGACCATCATCAACCGCAAGGGCTTCAACCTGCCCACCACCGGTGGTTTCGGCACCCTGCTGTTCAGCGGCATTGGCGTGCTGCTGGTTGTGGCCGGTGTTGGGGTGCTGCTGAGCCTGAAAAAGAAGAACCGCGCCTGATGCGCCCGCCGCAAGGCAAAACAATGTTACAATTCACCAATAGGGTATAGAGGGATAATCCATCATACACAGGGGGAGGGCCGGATTTGGCCCTCCCCCTATGGTGGGTTATTGGGGAATAAATTTTTTGGGGTGTACATGGCCGTTGTTCGGTTGATTTTTAGGTTCTGCGTGGGGAACCACCCTACGGGTTGGGGTTGTGGCGG
>ERZ825159.3212-NODE-3212-length-11967-cov-2.895567_pt1 | contig 11967 bp, 7 predicted proteins | sample MGYA00519932_ERZ825159 | MGnify/ENA primary metagenome ERZ825159 (study PRJEB31778, sample SAMEA3449191) | human gut metagenome | biome: human gut; feature: human-associated habitat; material: faeces | place: United Kingdom | collected 2010/2012 ...
TTCTCCTCAAAATAAGTATTTATTACTATCTCCTCAAAAATATCGACCTCATTTTTTATAGATTTATTTACAAGTTCCACAAATTTCTGAACATGATCATTCTCTTCTTCTATATCTATCTTAGGATAATTCAAAAAGAATCTGATATTATTCACTTTATTACTTATTAATTTCCCCGCAATATTAATCATACCAATTTCCTCCAATTTCTTGTCTAATAGTAAATTTTATGAAGAATAAAGTATGTATATTCTTTTTAGAGCAAAAAAAGACCACATGAAATTACGATTTTTTTATAACGCATAGGAAATTATAATCAATTTTAGATTATAGATAAATATAATTTCCGTTAATGCGTTTCAAAGAAGTCTACCTTATGAAAGGTGTTTAGAATAAAGACTTCTTTATAAAAACCGATACATGTGATCTTTATTTCGATTTTAGATTTTCAATTATTATCCTATTATTCTTCTAGCTGTAACATATCCTTTTACATAGTATGAAGAATATAAGTTTTCATATTTTACACTTTTTCCTGGACTTGGAGCATGGATAAATTGTCCATTTCCAACGTACATACCAACATGGCGGATACGGTTTGTTCCACTATTGAAGAATATTAAGTCTCCTGGTTTTAATTCACTTTTGCTAACATATCTTCCATTTGATGCTTGTGCTGCTGAAGATCTATTAAGAGTTATTCCAGCCGCATTTTTATAGCAATAATATGTAAGACCTGAACAGTCAAAAGAATTTGGCCCAGCTGCACCGTAAACATATGGTTTACCAACTTGTCTTTTTACCATATTTATTACAGCTTGTACTCTTGAACTTGAAACAGTACCGTCGTTGTTATCTTCTTTTCCAGTTGATAATGAACTTCCATTTTTTAAATCAGAAGATGTTCCTGAAGTTATTTTTAAATAAGAACCATCAACACATCCTTTTTTACCACCTTTTAATTTAACTTGGTACCAACCGTTGCTGTATTGTTTTACTATACCTACTACATATCCTTTGTGAAGGCTTCCCTTTTTAGAATAAGAAGTAGATGGACCTGTTCTAAGGTTTAATGAACTTACAGAAACTCTACCAACTTTTGATATTTTTGAATAAGTTTTTACTACATAAGTTCCCTTATGAGTATTTTCATTATCATCTTTATCATCTTTATCTGCTTCAGTTGTTGATACTTTTAAGTATTTTGGACTTACGTATCCAACTTTTCCAGATGAAGTTTTTATTTTGTACCAGCCATTGCTAGCAGTACTAGTAACAGTAACCTTTTGTCCTTCAGCTAAAGAACCTATTCTTTCATAAGAAGTTGATGGCCCTTTTCTTATGTTTAAGGCATATGCTGTAACTATTCCAGTTTTTGATGTTTGAGTTTTATATGTTGAAGTTGTATTCGTATTTTCAATTTTTGCTGCGTCTGCAGTTGCAGTTTGTGCTCCAAATGATACTGAAGTTGCAACCATCCCTAATGCTAATGCTTTTGATAGTGTCGATTTTGTTTTCTTTTCAGTAAACATGATGTTTGACACTCACCCCCTAATTTCTAAAATTTGTATTTCCTAATCATTCTAGCATAATTCGATATTTTTTACCAGCAAGTTGATTTTTTATACCTTATCTTTAGATTTTTTTTTGAAAACAAATTTTTAAGAATTAGTTTTTTTACTTTTTAATTTAAGGTGAAAAACATTTTTATTAGATTTTTAATATAAATTTAAGTAAATTCCTTTTATTTTTTAATAAATTTACATACACGACTAATTTTCCAAGTTTTTGGACATTTTTTGTGTTTTTTCAAATTGCATTTAAGCTTTTTAATTCTTATTTTTAAACTTTTTATTTTCAGCTACTTATACTTCAACATACTTATATTTTAAGTTTTTATCTTTTAAAAAAGTTTTTTACGCTATCTTCAACTAATTTCATTTCTTCAACTTTTAATATCTTCATACAAATTATATATACTATTATTCCACCTAAAATAGCTGCAGCTAATGATGTACATTCGCCTATAAAAGATAAACCTAAAACAGCAACTAAGTTGTTATAAATTAATATAACGACTATAGACATCACAATTGCCCCTATTAATGATCTTAAAAATGTCGATACAACTGCACTTCCATTAAATGAGCCGACTTTTTTTCTAAGGCTGAAAAACATAAGTACCACAGTTACCATATATGAAATACTAGTTGCCATCGCAAGCCCCATATAACTAAATGGTTTTATGAATATTAAATCTAGTATTATGTTTATTATTACAGAGATAGATGAATTTATCATAGGTGTTTTTGTATCCCCAAGTGAATAAAATCCTCTACTTAAAATCTCTTTTACTGCATACCCGATTATACCTATTGCGTATAATTTTAATGCATTAGAAGTCATAGCTGTAGATTCGGCGCTGAAACTACCTCTTTCTAATAAGACTCTTACTATTGGTTCAGCTAAAATTATCGCACCTAAGACTATAGGTACAACGACTAAGATGATGCAGTTACTTGATTTTACAATTATCTTTTTAAAATTTATTGTGTCTTTATTATTTACAAATTGAGATAATTTTGGATAAATAACTGTAATTAAAGATGTTACAAAAAGCGCAACCACAAAGTCATTTAGACGTGATGCATAGTTAAGTGCGGCTAATTTACCATCTCCTAAAGTACTTGCAAGTGCTTTATCGACATATACATTTAGCTGACTCATCGCAACACCCATCATCATAGGTATACTCAATTTTATCATCTTAATGATTGATTCATCTTTTATGTTCATATAAAAGCTATATCTATAACCTCTTTTATACATGCATGGAAGTAATAAAAGCACTTGTATAAAAAGCCCCACAAGAGCTCCTATAGCTAAATAGTAGCTTCCTAATTTTACACTTATAAATATCGCAATTATTATTACTATATTATAAACTACACCAACTATAGATGCTGGCAGATAACTTTCCTTTACTTGTAGGAAAGATGATTGTATTTTGTTTAGAGATAAGAATAAAACTCCAAACATCATAATTCGCAAGAATTGAACTGCAAGGTTAAATTTTTCACCTGTAAATCCGATTGCAAATATTTTTATTATTTCTCCTGCAAAAATTATTCCCAATATAGATACTATTATTGAAAATACTGATAAAATATTTAAAATATTATTTGTGAACTTAAGAGCTTCATCCTCACCCAATCGGTCCCTCGTGTCGTAATACATAGGTATGTACATCATATATATTACTGATCCTACAATTGATATAATTAGCCCTGGTATATTAAATGTTAGTACAAAAACATCAGCTACCATGCTAGTTCCATAGAAATTTGCTAAAATTGTTTCACGCAAAAATCCCAATACTCTAGACAGTAAAGTTGCCACCATAATTATAACGGCGTTCTTAGCAGTCCTCGACATTTAATTCATCTCCCTTTTTCGTTTATTTTCTATATGTTATTAATTTAGGGGTATAAATACACAAAAGTGCTTTATACCCCCAACTTATCTTATTTACTTGCATTTAATGAATTGTAGTCAAAGTCATCACTAGAGCTAAGCACTACACTATTACGTCCTATTTGTTTAACAGATACTCTTTCTAAGTTATCTATTTCATCAACTTCTAAAGTATTTTCATTTATAAATCTTTTGCTTACAGGACTATCATTTAAATAAACCCTACTATTTGTAGTGAAATTTTCGCCATGTATAAGTATCTTGTTGTCTTTATGTTCTATTCTACTTACACAAACATTGTCGATACCCATTTTGATTTTATTTTTCTTTGGTTTTTCATCATCACTTATATAGTATGATTTTCCAAACAATACATCGTATTCTATTAAATCTTGCATCTTTGCAAAGTCTTTATCATTTTTCATATATGTATTAAATCTTTCCATTGGACCGTATTTTAGTCCAGCCTCTTTAAACATTAAAGAGCTTAATTCGTAAGATTCTATTTTACCTATGTCATATTTTTCTATGTCATAATTAGCATAAAATGCATATGGAGCCTTGAATTTATCTAGATAAAAATTATCGTCAGTAAATAATTTTAAGTTTGGCATATGGTCAGAATAGAATAATACTATTGTATCTTCATCCATTTTGTCAACCATATTCACTAAATCCCCAATAAAATCATCAGTTCCTTTAATTTGATTAGCATAGTAATATAATTGATTTAGTATCTCTTGATCTAAACTACCACTTACTTTTATTGGAAAATCGTAATTTTCCGCATCTGTTGGATAACTACTGTGTCCTTGTACAGTTACTGTGTATACTAAATCAGAACCTTCTGTTGAGTCTAATGCTTTTTTTATATATTTAGTTAGTATTTTATCTTTTATCCAGTTTCTTTCGTTTAATTCATAGCCACTCATATATTCTTGTGATGTGAAATCTCCAAATCCTAATTTTCCATAGGCGTTGTTTCTACCATAGAAATTTCCCTGGAAATTATGCACAGCATGAGTTTCATAACCTTGTGAACTAAGTGTTGTTGCTACCGAATTATAATATTTGCTTTTTAAAATTGTGCTGTATGGTATTTCTCCTGGAGTAAGATAGTCGATATTGTTTCCTGTCATAACTTCAAACTCAGTTCTAACAGTACCTCCTCCTGTTGTTGGAACATTGGCCATACCGCTTGTGTAAAGTTTAGTTAATTTCCTGAAATTTGGTATTGGATCTTCGCTATATTTTACACCTTTTATTGTTTCTGGGTCCATAAACGCTTCTAATTGAACAAATAGTACGTTAGGTTTATTTTTGTTTAATTTTCTATTGTCATTAGCTTCTGCTTTATCGACCTTTTCTTTAATTTTAGCTATTTTTGATTGTGAGTAATCATTTGGTTTAGTTCTTATGTATTTTAAGCATGATTCTACAGTTGAATATGTCAAACCATTGCATTTATAGGATGCTGGAATATCCCATCTTTTATATACCATTATATTTTTGGCTTGTTGAGATTTTACTGTAGTAAAAAATACTGCACTCACAACAAAAACAAGTACAAAGTTTATTAATTTAAATCTCTTTGTATCGCCATCTAATTTATATAGAAATACACAAAAAACAACCAAAAACGCTATGCATACTATGCCTATTATTATAATAGTTGGATTTATATACTTATCTGCTATTTCCATAGCCTCACCAATAGAATATAAATCAGAGAATGTAAGCGGAGTCCCCCTAACTTTCATAAGGAAAAAAGTAGTTATCGACACTCCTAGTATTACCACAAAACTAATGAAGTATACCATATATTTTCTTTTTGCCAAGAAAAATATAGATGTAAGCATAAGTATTAAAAGGTAATTAGCTAGCATAACCCCTGGTGTTTCCTTTACCCATGAAACTACTTCTTTAATACTTCCTCTAAGAAAAATTTCAGTTGCAAATGTTAAAATTAATCCTCCAATTAGCCATAATAAAATTTGATGCCTATTCTTTTTGTCCATTTTGAATATTGAATTTAATCTCTTCAAAATATCTCCCCCTTAAATTATAATTGTCTTACATTAATAATCAATATATTAAAATAGTTCGTGTTACCTCATTTATTATAGACTAACAAAAATCAATATTCAATCAAATAAACTATACAAAAATATTACAATTTACTTACAATCAAAAAATACTGCCTCCAAAGAGGAGTTTAATTCCTCATTGAAAGCAGTATTTTTATCTAAATAAATCAGTTTCTTAACCTAAGAAACCCTAATAATTATTTAACATTTTCTAATACTTGAGTATCTTGTTCAACATTATTGTTTTCTAAATTAGATTTTGTATTATCTTCATTGTCTGATTTATTATCTTTTGTAGTTTGGTCATTTTCTGGTTGTTTGTCAGGTTCTTTATCTTGCTCTTCGACTTTTCCTTTTAGTACTCCGTCTTTACCAAATTCATAAACAACACCATTTATTGTTTGTTTTCCAGTAACCATAACGCCATCAGTTCCTAAGTAGTATTTTTTACCACCTATTGTAGCCCAGCCAGTGTATAATTTACCTGATGATTTACCAAAGTAATATCTATTTCCATCTATTGTTCTCCAACCAGTGCGTCTTACACCGTCAGTTCCTAGATAGTATTTATTACTGCCTACTGTAATCCATCCAGTTTGTTTCACACCATCTGTACCGAAGTAATATTTCTTGCCGCTTATTGTAGTCCATCCAGTAGCTAATTTACCTGATATCTTACCAAAATGGTATTTATCACCGTCTATTGTGGCCCATCCTTTAGTCATTACACCTTTAGAATTGAAATAATATTTATTTTCGCCTATTGTTTGCCATCCTGTACGTCTAGCTCCATCAGTGCCTAAATAATATTTATTTCCACCTATTGTAGCCCATCCAGTGTATAATTGACCTTTTGATTTGCCGAAATAGTAAGTTTTACCAGATATTGTAGTCCATCCTTTAGCTAATTGGCCATTAGATTTTCTATAATATGTTTTTTTGTTTTCAGTAAACCAACCACTTTGTAATAATTTTACATTGTAGTAATTAGCTATATAGTTATCTGAATTTGATGTATTTTTTATTAAAACGACTGTTCCTAGTGGAACTTGGTCAAATAGCCATTCAACCTCGCTATTGTGCATTCTTATACATCCGTGACTTACATTTTTACCTATAGATTTTTCATTATTATTTCCATGTATACCGTAAGTACTTCCTTGTGTTCCATCTATATTTAGACCCATCCATCTTTTTCCTAGAGGATTTCTTGGATCTCCTCCTGGTATACCAGTTTTGTAATACGGTCTATTTTTTATTTTATTTACAATAGTTGTTTTACGTTGTGGAGTTGGTGTACTAGCTTTTCCTGTAGCACATCTAAACTTCTTTACTAGAGTATAATTTACATAGTAATTTAATGTGTTTTTCTTAGTGTTGACAATTATCATGTGTTTAGATGCTGCATTACTAACTGGTGCAGTTCCTGCAAATATAATGATTGCTGATAAAAGCACAATAAAAGTCTTTTTAAAAATATTCTTCATACTCTTTCCCCCCTTTCTACATTAATATATTAGCATATTTTTTAAAAATTCCCATATTTTTTTCAAAAAAATAGTTTAAAAAATTGTAACAAAATTTTGACTTAATTTGTCATTTTATGTTACTTTTTGAATTTTGTAATATGAAAATTAATTAACATATTAACATATATTATATTATATGGTATGAAATTAAAAGTACGATAATTCCCGCCATACAATTTCCAATAAAAACTCCCGCAAAAGCCTCAACTATCCTCATTCTAAGAATTGATGCAATCGCTGATGCTGTCCATGTACCCGTTGTCGGCAGCGGAATTCCTACAAATAATATTATACCTAAAAAAGATGCTGCCTTCATTTTCTTCATGCTATTTTCTATTTTTTGATCGATTTTATTCAATAATTTAGTTAATATTTTTTTATCTCGCATAAACTGCACAATATGTCTATAAGTCAGTACCAAAGGCACTGAAACTAATGTTGAGCCCAATACACTTGCTATGTAAACTCCTATAGGATTCAAATCCAGGGCAATCCCAATTGGTATCGCACCTCGAAGTTCCGTGACTGGAATCATAGATAAAATTAAAATTCTTAAATATTCCAAGTTTTTCCTCCCAAATAATCACTCTTTTCATGACTAAAAATAAATTTGACTAAAAATCTCATCATATACTATATATAACATACTTTTAGCCAAATTTATATTACGTAAATATAAAGTTTTTTTAACAAAATTTTATATATTTATTACACAAGTTAAGTTATTTTACAGTTTCAAGAATTTTTTCTTCTAAATTATAACCATTTGGGTTCTTACTTTGCCAATTCCAAGAATCTTTACACATCTTATCTATGTCGTATTTTGCGACCCAACCTAATTCTTCCTTTGCTTTTGAAGGGTCAGCATAGCACATTGCAATATCGCCAGCCCTTCTGTCTACTATCTTGTATGGTATTTTTACACCACTAGCTTTTTCAAAAGATTTCACTAAATCAAGAACGCTATAGCCAGTACCTGTTCCAAGATTATATGTAACTAGTCCAGGTTTTTGATTTAATTTTTCAAGAGCTTTAACATGTCCAATCGCCAAATCGACAACATGGATATAATCTCTCACACCTGTTCCATCATGAGTATCGTAATCATTTCCAAAAACGCTTAGCTCTTTTAATTTTCCAACAGCGACTTTTGTGATATAAGGCATTAAATTATTAGGAATTCCGTTTGGTTCCTCCCCTATTTTTCCACTCTCATGTGCTCCTATTGGGTTAAAATACCTAAGTATTGCAACGTTAAAATCCTTATCTGCTTTACAAATGTCCCTAAGCATATTTTCTATCATAAGCTTAGTACTTCCATAAGGATTCGTTGTTGAAAGAGGAAAATCCTCTTTTATAGGACACGTTTTTGGACTTCCATAAACAGTCGCTGATGAACTAAATACAAACTTGTCCACATTAAACTCCTTCATAAGTTCCCAAATATTTATGGTATTTATCAAGTTATTGCTGTAATATTCAAGTGGCTTTTCAACAGACTCCCCAACTGCTTTAAGTGCTGCAAAATGAATTACGGCATCTATTTTATTTTCTACAAATACTTTCTTAAGTTCTTCTTTATTTGTAGCATCTATTTTATAAAATTTAACCTTTTTGCCTGTAATTTCTTGTATTCTATCTACAACAATAAAGTTACTATTGCATAAATTATCGACAATAATTACCTCATACCCTGCATTAATTAATTCAATTGAAGTGTGGCTTCCAATATAGCCAGCTCCTCCTGTTACTAAAATATTCATTTTTTCTCCCCCTCAATTATAAAAGGGGCGTTTCATTAAGTATTAAACTACTTTCTATAACTGCCCCTTTAATAATATATTTTTCTTTTTATAATATTAATTTTGATTTTATAGAAAACTAATTTATGCTTTTAATCTTATTTATGCTTAATTCTATTTTATAAATGATGCTGAACAATACCCTTCATATGATTTATATTTAATTTTTGCCCAGCCTGATTTTGTCTCATATATCTTAACATCTGAATTTTTTGGTATTGTGATTATAATAGAGTAATCTGTAGATGGACCTTTTCTCATATTTAAATTTTGAGTAGTAGTTCCAGTCCAATAAGTGTCCTCTTTTTGTTCTGGTTCTTGTGATTTCGTGCTTAAATATTGTGCAGAAACCCATCCAGTTTTATTGTTATACACAACTTTTGCCCAAGTTTTATTTGAATTAAAATCTACAACAGAAACCTTTGTTCCATTTGGAATTTTTCCTATTTTACTGCTAGTAGTGCTCGCCCCATCCCTGATATTAAGGTTTGCAGTAGTGTAATAATCCTTTCCGGTAATAGGTTTTTCCGGTTCTGTCGGTGTTGTGCTTTGATTGTCTGCTTCTAAATAATCTGTACAAACATACATATATTGATTATTGTATTTGAACATAGCCCAATATCCTGATTTTAAAATTTCAACAGGTACAACTTGAGTTCCCTTTGCTAAAACTGTCGCAACATCATATGAAGTTCCTGGTCCTTTTCTAGCCCTTACATATTCAGTTGTTTTATATTTTTTGCCAACTTCAACTTTATTCGGTTGAGTCGGAGTTGGAGTTGTGCTTACAGTTTTTATATATTGAGCACTTATCCAACCAGTTACATTTTTATAATTAATTTGCACCCATTTTCCATCACTTGATGATTTTATAGGTGTTATTTTTGTTTGCGCTGGCACAATTATTATTTTGGTGTAATCAGTTGATGGTCCTTTTCTCATATTAACATTTGCTGTAGTTTCGTATTGAGAATCCAATTTTATATCATTATTTGATGATTTGTCTTTTTGCAGATATGCAAAATTAACCCATACATTTTGAGAATTGTAATTTATTTTCAACCATTTACCATCACTTGATTTTTCGATAGCTTTAACTTTTACTCCCTTATCTAAAGTTCCAACTAAAGTATAATCAGTCGATGGTCCTTTTCTCATATTCAGTCGGTTAGTCGTAGTATATATTTCTTGCGATACAATGTCTGCTGAAGCGATATTATAATTTATACCTATAGTAGATGCTACAACTACTCCCCCTAATATTACTTTATCTATTGATTTCATTTTTTCCTCCCCTATTGAATCCAATATTTTATACAACTTTGTACTTCGCTTAAATTAATCCTTTATTAATGTCTACAAAATTTACTTATATGTCTAATAAAAATTTACTACTTTTATAGGATATTATCAAGCTTTATCGGTAATTTTATTGTTAATTTTTTTATTTTTTCCCATTTTAATACATAAATTTGAATACAAAAAAACTGCAATTAATATAATTGCAGTTTCTAGTTACATGTTTAATTAAGCAAATCTATAAGCGGAGTTCTGTATTAGATAATCATCTTTCTAGACTTATTGTCACCAATAAGTTCAAGCGGCCTACCTACCGGAGGATGCGAGCAACATCCCTTATGCCCTATCTTGGCCTTGCTCCAGGTGGGGTTTACACGGCTCAGCTAGTCACCTAGCTGACGGTGAGCTCTTACCTCGCCTTTTCATCCTTACCACAAAAGTGGCGGTTCTTTTCTGTTGCACTTTCCTTAGGATCACTCCCACTAGGCGTTACCTAGCACCCTGCTCTATGGAGCTCCGACTTTCCTCACGCAGCTTACGCTGCCCGCGATTATCTGGTCTACTTAATTTCACTTTATATTATCATACAAAAAAAATTATGTCAATATCTAATATTAAGGTTTTATTTTTATTGATTCAGAAAACTATATTAAAAAATTTCTATACAAATTATTATTTATAAAAATTTTGAGTCAAATACATGCTTAAGCTTCCACCAAAAACTACTCCAATACCTATATATTTATAGTCACCCAAAATATTGACTCTATGCCCCTTCGAATTCATAAGAGCATAATGAGCAAATATCCCACTAGTTTGACCACCTGCTATATTTTCCGCTGCAGCCATATAATTTATATTATATGATGACATCCTATCAAAAGGTGTTTGATTTTTTAGGTTGTTGTGGGCAAAATAATCATTATCCCTCATATCTTTGCTATGAGAACGAGCACATAAAGTTGCATTTTCATCATATGAAAGAGTATTTAAATTTTTATTAAATCTCTCACTATTAATTAAATATCTATTTACATTTTCAAAATCACCACATATAGATGAATCTGTTGAATAAATCCCATCCATATTTTCTTCAACTTTTTTTGATATAATTTGTATTCCCACTACTTTATTACCATCAAAAGAATCATAAAATGCAGTTATATAGGATGTTTTTGTTTTTATTACACTATAATAATCTTCATTTATTATATATCTTACATTTCCCTTTAATCTATATTCTAGAGGTTTATAGTTTTTTAAAACTTGTGATTCAGTAGTTCCTAATTTTATATTGCTTTCACATGAATCCATAGTATTGCTAAAAAGGGCTACTACTTTGTTTTGTAGTATTCCTACCATGCAAAATTTACTGTAATCACTGTTATAAACATACCAGTCAAATCCATATTCGCTTTTTTCTATTTTATTAGGTTCACCTAATTTTGATTTTATATCTTTTACACTTTGTCCTAGTCTTATATTTTTATAATTTTCGTAGTTTATATAACTTCCATTTGATACATTACTATTATTTCCATTATTCTCATCTTCTATACCCGAATCACTATAATTATTTTCCATATTATCTAAATTATTTCCTTCATCGCCTTGATTATTTTCATATTTATTTAATATGTTGATTTGGATATAGTTCGATAATTTATCTCCAGCATCTTTTATATCTGATCTGAATAAAAAGATAGCCACTAAAACTATAAGAATAGTAAAAAACTTTTTCACTCAATCACCCCTAATCACTTTAAAATTATTTTT
>ERZ825159.3215-NODE-3215-length-11953-cov-2.748949_pt1 | contig 11953 bp, 10 predicted proteins | sample MGYA00519932_ERZ825159 | MGnify/ENA primary metagenome ERZ825159 (study PRJEB31778, sample SAMEA3449191) | human gut metagenome | biome: human gut; feature: human-associated habitat; material: faeces | place: United Kingdom | collected 2010/2012 ...
CATTTTTGCAACTAAGTTTATAACTCCACCTATTGCTAAAACTTGAAGAATTATACCTGCATTCCATGGATCAGCCAATGAATTTACTGCTCTATTAACTAAATCTAAGAATGAATTAAATAAAGCTGATAATATATTTACTCCATTTAAATTAAGTAAAAATCCTCCCGACATTACTCCAAGAACTAAAGATAATATAACATTTTTAGTTGCAAAAGCTAAAATTATTGCTACTACTGGAGGTAGTAATGTTAATATTCCAAATTTGTCTGCATTCACTACTGCAGTGTCTACTTCAGCAGCAAAAACTGATACACTTGACATAATAATTAAAAACATTGTCATAAAAATTAATTTTGCATTTCTTTTTTTCATTTTCATCTCTCCCTATAATTTATTGTGAATATTTTAGGGTTTTGCCATTTTTTTCAATAAAAAAACCTTGATGGCTTTCATCAAGGTGTAAATTCAATACTAATCAATACTAAAAATATTATTAGTCTCTCTCAATGATAGCTCAACACTAAAATTAGTGACAGTTGTATATATATTTTATATACACCCAGCTATATAACCTTAAAGCATCAGTTATATGCTTCGGCAAAATTTCCTTTCTCAATAAATCACAGTGCTTACCTCATTATTGATACTGATAAATTTTGCGCCTCTACCTATATATTCACTTGTTATTTTTTTAAAGTATATTACATATTTTTCAAAAAAACAATAGATTTTTTAAATTTAATCTAAATTTTTTGAATTTTATCAATATAGAGTACTATTTGTCATAATAAAAAACAAATCCATAAGGTATCCATTCATTCATATTTGAGCTTAAAAGTGAGTAATTTAATTTTTCTAGTGTTATATTATCGTCATTTAGTAAATATACATAAATCTTTTCATCTTCTTCGAATAGTTTTAAATAATTAAAAGTATATTCATAATAATCTTTTTCCTTTTCTGATTCTCTATATTGATCACGTGAATCATCTTCCATCATATAAAATTTATTATCTTTATATGATAAATATGTTAATATAGGGTCATTTTGAGCAGTATATTGAAGTATTGTTATGCTACATTCTTTTTTATTTTTAGTATTTGTATAAAAATCATTCCACAATTTTTCATTAGCCACAATTTTTTCATCTTTTATAATTAAAATATTTTTTTTACTCATTTTTTCAACAGTTAATTGTTGTGATGTTCCGTAGGATTTTAATAGCTGTTTAATTTTACTAGAATTTTCACTAGAGTATACAACTTCTTTTCCTTTGAAACTACTTGTAGTTTTTAAATTATCAGATTTGTTGCATCCTACTAAAGCTACCATACATATGAAAATTAACAAATACATTATTTTTTTCATCATATCCCTCCTATATTAATTCCTTTTGATTAATCTTCTTTTTGTTTAATATCAAATCCTTTATTTTTTATTTTTTAACATTATTTTATCATACTGAAGTGAAAAGCTTATTTCCAAATTAAAAAATTTTTTATTTTTTAGCATTATATAAAAATAGACAATAAATTTTATTTTTATAAAGGATATTAGTGAATTTTGTTTAATATTATAAAAATGTCTTATTATACAATACTGTGGAGGAAAAATTATATGCTATTAATAAATAATACTAATATTAATCCTTATTTCAATTTAGCGATGGAAGAATATTTTCTAAAAAATGCAAAAGAAGATATATTTTTACTTTGGCAAAATGAAAATGCTATTATAGTCGGTAAAAATCAAAATACTTTATCAGAAATTAATTATGATTATGTAAAAAATAATAATATTAAGGTAGTAAGAAGACAATCTGGTGGTGGAGCAGTTTTTCACGATTTAGGCAATATTAACTTTACATTTATTTCTTATAATGATAATAGTTTTAGTGATTTTAAAAAGTTCACTATGCCTATTGTTGCCGCTCTTAAAGAGTTAAATATTAATGCTGAATTTTCTGGAAGAAATGATTTATTAATTGATAATCAAAAATTTTCAGGTAATGCCCAGTACAATTATAAAAATAATGTTATGCATCATGGTACATTATTATTTTCATCAAAAATTAATGATTTATCTGCCGCTTTAAAAGTTAAACCTTCTAAATTTGAAGGTAAAGGAGTTAAATCTGTAAAGTCTCGTGTTACTAATATAAGTAACCACCTTGGAAAAGAGATGAGCGTTGTGGAATTTAAAGATTATTTATTAAATTTCATAAATAAAAGAGACGAAAACAGCCATTTTTATGAGTTAACTCAAGAAGATATTGAAAATATAAATAAATTAGTAAAAGAAAAATATGAAACTTGGGAGTGGAATTTTGGTAACTCTCCTAAATACTCTCTTAACAATGAATTAAAATACCCAGGTGGAAATGTGGAATTTAGCTTAAATGTAGTTGATGGCTTAATTAAAAATATAAAGTTCTTTGGCGATTTCTTTGGAAAAGAAGATATTTCTTTTATAGAAAACAAATTATTAAATGTAAAACACAATAAAGATAGTATCAAAACTGCCTTAAAAGATATAGATATTAATAATTATTTTTTAAATTGCAATCTAGATATTTTAATAGAATGTATTATGGGAGCTAAATAAAAAAAATGAAGAATAGGCCTTTTGCTTATTCTTCATTTATTCTTTTCTTTTCATATTCATCTAAATCTTTATTTAATTTATTTCCCATTTTCCATGCAATAAAAGTTATTATAAGTAATACGCATACTTTGAAAGGATTTGTGATAAACCCAAAGATATCTTTACCTATATAACTAACAATAAAAAACATTACTAATTTCCCCGCCACAACTGCAGGTATAAAATCTGCAAAGTCTCTCTTTGCTATTCCCTGTGATATAGTTACTACGCATGCTGGTAAAAATGGACATGCATAAGCTAAAAATAACAATTTAAACCCTTTTTCTTCTACCCAATCTATGGCTTTTTCCACTTTTTCATTAGTTAAAAGCTTTATAAATTTTCTATTACTAATTTTTCTAACTATAAAAAATAAACATATAGTTCCTGCTGATGAACCTATCCATGAAATTACTAATCCTGGAATCATACCAAACAAAACTGCATTGGCTGTTACTATTGCGACTAAAGGCAATATAGGTAAAAAACTTTCAACAAATACACTAGTCATACCAACTACTATAGATAGTAGCCAATAATCATTTACTACATTATATATATTTTGAATATACTCCATTATAGTCTCCTTTTTCATAAAAAATTTACTATATTTATTATAGCATATTCAAATTTATTTAAATCTCTTAGGAAGGAAATTTCATCTATTCTTAATAAATTGTAATATTTCTCTTAATAATCTTACAATTTCCTTACAAAAAAGACCGCACTACTGCGGCCTAATAATTATTTTATCATTTGTTTTAAATGTAGATCTATTTGTGGATATGGTATTGATATTTCTTCTTTATCAAATCTTAATTTAACTTCTTCTAATAAATCAAAGTAAACTGTCCAGTAATCAGGAGTATTTACCCAAACTCTTACTGCAAAATTTAAAGAGCTATCTGCTTGTTCAAGTAATCCTACAAAAGGTTCTGGATAATCAAGAACTAATCTATGTTGTTGAACTATATCTTTTAATATTCCTCTAACTTTTAAAATATCACTTTCATATGATACGGCAAATACTAAATCTACCCTTCTAGTATCTTTAGCAGAATAATTTACTAAACTTCCATTTGATAAAGATCCATTTGGTATTAAAACTACCTTGTTATCAATAGTTGTTAAACTAGTATAAAATACTCCTATTTGCTCTACAGTACCTTCAAATTGACCTGTTTGTATATAATCGCCAACTTTAAATGGCCTAAGAAGTAATATTATAAATCCTCCCGCAAAGTTTGATAAACTTCCTTGAAGTGCAAGACCTATAGCAACCCCTGCTGATGCTACTATGGCAGCAAGCCCTGATAATTCTAATTTCCAATAAGAACCTGCTATAATTAATACAAGTAATATTTTTAACGTGTAACTTATAAAAGATTTTATAAACTTAATTAAAGTCATATCTACATTTCTTTTTTCCGCAAGATTAATAAATCTTTTTGATAATTTGTTTATAATTTTAAAACCTATTACTATTGCTAGTGTTCCTATTATTAATTTAATACCACCAGTAAATGTCCAATCTATTATTCTTTTAACTATTGTTTCCAACGTCATACTTTTAAAGTTTAAAGTTTCCAACGAACTAAATACACTATTTGACATTTTTCTTCCTCCATATTATTTTTTCATAAATTAAATAATACACTTTTTTATTATTTTTGTCTAGGATTGATATAATAAGTCAAATTATGTAAACAAAAATCTTCCTGTAAAAGGAAGACTTTTATAATAGTGGTGAAAACAATCTTAAAACCAATCGTCCAAATTTCACTGGCCATTTTATATTTTCACAATCTGAAATATTTATTTGTTGACATAAATCTAAAGTATTTAAAAAATCTTCTTTTAATTTTAAAACACTATCTGTTTTATAAAGCCATGCTCCACATTCAAAATGAAGGTATAAGCTTCTAAAATCTAAATTTATGCTGCCTATAACCGCATATTCATCATCAACTACAAAAGTTTTTGAATGCATAAATCCTGGACTATATTCGTAAATTTTTATATTATCTTTAATGAATGAATGATAATAAGATCTAGTAACTGCATGAACAAACCATTTATCCGGAATATGTGGAGTTACTATTCTCACATCAATTCCTGATTTAGCAGCAATTTTTAAAGCTGTAGCCATTTCATTATCGATTATTAAATAAGGTGTATTTATATAAATATATTTTTTAGCTTTATTAATAAGATTTAAATATACAGTCTCTCCTATGGGTTCATTTACTAAAGGACTGTCATCAAAAGGTTGAACATACCCATTAGTTAAATATCTTTCACTTGTGAAATTTTCTGGTTTGTATTTTAAATAATCATCTTCGCTATTATTTATAAAATCCCACATACTTAAAAACATAACTGTTAAATTAAATACAGCTTCTCCTTTAATTAATATGGAAGCATCTTTCCAATGTCCATATTTTTCATATGCATTTATATATTCATCTGCTAGATTTATTCCACCCATAAATCCCACATAACCATCTATTATGGCTATTTTTCTATGATCTCTATTATTTAATCTATTTGTAAACAAAGGCACAAAGGGATTAAATACTCTGCATTTTATATTGTATTTTTCTAGTTGTTTTCCATATTTATAAGGAAGTTTCATGACACAACCCACATCATCATAAATTACTCGAACATCAATGCCTTCCTTTGCTTTTTGCTTTAGTATATCTAAAATTGTGTTCCACATTATTCCTTCTTCTATAATAAAATATTCTAAAAAAATAAAATGTTTTGCTTTTTTTAGTTCCTCCACTAATTTTTCAAACTTAACTTCACCTGGTGATAAATATTCATTATAAGTATTTTCATAAATAGGACAATTTGCATAATTTAACATATATAGCGCTTGGTTTTTGGCATATATGCTTTCTTCTCCCAATCTATTCAATACCTTATTATCTTGAATTAATGATGTTTTCATTTTTATATTTTGATTTTTCATTTTCTTTTTTTCTCTTTTACTTAATTTATTTCCTCCATAAATCAAATAGAAGATTCCTCCAAATATGGGCAATAATAATATCGGTACTATCCATGCAATTTTATAACTTGGATTGCTTTTTCCATTTAGAATATAAAATACAAGTATAGCCCCTCCTATTAAAGAAATAATATAGAAGTATAAAAAATAATTTTTAAATTGTAAATAAACTTTTAAAACTTTTTAATAATTAATTTTATAATTTAAAGTAATTAACTTGGTAATCAGTTAACTCAGTATCACATTCAGCACAGTGGAAACTTTTCTTAGATGTTATGAAACTATTTGATTCATTATCGTACTCAGTTTTCATTTTTGTAACTATACCTGCAGCAGTAAGGTCTTTACCACATTTTTTACAGTTTTGAACTGTGCATATATTTTCCAAAAATGCAGGATTTAACTGTTCTATAGTGTATCCACATTTTGAACAATTTACTACATTTTCTTGTTCTTTTGATGTAACTATTAATCCTTTACCATCTTTAGAATATTTATAATTTACCTTTTCTACAGTTGAATAACCAGATTCAAAGATGTTGCAACTACAATTAGGACATATGAATTTAGGTTCATATCCATTTATAGTAGTATTTTCTTTTGTATCCGTATTTTCAGTAGGTGTAGATTCTTTTTTGGTCTCTTCTGATTTTTTAACAGTTTCAGTTTTATCAGTTTTATTAGGAGTAGATTTTGCTTTTTCTTCTTTTTTTGGTTGTTCACTTTGACAACCATAATAAGCTCCACCTAAGTCAACTTGACCGCATAAATCAGATAATTTTTCTCCCATAGTTTTTAAGAAAGTTTCTAATTCTTCAGCAGAAAAATCAATAAATCCGTCTAATATATCAACTGATGTAGGTACTTCAATTTCCATTTCTAAAGTTTTAGGTATTTCTAAACTAGCTTCTCTACTATCAACTGGGTTTATACAGTAAGATTTTATTCTATCAAAATCAGTATCACTTATATTTCCTGATAATACGTATACTTTTGCTGTAGATATATTTGGTCTTTTACCTTCATTAACTATTTGTATACATTGAGCTGCCCAATCTCCCCTTTGGTCATATTGACCTGGTAAATATTCTATGGCAAATACTCTATCATTTTCATTTATATATTCTAATTCATTATAGTAAACTACATCTAAGTTAGTTTCTGAAAATATTGTTTTAGCAGCATTTTCAAATACTTCTTCACTTAAATCTTCCACATCATATCTATTTAAAACTCTTATATTTTCTATAGTATCTATGTGTAAACTCTCTATTAAATCTTTCTTTAAACTTTGAGCTTCTAAATCAAAACCTGCTCTTTTTTCAACTAAAACTCTTCTTACTGTTGATTCTAGAACTAAAGTATCATTTGTAGTTGATTGTAGCTGTGTAGTATTCATTACTTTCCCTCCAAATTTGAAAATTTATTTCCATATATCTTTTCTATAATGCATTTTTTCAAAGTTTATTTTTTTAATATTTTCATAAACTTTTTGTGCTGCTTCTTTAACTGTTTTACCTTTTGCAGTTATTCCAATTACTCTTCCACCGTTAGTAACTATGTTTTCATTATCAAACTTAGTTCCACTATGGAAAACAACTATATCTGAATCTAAATTTTCAAGTCCACTTATTACTTTTCCCTTTTCATAATTTTCAGGATATCCACCAGAAGTAAGCATTACACAAATAGCTTCTTCTTTTGAATAATTTATTTCTATATTTTTTAAATTGTTATCCAAGATTGCACTTATTATCTTGTTTAAGTCCGTATCTAATCTAAATAATACTGATTGTGTTTCTGGATCACCAAATCTTACATTGTACTCTAAAATTTTAGGTCCATCTTCTGTTATCATAAGTCCAACAAATAAAATTCCTTTGTAATTTAAATTATCTTTCTTAAATCCTTCTAAAGTTTTATCTAAGATTTTTTCTTGAACTTCTTTGGCTAATTTTTCAGTATATATTTCACTAGGAGAGAATGTTCCCATTCCTCCAGTATTTAATCCAGTTTCACCTTCAAATACTTTTTTATGGTCTTTTGAACTAACCATAGGAACTATAGTGTCATTATCAACAAAAGCAAGAATTGAAGTTTCTATACCAGTTAAAAATTCTTCTACAACAATTTTATCTCCAGCATTACCAAATTTTTTATCTGACATCATTTCTTTTAAAGTAGTTATTGCATCTTCTCTATTTTCTGGTATAACAACACCTTTTCCAGCAGCTAATCCATCAGCTTTTATTACTACTGGATATCCAAAGCTATCTATTTCTGATATGGCTTCATCTAAATCAGTATATTCTTTATATTTAGCAGTAGGAAGGTTATGTCTTATCATAAAATCTTTTGAGAAAGATTTACTTCCTTCTAGTTGAGCACACTTTTTATTTGGACCGAAAATTTTAAGTCCTTCTTTTTCAAATTTATCAACTATACCTGCCACTAGAGGTATTTCTGGTCCTACTATCGTTAGATCTATTTTGTTTTCTTTTGCAAAATTCAATAAATTTTCTATATCGCTATCTTGAATATCTATACATTGTGCAACATTTGATATTCCCGCATTACCTGGTGCACAATATATTTTATCAACATTTGCTTCTTTACTTAATTTCCAACAAATAGCGTGTTCTCTTCCTCCGCCACCAACAACTAATATTTTCATCTTTATACCCCCTAGTGTTTAAAGTGTCTCACTCCTGTAAACACCATTGTCATTGAATTTTTGTCACAAGCATCTATTGAGTCTTGATCTCTCATAGAACCACCTGGTTGAACTATTGCTTTTATTCCTACCTCATGAGCAAGAGTTACACAATCATCAAATGGGAAGAATGCATCTGAAGCAAGTATAGCTCCTTCAAAGTTTTTATCTTTATTATTTTCTATAGCATTTTTTAATGCCCATATTCTTGATGTTTGGCCACATCCAAGAGCTAATGTTTCTCCATCTTTAACTATAGCTATAGCATTTGATTTCATATTTTTAACAACTTTCATACCAAATTCCATATCTTTTAATTGTTTTTCTGTTGGATTTAATTTAGTTACAACTTCACATTTATTAGTTAATTTATTATTTCTATCTTGAATTAATAATTTCCCATCTAAATATTTCATATCATATGGTTGTAAACTAGATTCAATCTTAGCTAATTTAAGAACTCTTAAATTCTTTTTATTTCTTAAAATTTCTAAAGCTTCTTCAGTATAATCATAAGCTACTACTATTTCTAAAAATATTTCACTCATTTTTTTAGCTGTTGGAGCATCTACTATTGATGTTATACCTACAATTCCTCCAAATATTGAAACTTTATCAGCTTCATAACATTTTGTATAAGATTCAAGAGCATCTTTTCCTATACCTACACCACATGGATTAGTATGTTTAACTGCTACTGTAACTACTTCTTTACTATCTTTAAATTCTCTCATCACTTCTAAACAACCATATAAGTCATTTATATTGTTAAAAGATAATTCTTTTCCGTTCAATTGTTCGTAATTTAATATTGGGTTTTTAGCATTAGGTTGGCTATATAACATTCCAGCTTGATGTGGATTTTCACCATATCTTAATGTTTGTTCTTTTTGGAAAGTTAAGTTTAATATTTCTGGATATTCATCTTTAACTTCACCAGCAAAATAACTAGATATAAGAGCATCATATCTCCCTGTAATAGAGAAAGCTTTATATGCTAATTTTTTTCTATCTTCTAAAGTTAGAGAATTATTTTTTAATTTTTCAATTATCATAGAGTAGTCATTTACATCTACTACTACAGTTACATCTTTGTAATTTTTAGCAGCAGAACGTATCATTGATGGTCCACCTATATCGATATTTTCTATCATATCTTCATGAGATTTTCCTGCTTTTAAAGTTCCTTCAAAATCATATAAGTTTACAACAACTAAATCTATAGGATTAATATTATGTTCTTTTATAGTCGACACATGATTTTCATCATCTCTTTTATATAAAATTCCACCATGTATATATGGATTTAAAGTTTTAACTCTTCCATCTAATATTTCTGGGAATTTAGTTACTTCATCTATCTGTATAGCTTTTACACCTTGTTCTTTTAACATTTTAAAAGTATTACCAGTAGATATTACTTCATATCCTAACTTATTTAATTCAGTACAAAATTCTACAACTCCAGTTTTATCAGTTACACTTACTAACGCTCTCTTAATCATTTATATAAACCCTCCTACCATTGACAGTTAGCTTATTTTCACAAAACATACTTATACTTTTTGTAAGTATTTCATGCTCTACTTCAAGCACTCTTTTTGCTAATTTTTTTATGTCATCATCTTGTTTTACTTCTACAGTTTTTTGCATTATTATTGGACCGGTATCTGCTCCTTCATCTACAAAGTGAACAGTAGCCCCAGTTACTTTAGCTCCATAATCAATTACTCCTTGGTGAACTTTTTCACCATAATATCCTTTCCCACAAAATGCAGGAATTAATGATGGATGTATATTGATTATTTTATTTCTATATTCATTGACTAGCTTCGGACTGACTATTTTTAAATAGCCAGCCAAAATTACTAATTCAATTTCATTTGCTTTTAAAACTTCTATTATTTTATCTTCATCTTTTTCACAGATAGCTTTTATATTATGATTTCTTGCTCTTTCTAACCCATAAGCATTTTCTTTATTTGAAATAACTACTCTTACTTCACCATTTATAGACTTATTTTCACATCCATCTATAACTGCTTGTAAATTAGTTCCTCCTCCAGATATTAATACACCTATCTTTACCATAATTCAACACCTTCGTGATTATCCACAACTTCACCTATGATATAAGCTTTATCTTTCATTAATTCTTCATATTTTTTATCTATTTCAATATCATTTTGTAAATTATTATTATTTATATAATCAACTATATCACTAGCCTCTTCTTTATTTACTACTAAAACTAAACCAATACCCATATTAAATGACTTATGAAGTTCTCTTTTATCAACCATCTCAAGATTTTCTATCATTTCAAAAATTGGAGGCTTTTCCCATGAACCAGTTTTTATATTTAGTCCAAGACCTTCTGGTATAACTCTAGTTATATTTTCTATTACTCCACCTCCAGTAATATGAGCTATAGCTTTTATATTTTTATTTTCTAATAAATCTAATACTAATTTAACGTATATCTTTGTTGGAGTTAAAAGTACTTCTCCTAATGTCATCCCTAACTCTTTTTTGTAATCATTTAAATCCCATTTTAAAGTTTCTAAAAATATCTTTCTTACAAATGAAAATCCATTACTGTGTACACCACTTGAAGATATTCCTATTAATACATCACCTTTTTTAACATCTTTTCCTGATACGATTTTTTCTTTATCAGCTATACCAACAGCAAAACCAGCCAAATCATATTCATCTTTTGAATACATTCCTGGCATTTCAGCAGTTTCCCCACCGATTAATGCACATCCAGACATTTTACATCCGTTGGCAACACCTGCAACTATTTGATCTATATGTTCAGGAACTAATTTCCCTATTGCTATATAGTCTAAAAATAATAATGGTTTTGCACCTTGGCATATTAAGTCGTTAACGCTCATTGCAACTAAATCTATACCAACTGTGTTATGTTTATCCATCATTTGAGCTAATTTTAATTTAGTACCAACACCATCTGTTGCTGCTAAAAGAACTGGCTCTTCCATTTTCATAAAATCTTTTAAACTATATAAACCACTGAAGTTTCCTAAATCACCTATAACATTTTTATCGTAAGTTTCTTTTATCTTCCCTTTTATCAAGCTTACAGCTCTATTTCCTTCATCTATATTTACACCTGATTGTTCATAAGTTAGCATCCTAAAGATTCCTCCTTGTCAATTTTCTTAACTGGATAATTTCCGTCGAAACAAGCTCTACAGAATTTAAATTCATTTCCTTCCCCAACTGCGCTCATCATTCCATCTATATCTAAGAATTTTAATGTATCACATCCAATATATTCTCTTATTTCTTCTACATCTTTATGTGCAGCTATTAATTTAGAGCGGTTTGGGGTGTCTATGCCATAGTAGCAAGAATATTTAACTGGAGGAGATGTTATTCTTAAGTGTATTTCCTTAGCTCCAGCATCTTTTAATGATTTAACTAATTGTTTTGAAGTAGTTCCTCTAACTATTGAGTCATCTACAAGTACTATTGATTTTCCTTTTAATACTCTACTTAGAGGATTTAATTTCATTTTTACTCCAAGTTCTCTTTCTTCTTGAGTAGG